>Ga0194130_10004552_pt1 | contig 17540 bp, 17 predicted proteins | sample TA2KigsurfametaG_FD_160084 | JGI IMG/M metagenome (GOLD analysis project Ga0194130, IMG submission 160084) | Freshwater microbial communities from Lake Tanganyika, Tanzania - TA2015050 Kigoma 12 surface | ecosystem: Environmental > Aquatic > Freshwater > Lake | place: Tanzania: Lake Tanganyika... | reverse complement strand
CATATACCCCTGCATCGTGTTGGCCGACCTGCTGGTGGTACAGCCACTCAGCAATCGTCGCTCGGGGCACCGGGCGCAACTTGAGTTGCTGACAACGCGACACAATCGTGGCCATAATGTCACCGGCCGTATGCGCCAGTAGAATCAACGTGGCGTAGGGCGGCGGCTCTTCGAGGACTTTGAGCATCGCATTGGCGGCGCCGTCGGTCAAGCGCTCGACGTCATCGAGGATAAACACGCGCCGCCGCCCCTCGTACGGTCGAAGATTGATATCGGCCAGCCACGTCCGCACCGTGTCGATGCGCACATCGCGTTGCCGCGCCGCCTCGTCGCTTTTGAGGGCGGCGGCCTGCGTCTCGAGGCTGGCTATACGCACATCAGGGTAGTTGTTGCTGGCGATGCGCCGGCACGTACGACATTCGTTGCAGGCATCAGTACCGCCGCGCTCACAATTCAGCGCTTGCGCCAAGCGCACGGCAAACAACGCCTTGCCGATGTGGCGTGGCCCACTTATCAAGTAGGCGTGGGCCGGGCGACCACCAGCAATCGCATGCCTGAGCATGTCAACCGCCCATTCGTGGCCGACCAGCCCCCAGTTGTCGAGCGTGCTGACCGTCACGACTAGCCCTCCCAACGACGCAAGGCAATCACCGCATTGATACCACCAAAGCCGAACGAGTTGCTCAGCGCCACGTTGACCGTCGCCTTGCGCGCGACGAGCGGCACATAGTCGAGATCACACAGCGGGTCAGGATTATGTAAATTAATCGTCGGTGGGATGATTTGGTCGCGCAACGTCAGAATCGTCGTCACCGCCTCAACTGCCCCGGCAGCCGCCGTCAAGTGGCCAATCATCGACTTGGTAGCCGTAATGGGGATATTGTAGGCGTAATCGCCGAAGACCCGTTTAATCGCCTGGGTCTCGACGATGTCACCCACATGCGTGCTAGTCGCATGGGCGTTGATGTGATCAACCTGTTGTGGCGTGATACCGGCGCGTTCGATGGCCATCTGCATGGCGCGCGCCGCCCCTAATCCCTCGGGGTGGGGTGAGGTGACGTGATAGGCGTCGCTTGTCGTGCCGTAGCCAATCAGTTCGGCGATAATCCGGGCGCCACGGCGTTTGGCATGACTCAAGCGCTCCATCACCAGCACGCCAGCGCCCTCGCCAATCACAAAGCCGTCACGGTCAACATCAAACGGGCGCGAGGCGCCTTGGGGGTCGTCGTTGCGCATCGACAAGGCCCGGGCGGCGCCGAAGCTGGCCAGCGACAAACGCGCAATCGGGGCCTCGCTGCCGCCGGCCAAGATGATGTCGGCGTCGCCGCGCAACAGCACATTGGCGGCCTCGCCGATCGATTGCGTGCTGGCCGCACAGGCCGTGGCAATGGTCGTGTTGTAGCCGGTCAAGCCGAGTTGGATGCTGACTTGGCACGAGGGCATGTTGGGCAGTGATAGCGTGATATAGAAGGGGTTGACCTTGGCGCAGCCGCGCGTCACGATGGTCTCGACCGCTTGCTCGGTGTCAATAGCCGATGAAGAGCCGTCGGCAATCATGGCGCCAATGCGATGACGGTTGTCGTCAGTGACCTCGATGCCGGCATCGGCGATGGCCTCACGAGCGGCAGCGACGGCGAGTTGACTCGCCCGTGAGATGCGCCGGGCCTCTTTGGCATCCATGTAGTTGCGTGGATCGAAGTCGGGCACCTGCGCGGCAATTCGCACCGCCGCATCACCCATGTCGTAGAGCGTCATCGGGCCAGCGCCGCTTTTGCCGGCCAGGAGTTGTTGCCAAAAGGGCTCGACGCCGACGCCGAGTGGCGCGGCGACGCCCATGCCAGTTATCACGATGCGTTGATCGTCAGGGTCAACACTGTCGTGGATGGCGGAGAGCGCCGCAGTCAATTGCGTACCACTCAGTCCGGCGGCAAGCAGACGCTGGCGAATTATCTCGTATGAAGGCAGGTGTTGCATGATTGGCACCCATGTTGGCTAACACATTTAACATATTGTTGATATGGAGTATAGCACGCATGCCCCTATCCACGCAGATACAACACCACCACCACGGCTATGGCAACTACCCAGCGATAATAGGCAAACACACCCAGACCGATGCGGCGAATCCAGCTTAACAACAGATCAATTACCACCACACCGACGACCGCTGCGGTAGTTACACCAACCAGCATGGTTACCACATCGCTGCCTTGAATCAGCAACAAATCGTCGGCTTTGACGGCCACGGCTGCCAGGGTAATCGGCGTACTCAGCAGAAAGGCAAAGCGGGCGGCCGCATTACGGTCAAACCCGAGCACACGCGCCGCACTCATGGTTGCGCCGGAGCGTGACACGCCCGGCACCAAGGCACAGGCCTGTGCCAGGCCAATCCAGACAGCATCGCGCCAGCCGAGTTGGGGCAACGCACGGTGCGTCTGGCCAACCCGGTCGGCGTAGGCAATGACCACACCCATGACGGCCAAGACCACCGCAATTTGGATGGGCGAGCGCAAGTATTCTTCAATGGCGCTCTCGAATAAGACGCCCACCACGGCCGCCGGCAGCGTGCCGACCACGATGGCTACGATGAGCTGGGTTTGTTGGGTACGCACGCCACGCAACAACTGCGGCGTCGCTTTGACTAGATCAAGCAAATCATCGCGGAAGTAGAAGAGCACGGCGGCTAATGTCCCTACGTGCAAACCGACATCAAATGTCAGTGAATGGAGCAACGCGTTGTCCCAGCTAAAAAGCCAGGGCAACAGGATTAAGTGTGCCGACGACGAAATTGGCAGAAACTCAGTGATACCCTGCAGAACTCCCATTACAAACGCTGCCCACTCACCGATGACCACCGCAATCACGGCCAGAACTACCACGCTGATACTACATACACGGGTGAGTGTCGTCACACCAATCTCCTCACACTATTGTCCACACGTTAACGGATTTTCTGCTTGATTACGGATGCGATCGTATTCGGCCAAGTACTGCGCCGCTAGCTGTGGACTACGGATGATGAGCAAGTTTTCGTCGTTGCTCTGCTCGGCGCTTTTGGTGAAATTATACGACCCCGTGATGACCACATCATTGTCAATGATTATCGTCTTGTGATGCAGGATGTAGCAGTTACCGTCGGTCAGAATGTCTACCCCACCATCCGCAAGAATGGCAAACTCAGACCCGGTGCCCTTGGCGTTCTGGCGCTCCATCACACCCGCCACCGACAGGCCGCGTGCATGCGCAGCAATCATGGCTTGACCGATGGCATCGTCGGTGTAGGAGAAGGCCATGAAGCGCACCTGGGAGCGCGCGTTGGTAATCGCATCAACGATCAAGGCGTTCGATTTGTCTTTGGGAGAAAAGTAGTAGTCGAGCGACCCGTCGGGCAACGTGATCGTCGCAAACGGCGCACTACCCGTTTTTTTGGTGCCGAAAGCGCCCGACATAAACTGGTCAACCTCGCGGGTATACTCAGCCGCCATGGCCGGGTTTTGGATACGCAACATGTTATTGTTGTTGCGGTAGGTGTCGTTGAACGTCATGTTCCATGAACCGGTCCAGACGATTTGTTTGTCAAACACGCCGATCTTCTGGTGCATGAACGGCTCGCGTTGATCGCTGACGACTTGCACACCGGCGTCCTCGAGCGCACCGATGGCGGTAGCCACCTTGGCGTCCTCGAGATTCTCGTCATCGAACGCCACACGCACCGTGACACCACGTTGCTTGGCATCTACTAAGGCCTGCGTTAGCTCGGGGAGATCAAGGTCAAACACGGCAATGTCAATCGACTGTTTCGCCGCCGCTACATCAGCCAAAAACGCCCGATAAAACTGTGGCGGCGTGCGCTCCGCGGGGACATCCGGGTATACCAACTCAGCCGTGTTGGTATACATCATGACCGATTGTTGTGGTACAGGTGTGGCCGTTGGCCCCGTCACTGGTGCAGTCGTATCGGTGTTTTCGTACTCCTGAAGTAACGAGATAATCACCACAATCAGGAGCAGTATCAGAGCGATGCGCCAGTCCATGGGCTGGCGCTTTGCACGGCGCTTTGTCATCACGTTATCCTTTGGTACTCCGCCACGTACGTTCCCACCAGGTCCGTAGACGGGTCGTTATGGACGGAGAAATCGATGCGGCTGGAGGTGATACCACGGGCGCAGATGGCGGTTGTACCGCATCAGGCGCACTTGACGACGGGTTCTCGTCCTTGATACGGGTGAATTCTTGCTGTGCCACTGCTACGTCACCGGCCTGCGCTGCCGCACGGCGTGCCGCAGTACGCACCGCACGAATCTGGCGTTGCACCGTCTCGTCATCGAGGTCGGTACGTTGGGCGACCGCTAGCGCCGTATCGTTGGCCCACTGACGTAGGTGATCGGCGGCATCACCAGCCAGATCGCCGGTCAATGACTCATCTTCAGCAATTCGTTCGAGCATCTGTTGTCGTGCATCGTTCATCGCTCACCTCGCAGGTATGGCGTGCCCTGCCTGTTGCACAGCCGCCACAAACCGGGGCACAATCACGCGCCAATCGTACTGGTCAATGACAAAATTGCGTGCCGCCACCGTATCGCCAGGCTTGGCCAAGGTTGCAACGATAGCGTTGGCCATCTCTGGAGCAGAATCGGCCACTTTGGCGAATTCGGGGCGCATACCCTGAATGCCCTCAAGTCCCATGGCGGTGCTCACCACGGGCACCATCAACGACATCGCCTCAAGCACCTTGAGGCGCACACCACCGCCGATGCGCATTGGGACCACATACACGTGCGCGCCACACAAATAGGGGCGCGTATCGGCTATTTCTCCAGTAAGTGCCAACGATCCGGCCGATTGTAACGCAAGCAATGACTTGTGTGGGCGCCGCCCCACCGCAATCAACACCGCATCGCTGACTTGGGCATGCACGAGTGGCATGACCTCGCCGACCATCCAGTGGAGCGCATCAACATTGGCGCGGAAATCGAGAGTACCGCTGAAGACGATGGTCGGACGCACAAACGGATGCGCACTGACCGTCCCCCGATCAAAGTAGCGCGTGTCAACACCATTCGGCACCACAACGGGCGTAACAGTCGGGTTCAATGCGCGCAACGTTGTTGCATCATCGGGCGAGACCACGGTTACCACATCTGCTTGGCGCATCATGGCACGCTCGAATCGACGCAGTTTTTGCCACTGCACAAACGAATACGCTGCCGCATGCCAACGCTTCGGCACACGCACGTCGGTCTCAAATGCACGCTTCTGGATGACAAATTCCGCATTAAATTGATCGAACAGCGTCGCAATGCCCAGTGCCCGCGCAATCGTCAGATACGGCGACATTTCAATGCTAAATGCGATCACCACATCAAACGATTGACGTTTGAGCAGGGCAGAGAGTGTACTCGCATAGGTAGAGTCATGATTGCGCAACGCCATATCTGGCCACGGATGAAACAGCGTTTGGACGGCACGTTGAAGCAGATTACGTGGTCGCGGCCCAACCACCGTCAACACGGTCGTTGGTGTGAGAGCACGGCGCAACTGCTCTTGATCCACATCAGCGGTCACAAACGACAAACACGTGACATTGTGATGCCCGGCAAGTCCGTGAATCAGTTGATACATGCGCATGGTGCCACCACCATACGGTGGCCATGGTGCATACGGGGTAAGGACAAGGATATTCATGGTTGTATCCGCTCATACATTAGGGGAAGAAGAATGACAACGGCCACACCAACAGCGGTCAGCGCCGCAATCAGCACAGCACCAGCCGCCACATCCTTGGCACGAGCCGCTAGCACATGATACTCGGGACTCACGAGATCAACGACAGTCTCAACAGCGGTATTCAACGCTTCACTCACGAGTACGAAGCCCATGGTAATCAACAGGATGGCCCACTCGAGACGACTGCACTCCAACCACCATGCCACCGCACATACCAGCGTTGCCGCCACCACATGAATACGAAAGTTGCGCTGTGACCACGCCACCGCATATATTCCACGCACAGCATACCCGAAGGATGCCCACAATGGAAGTGCGCGCCTCGATGTGGTGCGATCACGTGGTGGATTCATAGGCGCGGTAAGTTCAGGAGTGCCATAATAGCCTCTTGGTGTGACTGCATCGTGGCATCATCGTCTGGGCTTCGTTCGTGGTCATAGCCGAGGAGGTGCAACAGGCCGTGCACCGTCAAAAACGCCAATTCGCGCTGCTGACTATGCCCGAATTCGTGTGCCTGTTGGAGCACATGTGGCCATGATATGGCGATATCGCCGAGATACTTTGGCATACCAGGAGGCAGTACAAAGCCGGCTACGTCCCCGTCATCAGCAAACGAAAGGACATCCGTGGTCGCATCAATGTGCCGATATTCACGATTAAGTCGATGAATCTCTTCAGCCGTCGTCACGAGCACGGACACCTCAATGACACCCGTGTGATGTTGTTGGTGTAGCGTGGCGCGCACCGCCGCATCAATCAACGCACTATCGACGATACCGACGGGGAGTGCCTCATCAACATGCACATCAACGGTAATATTCTGACTCATATATGCCCTTGCGCTTCAACTTTTGGTTCACTGGTGCGTTGCTTGCCATTCGCCTTGTAGTCGACACGACTATGATAGAGCCCTTCCAGCGCTTTAATGAACGCCATACGCACGTGTTTTATCTCGGACATGGTCAACGCGGTATCCGACAACTGTTCTTCTTTGATGCGCTCATTGAAAATTTGGTCAACGATGGCCGCAATCCCCTCGCTCACACTCACATAGTCGTTTTTGAGAGCACCACTGCCTGACTTCGAACGGACCGTCGCCTCAACACCATCTGCCAGCATCAGAATCGCCTGCTCGCGCGACGTCGGTTTGGGCCCCGGATATGTGAAGTCGGCAACGTCCGTATTCGGATCTTGCTCAAGCGCTTTGCGATAAAAGAGATTTAACACCGACGTACCATGATGCGTGGCAATGAAGTTAGTAATAATCGGGGGCAACCCGACATCATTGGCCATCTTGATACCGTCACGCACGTGGTCAATGATAATCTTGGCACTTTCGTGGGGCGTCACCGTATCGTGGAGATTCACGCCATCGGTCTGATTCTCCGTAAAAAAGTACGGGCGCTTGATTTTGCCGATATCGTGATAGTAGGCGCCCACCTTGAGCAACAGGCTGTTCGCACCGATTGCCTCAGCCGCACGTTCTGCCAAAATACCGACTGTCACGCTGTGCGAGTACGTGGCCGAGGCCTCGGTCACGAGTCGGCGCAAAATCGGTTGTTCTGGATTGGCCAACTCGAGGAGCTCGAAGGGCGTGGTAATCCCCGACAACTTGCCGACTAGGCTATACAAACTGAGACTCAACAGCGCCCAGATTAACCCGCCAGCACTCGCCGCCACCATGACAGGCCACGTTGCCGACCCTTCGAAGCTAGACTGGGTGACAAGCGCCACACTCAGGGTGGAGACGGCGCCAGTAATGGTCGCAACACCGCCTGCCACCATGAAATCTGCGGATCGGCGCGCTTGATGCACCATGGAACCAGCAACGAGCGCAATCAGGAGGGGTGGAAGACCGGTTAACAACGACCCATTTGAAATAATCAGCACCACAATGCCGACATTAATCGTCAACAAACTGGCAGTGCGGATACTCACCACGATGGTCAGGAGCATGCACAACAAGACCAGCGGCGCTGCCGCCACCAGCATTGGGTCAATCATGGCGAACAGCCGTGTCATCACGATGGTCACCACAATCAACAGCAGAATGGCGTAGAGCTTTTTGTTGGTACGCGAGGTCGGCTCATCGCCGGTGCGCAACATCAAACCGAGCAGATAGGCAAGACCATACGCCAAGACGATATGACCGGTCACGGCCAACCAATTCGTCTCGGTGCGAATAATACCGAGCATCATCATTTTTTCATAGCTGAGTGGCGTAACCACATCGCCGTTACGCACGATGCTCTCACCTTGGGCAATCTGCACTTCAACCGGTTTGACCGCCGCCAAAGCCTCTTCGATGCGTCGTTTTGTTCCCTCTTTGTCGATGGTCACCGTCGACTGGATATATGGCGTAATAAAGCGTTCGATGATAGTGCGATCTTCAACGGCACGCCCCGGACTAATCAGGTTCGGCAGATTTTGGCGAATTGCGTCAACGTCACTTGTCTCAATGCGTCGATTTCTTTCTTGTAAGATGCCGGAGTAGATGCTTTTGATCTCGACACTTAATCCACGCCACTCACTATCGCTCATCGAGGCCAAACGCTGTGCCACAACCGGCGGAATGAGTTCGACATCTTTATCGGTGTCAAGTTCATCGATGGCAGTGCGACGCGTTGATACGATCGTATACTGTGCACGCACCGAACTAATCGTGTCGAGCAACGACTCTAACTCAACTTGCAAACGGGTGAGTTTGTTACGGTCTTCGACGGATACCTGAGTGGTATCGCTCATAATCCGATCGCGGATTTCGTTGGTGCGCAAATCACTGTTATAGGTCAGACTTCGTGATGCACGTACATCAACCGGACTCGGACTGCCGACAACGACTCCTTGTACTCCAACGGGCTGTACCAAAAACACCACCAAATAGAAGATGGCTAGCACACCACACATCCACCACAAAAAGTGGCGTTGTACCGAGTGATAAAGTTTGGTGAAGAGTAGTTGGAGTTGTTGCACCATCAACTAGGCTCCTAAAAGTTCGCGCACCAGTTGATTGAGCACGCGCCCATCGGCTTGCCCCTTGAAGTGTTGCATGACCACCGGCATGACCTTGTTCATATCAGCGGCATTCTTGGCACCCACATGTTGAATGATGGCAATGATATGCGGGCGCAACTCATCGGCTGTCAACATGCGTGGCAGATAACTCGACAAAATCGCCGCTTCGTGCTCTTCTTTGGCAGCCAGTTCAGGGCGATTCCCCTTGTAATAAATGGCAGCCGCCTCTTGGCGTTGCTTGACCTGCTTGCTGATGATGTCGATCATCTGGGCATCGCTCAACACCACATTCGCTGCTGCCGCAGCACTCGCCTCGGGGTTGCTCTCGCCACCGGCAGCGTCGTATGCCTGCTTGACCTGGTTGCCGTGTGCGGCTTTGATTGCGCTCATAGCCATACGCATCACCTCAACGCGCAAGGTGTCACGCGCCTTCATGGCGACCTTCATATCATGTTGAAAACGCTCGTACAGGTTCATGTTCACCCTCCTATAGCACAATACGTCGTGGACGAACTCGCTGTTGTTCGGCAACGATAATCGCCCGAATCTGCGCGACCGCATCATCGAGTCGCTCTGCCCGATTAAAGACCACATAATCAAATGCCGCGACTTGCGCCATCTCACGCTCCGCATGTTGCATGCGCCGCATAAACTGCTCGGGTGTCTCAGTACCCCGATTATCGAGTCGTTGGCGCAATTCATCCATACTACCGGGCGCCAAAAAGATCTGAATGGCACCAGGCACCAAGCGCTTGAGCGTGGCCGCACCTTGCACATCGATGCGCAAAATCACGTTGCGCCCCGAATCGAGCCCTGAACGAATACTGTGCTTGGGAATACCCTTGTAATGGCCGTACACCTCAGCCCATTCAACCAACTCGTTCTGGGCAATTAACGACTCAAATCCGGCAGTGTCATAAAAGAAGTAATCGACGCCATCATGCTCATTTGGTCGTGGTGGACGACTCGTCGCCGTCACCACAAAATGAAATGGCTCATCGAGCTGACGCAAACGTGCCAAGAGCGCATCCTTGCCGACCCCAGACGGGCCCGAAATCACCAACATCAACGGTTGAACCGAGCCACCGTGTAATAGCGGATTCAACTCACCCTCGTGCGTTTGCATACGGTATACTTACTGCTATGACCATTGATACACTTGCCATGACGGCTATTTGCCATGAGCTCCGCTCGTTGATTGGCGCCAAAGTACAAGACAGCGTTATTGCCTCGCCGATGAGCATTGCGCTCGAACTCTACGCCAACCATCGTCGCCACTGGTTGCTCCTCTCGGCGCATCCGAAGTGGGCCCGCATCGCGCTCCATACCACCAAAATCCCACGTGGCGTCGATAACACGACTCCGCTGTTATTGTTGTTGCGCAAATACGTCGAAGATGGGCGGATTACTGACGTCCAACAACTCGACTTAGAACGCATTATTGTCGTAAGTATAGCCAAAGCCCATGAATCACGCAACAGCGACGACGACGAGGCACCGGTGTCACTCACTACGACCACTGTCAAACTCATCATCGAGATCATGGATCAACGCAGTAATATCTTTTTGGTGGATGAGCACAATATGGTGCTCGAATGCGTCAAACGCGTCCCCGCACACCTCAGCCGACGTATTGCATTGCCCCAACACACCTACCAACTACCACCGGTCCCCACCAAGGCTGACCCGCGCACACCGGTTGATGCATCTACACTCGAAGGCTTGACACAGAGCGGTGATCTCGCCAAATCGTTGGTCAGCACCTTCCTTGGTGTATCACCTCAGATGGCCCGTGAAAGCGTACATCGTGGTGACGGTGTGGTGCAGACCAGCATCGTTGCCCTACAAAACCTCTTCACCGCACCTGCAGAGCCATGTATCATCCGCAACGAAAACGGTCAACCCATCGGCTTTGCAGCCTATCGACTGACGCATCGCCACGACAGCGACCCCGTCGAGTCGATGCAACATGCCGTCATTACCTACTACGCCGCTCACGAGATGCTCGGTGATTATCAGCGCCGTCGTGACGCCCTGCGTAGTCGCATCAACGAGCACCGCGAGCGCCTCAGTCGCCAACTCAATCATCTTCAACAAGAGATGACCAAAGCCGAGGCGCTCGAGCAGTTGCGCTGGGAGGGGCAGATGATCTACGCCTACATTCACAGCATCACTCCGTCGATGACGCAACTCGAGGTCGATGGGGCGATTATCAAGCTCGAGCCACATGTGCCGCCATCACAACAGGCTCAAGCGCGTTTTAAGGCGTATGACAAGGCCAAATCAGCCGTCGAGGGTCTGCCCGATCGCATCCAGCATGTCAGTGCCGAATTACAGGGTATCGACGAGACCTTGGCGTTCCTCTCCATGGCAGATGGCTTTGAAGCCATCGAATCGGTGGCGCGTGACGCCATGCAGGCTGGGTGGCTCAAGGCCAACGACGTGCCCAAACAAGCGCGGGTGCGCCCGATGCCGCCCCTGCGGATTGTGGTTGATCAGGCGACGACTATTTATGTGGGGCGCAACGCCTACCAGAATCAGCTGGTCACGTTTACCATTGGCGAGGCGCAAGATACCTGGCTCCACGCCCGTAACATGCCGGGGGCGCATGTCATCATCAAAAGCGGTGGGCGCCCAGTTGACGATGCCGTCCTTCAACGCGCTGCACAGCTCGCTGCACATTATAGTAGCGGGCGTACCGATAGTGCCGTTGAAATCGATATTTGTCGTCGTAGTGCGGTACGTCGCATCAAAGGCGGGCCAGTCGGTCTCGTCAGTTATCACGCTGAACGCACCATTCGTGCACAACCATCAGCAACACACCATTCATCAGTGACATAGTGAGGGAGGTCAGCAATGCGCATCTTGGTACTGAACGGTCCAAACTTGAACATGCTCGGGACGCGTGAACCGCATATTTATGGCGCCACCACACTCGCCGACATCGAGGCGGCTATGGTGGCACAGGCTCAACACTACAATGCCGAGATTCTCTTTCACCAGTCGAATCACGAAGGCACGTTGATTGATCTGATTCAGGCACATCAGACGTCAATTCACGCCATTATCATCAATCCGGGCGCATTGACCCATTACAGCTATGCGTTACGTGACGCACTGAGTGGTGTCAGCGTGCCCATCGTCGAGGTGCATATCTCGAACGTCTACAAGCGTGAAGCGTTCCGCCATCACTCGGTGATTGCGCCGATTGCCACCGGACAAATCGCCGGTCTCGGCTGGCACGGATACGTATTGGCACTGACATGGGTATGCCAAGCAAAAGTGGTATAATATCGGCAGTTTGCGCTACATGGTAGCGAGCGTAGTTGGAGTATGAATAACACTATGGGCAACGATAAACACCACGCGAACGAGGCCTTTTCACTTGACGAGGTCCGTGAGCTCATCAAACTGGTCAGCGGGAGCGACATTAATGAGCTTACCATCGAGCGCGATGATGCACGCTTTCACATTAAGCGCGGCATTCCTGCACCTGCACCCGTGATGATTCAAGCACCGATGCATCACATGCCCCATATGGGCGATGTGATGATGGCCGCCCCCACCAGCACGAGCACGCCAAGTGCACCAGCTGCGGCCGCCGAGCCGGTCATTAGCGGGCACCAAGTCACTTCACCGATGGTTGGCACCTTCTACACCAGCCCATCACCCAAAGATGCACCGTTCGTCAACGAAGGCGACACCGTCAAGGTCGGCGATGCCTTGTGTATTGTTGAGGCCATGAAGATGATGAACAGCATTGAGGCCGATGTGGCCGGACGCGTTGTCAAGATTTTGGCCAAAAACGGCCAGCCAGTTGAGTTTGGTCAGCCACTGATTATCATTGATCCGAGCGCCTAAATGCAGGTCATTGCCCTCAATGATTTGGCCAACATCATCAAAGACGTGTTGGGCAACCCGTTGATGAGTGATCTCTGGGTTGAGGCCGAGATTGCCTCGTTCACTCAACCCACCTCTGGTCATTGGTATATTGGGCTCAAAGACGGCGATACGACCATGCGCGCCGCCTGTTGGCGCGGGGTAAATCAACGCCTCAAACGACCTGAAGTCGGCGCGCTCGTGCATATGCACGGGCGTGTTGATTTTTATACCCAAAAGGGTGAAGTACAACTCATCATCGACGATATTCGCGATGTCGGCATGAGTCAGAGTCAAGCTGAGCTCGAGCGTTTGATTGCACAATACCAAGCGCTGACACGCCAACGACCGATTCCACGGTTCCCTCGGCGCATCGGCATCGTCACATCCAAGACTGGTGCCGCCTTGCAGGATGTCCTCAAAACCCTCAATCATCGCTACCCAAGCGTTGAGGTGGTGCTCAGTCATACACTTGTACAAGGTGCAGATGCTCCCACTGCCATTGAGGCCGCCTTAGCGGCACTCATCCCTGAGCCCGTGGATGTCATCTTAGTGGTTCGCGGTGGCGGTGCCACCGAGGACCTAGCCGCCTTTAACAGTGAAATTGTGGCCAAGGCGATTTTGCGCTCACCCGTGCCGGTGATTACTGGCATCGGCCACGAGATTGATTATTCACTGGCCGATGCCGTCGCCGACCTGCGCGCGCCCACGCCGACCGCCGCAGCCACCGCCGCCGTCCCTGATCGCGCTGAATTACTGCAGCACCTTACTAATTTGCGCTACACGCTCGACGTGCATATGGCCAATAGTTGTACGGCACTCGAGATGCGCGTCGATGATGCTAGTGCGCGCCTACAACGCGCCGCCCCTGCAACACGCATCACTGCTGCGCGCCAACAACTTGACTACGCCCACCAACGGCTTAATCGGGCAATTGATCAACGTCTCATCACCGCCCAAAACCTCGTTGCACAACGTCATGCACTTCTTGCCGCACTCGATCCGACTGCAATTCTCCAACGCGGCTATGCAATCGTACGCGATGAACAAGGTACGATTGTACGTAGCGTACAGGTCGTCCAACCGCAACAGCCAATTCGTATTCAGCTCCATGACGGTACGATTACTGCTACCACCAAAGGAACTACAACATGAGTGACCAACCATCATTAGAAAGCATGCTCCGCGAAATAGAAGCCATTGCCGCACAACTCGAACAACAGACCCTCAGCCTCGAAGAATCACTGGCCCTCTACCAACGCGGTGCTGCCTTAGTTGAACAAAGCCGCGCCCTCCTCGACCACGCAGCACTCCGCCTGCGCGAGATTCGCGGCGAGTAGACGCATTAGATTTACCATGCAGTCTCGGGTGAAAGTGATACAATTCCTTCGACAGGTGTATTGTTGATGTATCAAGGAGATGTGCACGATGGCGTATGGCGTCAAACTGGCCCCCAAACCAATCACTCCGGGGCTCTCGATCAAGGACTTGGTCGATAACCACTTTTATTCGTATAACGCCGGACGCTTGCGTGAGGCGTGCCAGTTGTTCGCCCGCAAAATCGCCCAACCCGATGTGACCATCGGTGTCACGCTGTCCGGTGCACTGACGCCCACGGGTCTCGGCACCGCCGCCATCGTACCTCTCATCAAAGCCGGTTTGGTTGACTGGGTTGTGAGTACCGGCGCTAATCTCTACCATGACATGCACCGCTCACTTGGCTTCGAATTGTTCGGCGGGAGCCCGTTTACTGACGATGTCGCCTTGCGCGATCAGAACATCATCCGCATCTATGACATCCTTTTCGATCAAAAAGTCTTGCTCGAGTCGGATGACTTTTTGCGCCGCTGCATCGCCGAACCCGAGTTCCAAAAGCCGATGTCTACGGCTGAACTTCACTATCGCCTCGGGCGCTACACTCAAGCCCGCGAAAAGGCCATCGGCACCGACTACGTGTCGGTCTTGACAGCAGCATACGAAGCGGGCGTGCCCCTCTACACCTCGAGCCCGGGCGACTCGACCATCGGCATGAACGTGGCAGCCATGGCCCTGGCCGGCAATAAATTGCGCTTTGACGTTGAGGCCGATGTCAACGAGACGACGTCAATTGTCTACAACGCCAAAAAGCACGGTGGCAAGAGTGCAGTGATTATCCTCGGCGGCGGCTCACCCAAGAACTTCATCTTGCAGACTGAGCCCCAACTCCAAGAGATTATGGGTATCGCCGAGAAGGGCCACGACTACTTTGTGCAGTTCACCGATGCCCGCCCAGATACCGGTGGTTTATCAGGTGCAACCCCCAGCGAGGCGATGACGTGGGGCAAGGTAGACCCCGAGCAGTTGCCAGACTCGATTGTGTGTTATGTCGACAGCACGGTGGTATTGCCGGTCTTGACGGGATATGTGCTTGAGAGCACCGGCAATCGACCGCTCAAGCGCTTGTACGACCAACGCGAGGCCATGCTCAAGGAGTTGGCAGACGACTATGCTGCGGTGCGCGACCAAGCGTAATCGCCACATACCATCTCCAAAGAAACGCCGAGGTGTGATACATCACACCTCGGCGTTTGCTATCTGGTACGACCCATTATTTACGATAGATGAGCCACCCTGCGACCGCGGCCCCAAGCACTACAAAAGCGGGATTGACTTTGGTGAACGTCAAGATGACGAAGGTGACGATGGCAATGAGGAGACCATCCCAGCGTTGCCACAGATCGGGGATCTGCATGCCCTTCTTCCAAAATACACTGCGTCCGATATCGTAGGTGGTCCAGAGCAACATGCCGACCACCACAGGGCGCACCGCTTTGAGCATAGCGGCCACGGTGGGGGAGTCTTTGATTTGGAAAAAGAGGAAGATAGCAAGAAGCATCACCAACGACGTCGGTAATACAGAGCCAACAATGGCTGCCGTCGCACCACTCACACCGGCCACCTTGTAGCCGATGTACCCGGCGATTTTGGGGGCTATGGGCCCAGGCAGGGCGTTGCCAATCGCTAAGGCATCGGCATACTCTGTCTCAGTACTCCACCCCTCAGCCACAGACATGCGTTGCATCAAGGCCATTGAGGCCGGGCCTCCACCCCACGTCAGCATGGCAACTTTGGTGAAGACCCAAAACAGACGCAACAACAACCAAGCCGTTTCAAGCATGTGACTCACTCTTTTCCGTCAGATTCGACGCTTTTTGCCAAAAGTCGATGTGCTATAATTGCATTGTAATATACATTTGCAACACGCTCGAATGAGGCCGGTAATGATACAAAATAAGCGTCTATGGTGGAAAATAATCGTTGCCATGTTGCTTTGCATCACACCATTTATCGCTCCACCAAGCCCAGCAGTCGCATCGACACAAGTTCAACAAGTCGACCAAAATAACAACACGATTTCGTCGAATCCGGTGTTGATTGCAGGGCAAGCACTGACGCTCTACGTCAAAGTATCGAACATTTCGTCAGCAACCCTGACCAGTGTCTCCATCTCGACTACCGGGTCATGTTCGAATGTCACCGTCAATATTCAGACCGGTGCCCAGGACATCAATGCTGGCAGCTTTAAGCAGTATTTAATCGAGGTTTCGGCGCCATCTGGAACATCCTCGGGTACCTGTAACAGCATCCGCGTCGTTCCTAGTGTTGGCTCCGGATCTGCCACCATGCGATTTACGATTAGTGGCGTGGGTCCCACTGCCACGCCAACGCCACAACCAGCCGGCATCTGTGACCTCAGCGACCCACCCAGCGACATTGCCGGAGCGTGGCGAATTGCAAGCAACACGTCGGTTGAGCAGGGCATTTGTTTTACCGGCGATATTGACACGTACGCCCTCCCGATGAATCGCGACAAGGTGTACGAGATCTATATCTCGCAGTCGTTCATGGTAACCGAGGACAATCCTAAGCTTCAATCACTCGACCTCGTGCTCGAGTTGTACGATCCGCTGTTCCGCCTCGTCACCGTCAATGACGACTTTTATGCGCACAATTCCAATGATAGTATGGCGCTCGTCGTTGACCCCAAAATCGCCAATTATCGCGCGCCCATGGACGGCAACTACTATGTACGCGTGCGTGACGCAACCGGCGCAAATATCGGTCACTACACGCTCAAGTTCAATAATTTGAGTTATCGCGGCGACGCAAACAACAATGTCGATGAGACTGTGCCCAACAATAGCGGCGTCTGTCAAGACTTATACGAACCCGACGGGTTGCCCGAACAAGCGCGCGTCATTCTCAGTAATCAACGCCAAAAGGAGCGTCGGCTCTGCCCAACTGGAGACGCCGATTGGGCGAAGTTCTTTGCTAAGTCCGGCAATACGTATGTGCTCTATACAAGCACAACCTCGGATGCCGCAGGAGTTGACACCTATATCACCTTGTTTGACCGCGACGGCTTCACGGTTCTTGACTCCAACGACAACTATCAGGCGAGTAGCCTCAATGCCAAAGTCGTGTTTACGGCGAGTGCAGATGGCTTTTACTTCGTCCAAATCAAAAATACTGGTGATTTAGGTGGACCCTTCCTGACCTACGAGCTGGTCAACGAAGTCTGTAACGAACTCAACCGTGCCACCTGTGTGGCTGACACAGCAACGGCCACTCCGACCGCTACCCTCGTACCGACGACAACTCCGGATGCCAACCAAGACCCGGATGATGCCACGTTTGACTACGGCGATACTGACACGCGGAATGACAATCTCGAAACAGATGCAGGATTTTTTACTGCGAGCGTCCGTCCCACCAAGGATCTCATCAACGGACCATTCAGTGGGTTCGTCGACAGTGCCTTTGAATCGCTGTGGAACCGCACCGATCGCCCGATTGTACGGCAACAGGTCAACCGCGGCTGGATCTGGGGTCCCGCCGGTTTAATGGCGCACGCCGAAAGCTTCTTGCAAATCAGTGGC
>Ga0194130_10004548_pt1 | contig 17543 bp, 14 predicted proteins | sample TA2KigsurfametaG_FD_160084 | JGI IMG/M metagenome (GOLD analysis project Ga0194130, IMG submission 160084) | Freshwater microbial communities from Lake Tanganyika, Tanzania - TA2015050 Kigoma 12 surface | ecosystem: Environmental > Aquatic > Freshwater > Lake | place: Tanzania: Lake Tanganyika... | reverse complement strand
CCCTGGCCCTGCAGGTCTTCCGGGATCACCACATCCCAGAGCACGGCGCGGAACACACCGTCGCTGCTGGCGCGGGCGAAGCCCACCAGCCGTCGGCCCCGCCACAGGCTCACCACCGCGGCACTGTCCGCCAGCATGTGGCGCAGGTCTTGCAGGCTGCGCCCCTGGGCCCAGAAGGTGTACTGATCCAGCAACCGTTGCAGTTTCCACAGGCCGCGGGTGGGCCGCAGCCCCGGCCCCAGCCCCAGCCAGCGCAGGCCTGGAGCCCCAGGGGCGTGGATCAGGAGGCAGATGGCGTCCATGCCAACATCCTCCCAGTCAGCCAAGAGCCGTGTTGCACAAGCGCAAGGGCATCGTTCTGGCCGGTGGTAGCGGCACGCGCCTGCATCCGATCACCCAGGCAGTGAGCAAGCAGCTACTGCCTGTGTACGACAAGCCGATGATCTATTATCCGCTGAGCACATTAATGCTTGCCGGGATCCGGGAGGTTTTAATCATCACAACCCCCCATGATCATGCGTCTTTTCAGCGACTGCTTGGCGATGGTGGTTCCTGGGGCATGCACATTGCTTATGCCATTCAACCGAGTCCTGACGGATTAGCTCAGGCTTTTTTGATCGCAGCAGACTTTCTGAACGGTGCCCCGGCGGCATTGGTTCTCGGCGATAACCTGTTTCATGGTCACGAGCTGGTGCCCCAGTTGCGCCAGTGCTCCAGTACCAGTCGTGGTGCAACTGTTTTTGCCTATCCAGTCCGTGATCCTGAGCGGTATGGCGTAGTCGACTTTTCCGCTGATGGTCGAGTTCTCAGTATTGAGGAAAAGCCAACCAAGCCGAAATCCCGGTACGCGGTGACTGGTTTGTATTTTTACGATGACTCCGTGGTGGAGCGTGCGCGGTTGGTGGTTCCTTCCATCCGAGGAGAGCTAGAGATTACAGATCTGAACCGCCAATACCTGGAGGAAGGCCTGCTCCACGTCGAGCTCATGGGAAGAGGCATGGCCTGGCTTGATACGGGAACCTGTGATTCCCTGCATGAGGCTGCGAGTTATATTCGCACTCTCGAACATCGCCAGAGTTTGAAGGTGGGTTGCCCTGAGGAGGTGGCTTGGAGAAAGGGTTGGATCACTGCTGATCAATTGTGTGCTCTAGCTGAACCTCTCCGTAAGAGCGGTTATGGAGATTATTTGCTGCAACTACTTGAGCACAATCTCACGCTCGAAGACAGGAGAGTAGGGCATGCAGGTTGAGAGGCTTCAGATCGGCCATGGCCCCTTCATGTCTGGCCCATTGCTGCTGACTCCGCAGATTTTTCGTGACGATCGTGGTTTTTTCTTTGAGAGCTGGAATCAACAAGCGTTTATGGCAGCCTTGGAGGCTGATGGTCAAGAACCGCCAAAGCGCTTTGTCCAAGATAATCACTCTTCCTCTCTTGCAGGCGTCTTAAGGGGTCTTCATTATCAGAGGCCACCCCGTCCTCAAGGAAAGCTGGTTCGATGCGTGGTTGGCCAGATCTTCGATGTGGCCGTTGATCTTCGCCGTTCCTCGCCAACCTTTGGTGGTTGGGTGGGCGCCTGTCTCAGTGGTGTTAACCATCAGCAACTTTGGGTGCCCGAAGGCTTTGCCCACGGCTTTCTCACCTTGAGTAAGCACGCTGAGGTTCTTTACAAAACCACGGATATGTGGTGTCGCGATTGTGAACGTTCGATTCGTTGGGATGATCCCACAGTGGGCGTTGCATGGCCTTCTGGAGACTCAGCTTCACCGCACCTCTCTGAAAAAGATGCTGTGGCCCCCTTCCTTGCTGATGTGGAGCAGGGGGATTTGTTTTGATCCGCGTGCTCCTGACTGGTGCGACCGGCCAGCTTGGGCTGTCTTTGCGTGCCAGTTGTCCACGGCACATTCACCTCATTCCCAGCAGCCGCTCGGGCGGCGACGGTCTCCAAACCCTTGACTTAGCCGACGCTGCGGTATGCCGGGCCATTGTCCGTGAGCTTCAACCCGACTGGGTGCTCAATGCCGGAGCCTACACCGCAGTTGACCAGGCTGAGCGCGAACCGGCGCTTGCTCAGGCTGTCAATGCTGACGCACCAGCGGCGTTTGCCGAGGCCCTGAAGATCACGGGTGGTCGTCTTTTGCAAATCAGCACGGACTTTGTGTTTGACGGTGGCCAAGGCTATCCCTACCAACCGGATCAAGCTGTCAACCCGATTAGTGTCTATGGGAAGAGCAAAGCAGCTGGTGAAGCTGCCGTCCAGGATGTGCTTCCCGATGGGCAGATCTGCATCCTCCGAACCAGTTGGGTCTACGGCCCGGTGGGTCGAAATTTCTTGCGCACCATGCTGCGCCTTCATCGTGAGAGGTCGCTCGATGGCACGTCTTTAGCGGTGGTCTCTGATCAGCTGGGCTGCCCGACTGCGACTCCAGGGCTTGCCTCCGCCTGTTGGGCTGCCCTGGATCGCCAGTTGAGTGGAATTCACCATTGGTGTGATGCAGGTGTTGCCAGTTGGTATGACTTCGCCGTGGCGATTGGTGAACTTGGGCAGGCGGCTGGCGTGCTGGAGAGGGCTGCTCGCGTTGAGCCCATCCCGACATCCAGCTACCCAACTCCCGCGCGACGACCCAGTTATTCCCTCTTGGACTGCGCGTCCACCCGTGCATGGTTGGCTCTTCCGGCCGTGCATTGGCGTCAAGCGCTACGTCAGGTGATGGCCCAGCTCATTGGCATCTGACAGCCCCCATCTAACCTTAACAAAGAACCCCGGTTTGCCTTTGCCCTCCCGCAGCCCACGACTTCTCCTGTTCACCTATGCGGGTCTTGATCTGCTGGGTTTGCTGTTGCTCATTCTTCTTATCGCCCTATCGAACCACATCCCCCTCACCTCTCAGTTGGGTTGGTTGTGTTTCACGGCCTCGACCTATCTTGTCCTGGGATGGTTGTTTGGCACGTATACCGTCATGCGTTGGCGCCGCATGCCGAGGCGTGCATTGCTGCAACGCGTCATAACCACTGGGCTGGCCACGATGGCAATTGTTGCGCTGGCTCGCTTTGTGCTCAATCCAGATCCCTCGGTTTGGCTGGTTCATCGCAGCACCCAGGCACTCTGGCTGGCTCCGATGATGGCTTGGTCTGTGCTGGTGCGAGCACTTGTTCGGCGTGGGCTCTTACTTCCACCGCCACCCACCTGTGTTTTGGCGGGCTCTCCTGAAGAAGTGCAACCGGTGTTGGATGCTTTTCAGCGCACTCCAGTGAGACAATCACTGCGCTGCATGTCTTTACAGGAAGCCTTGGTTCAGCCGCCGCCCTTGTTTTTGGCTGTTTGTGGACCAGTGCAACGGGATTCAGACCAATGGCGCGGCTTGCAACTGATTGAGGCCCGCGATCCAAGGGAATTCAAGCTGATTACACCGATGGGTTTGGTGGAGCGTCAGCTCGAGCGATTTCCTCCTCAGCTTGTGCCTGACTTATGGTTGGAATTTGATGATCTTCCCTGGGCCAGGACGTTCAGCCTGGATCGACAGCTCAAGCGAATCGCTGATGTGCTTCTTGCAAGTGTTTTGTTGTTGATTTTCACCCCTTTGATTATCTTTTTGATGCTTTTAATTTGGCTTGATGATAGAGGCCCTGTGATCTACTCTCAGGAGCGCAGTGGTTGGCTAGGTTCACCTTTTCTGCTCTACAAACTTCGTACCATGCACCATTCGGATGTTGTGGAGTCACTGCTCTGGACGTCTCCTTCCGATAAGCGCATCACCCGCGTTGGCTTGTGGCTGCGGCGCTTTCGTCTTGACGAACTTCCACAGTTGGTCAATGTGATTTTTGGCGATATGAGTCTGATCGGTCCGCGACCTGAACGACCGGAGTTTGAGGCGCAGCTTGAAGAGCGAATCCCCCACTATCGCAAGCGTCACTGGATGCGTCCGGGCATGAGTGGTTGGGCTCAAGTCTGCGCCCCTTACGCGAGCAGCATCGAAGATTCTGAATTAAAGTTGTCCTATGATCTTTATTATCTGAAAAACTTCAGTATTTGGCTTGACGTGATTGTCCTTGTTCGAACCATCAAAACGATATTGAAGGCACAGGGGCGCTAAGTGTTTGGCGCCCGAGGGGTTATGGTTTTTTGGTGATCACGCAGGCACTATGGGCAGTGGTTTGAGGGCAGGCACACGGGTTTTGATTACCGGTGGTGCCGGTTTTATTGGCGGCTGCGTGGTGCGTCGCCTTCTTTCGGTGACAGATGCCACCCTGTTCACGCTCGATAAGCTTGGTTATGCCAGCGATTTGACAGGCATCGATCGAGTGATTGCGGCCCTTGGGTCCCATGCCGCGGCCCGTCATCATGTTTTGTGTGTTGATCTGGCAGATGCGAAGGCCACATCAGCCGCAGTTCACCATGCGGATCCGGATCTCGTGATGCACCTTGCGGCTGAAAGCCACGTGGATCGTTCGATCGATTCACCACGAAGCTTCCTCGAGAGCAATGTGCTCGGCACCTTCAATCTTTTGGAGGCCGCTCGGGCACATTGGAGTGGATTATCAGGATCGCGGCGCGAACGGTTTCGTTTTCACCACATTAGCACTGACGAAGTGTTTGGCTCTTTAGGTGGCAGTGGACGGTTTTCAGAATCAACTCCATATGATCCTCGCAGTCCTTACTCAGCGAGCAAGGCAGCTAGCGATCATTTGGTGAATGCCTGGCATCACACCTATGAATTGCCCGTGGTGCTGACCAACTGCTCGAATAATTATGGTCCTTGGCAATTCCCAGAGAAGCTGATCCCTGTTGTCATTCTCAAGGCAGCCGCTGGTGAACCCATTCCCCTCTACGGTGATGGGGGCAATGTGCGTGATTGGCTGTTTGTTGAAGACCATGTGGATGCTTTGTTGCTGGCCGCCACCCAGGGGAGCTTGGGTAGGAGCTATTGCGTCGGTGGCCATGGTGAACGCACCAATCAACAGGTGGTCGAATCGATTTGTGCTCTGATGGATGAATTACGCCCCCAGGGTGCGCCTCATAGCAGTTTGATCACCCCTGTGGCTGATCGCCCAGGACATGACCGTCGCTATGCTATCAATCCAGAGCGAATCACTACACAGTTGGGTTGGCAGCCTCGTCAGGGCTTTGAACAGGGTCTTGAGACCACCGTGCGTTGGTATCTCGATCATCTTGATTGGTGCCACCATGTCCGCAGCCGTGCTGGCTATGCCGGAGAGCGTATTGGTGCCCCGTGATCAGCCCGCATTCTCCACCCTCGATCACCTCCAGGGAGTTGCTGTTGGTGTTGGTTGCTTATCATCCCAGTGCCGAGGAGGTGCAACGTTTGCACCGTTGCCTGATGTGTTTGCCAGAAGAGGTTGGCTATGCGCTTGTGGTGAATGATTATCGACACGGTGAGGCGGCAGAGCAGCTTTCTAATGGTGCTGATGCCATCCTGCTGAATTGCGATAATCCTGGGTACGGCACGGCTGTCAATCGTTTGGTCCGTCAGCTACCAGTCCTACCCCCCTACCTGGGAGCGCTGAATACCGATCTCACCTGGGACGTTGATTGTTTTCCTCGCCTCTTGCGGTGGTTGAAGGCCCACCTTGATGTTTGTTTGGCTGTGCCGCAGATTTGTAATCCGGTAGGTGACATTCAGTATCTCTGCAAGCTTCACCCTACTGTCTTGGCTTTGCTGAGTCGCCGGTTTATTCCCCAACGCCTCAAACCCAGTTGGCTTCGCGCTTATGACCAGCATTACGTGATGCGAGAGCGTGATTATCAAACTGTCTTTGACGCGCCCTATCTTAGCGGTTGTTGTATGTTAATGCGGAGCCAGGCTTTCGAGAGTTGTGGTGGCTTCGATGAGCGCTTCTTTCTCTATCTTGAGGATGCTGACTTGACGCGTTCCCTGTCGCAATTCGGCCGCTGCGTTCATTTGCCGATCGCCTCGGTGATTCATGGCTGGGGTCGTGGCAACTACTTCAGTTTGCGTCTCATGGTCGTCAATTTAGTGAGTGCCTGGTCTTACTTCTGGAAGTGGGGTTGGCGTTTGTGGTGACTGTTGGGCCGTATGAGGTGATTTTGGCAACTTGGAATGGTGCGACTTTTCTGGATCAGCAGATTGCTTCGATCATGGCTCAAACTATTCAGCCTATCAGGATTGTAGCGGCTGACGATGGCTCCATCGATCGCTCTCTCAGTATCCTTGAGCGTTGGAGGCAGCGCAATATTGTGCCAATAGAGATTCTTCCGCCGAACTGTTCTCGCCTTGGTAGTTGTGCTGCTTTTGAGCGTTTGCTTAACCACACCTCAGCTGAATACGTGATGCCATCCGATCAGGATGACATCTGGGAGCGCGACAAAGCTGAACGTTTGCTTCGGTACATGTTCGAACTTGAACATGTCCATGGCTCGCGCTGCCCATTGCTCGTGCATAGCGATCTTTCTTTGATGGGTTCTACTGGCGCTCAGCTCGGATCATCGTTCCATTGCTTCCAGGGTCTGCAGCCCCACTCCGGTGACTGGTTGGAGATCGCCCTTCAGAACGTGGTGAGTGGCTGCGCTTGTGTGGTGAATCGGGCCTGTGTCGAACAGGCTTTGCCGTTTCCACCAGAAGCGGTTTTGCATGATTGGTGGCTTGCTCTCGTGGCCTCATGCGCCGGTGCGCTCGCTTACTTACCTCAGCCCACAGTGCGATACCGTCTGCACGGAACGAATGCAGTCGGTGCGTTGGGCTGGAGACGCCAGTTGATCCGCCGCTTGTCTCAAGCGTTCACCGCAGATGCGTTGGATGGTTGGATTGGCACGCCCTTGCGTCAGCTGAAGGCCTGTGCTTCACGTTTCAAAGGTTCTCCTGAGTCTGATGGCACTATATTTGTTGAGCAGCTCTTTCATCTTTCCCCATGGAAACGGTGCCAAGCCGCGATCGCACTCCACTTGCACAAGCATGGGCTATGGCGAACTTTTGGCTTTTATGTCGGCTTGATGCTCTGGCGCCCTGACGCTCACTCGCACGAGACGGCTCTGTAGCCCTGAGCAAGCGCATGCGCATTCTGCTGGCACTGCACCAGTTTTTTCCCGACTTTCGAGCCGGCACTGAAACCCTTGCCCGTCGCACAGCAGAAGAGCTCCAGCGGCGGGGCCATCAGGTGTGGTTGCTGTGTGCAGGCCCCCACGCTCCCGAATTGCCCTCACCAGCGCTGAGGAGGGAGGTTTGGCAGGGGTTGTCCGTGATTCGCTTGAATCCACCGCCCGATGCCACGCCTTGGGCTGGCGGCATCGGCCAGAGCTACCGCCGAGACGCTTTGCAACCCTGTTTCACGGCACTGCTGCAGGACCTGCAACCTGATCTGCTGCATCTGTTTCACCTGCGACGTCACACCCTCAGCCTGGTGGATGCTGCTGTGACCTGTGGCGTACCCCTGCTTGCATCCCTCACCGATTATTGGCTGGCCTGCCCAACGGGGCAGCTTCAGTTCCCTGAGCTACAGCCCTGCTCCGGACCCCTGCCCGGAGGTGGTAACTGTCTGCAGCACCTTACCGGGCGCCTCCTGCCGCCCCTGGCTTGGCTACCGCTGCCGGTTTGGGAGGTCTGGATGGCTCTTGCCAGCCGACTTCCATGGACTCCGTTCCGCGCCTTGCGCCGGAGGCCAGTCGCCATGTGTGCCGCCCTTGAACACTGCCGGGCGGTTCTGGTGCCGACAGAGCTGATGTGGCGTACGTTCGCATCCTTGGGGTTCAACACGCAGCGTTTCCTGCTTTGTCCCTACGGGCTTGATCTGAGGGGGCTGAGCGCGTTACCGCCCCGTGACGGCTGGCGGGGCCCCGAACAGCGGCCCTTGCGGGTGGGTTTCATCGGCAGTTTCACTCGGGCCAAGGGGCCCCATGTGCTGTTGGATGCCGTCGCCAGGTTGGGCCCAGCAGCACCGCTGGAGCTGCATGTTTATGGCAACCCGAGTGATGACCCTGGCTATGCCGCGTTTCTGCGTCGCCAAGGCACTTCGTTGCCACAGGTGCACTGGGGTGGCGTTTTCTCTTCAGAACAGGTGTTTGCTGTTCTCGGCGAGCTCGACCTGCTGGTGGTGCCGTCTCTCTGGCGTGAGAATGCGCCGCTTATCGTGTTGCAGGCTCTTGCCAGTGGCCTGCCATTGCTGGTTTCGGCAGTGGAGGGCATGGCTGACCAGGTGCAGCCCGGGTTCAATGCCCTGTTGTTCCCACCCGGTGATGCTGCGGCCCTGGCAGCCTTGCTGCGGCAGTTCCTGACGGACCCTTCATGCCTGGCGCAGTTGCAGGGTCGCGGTGGACAGCCGCGAACGATCACCGATTACGGCGACCAGCTTGAGCAGCTCTACGCTCGTCTTTCGCCGAGGTGAGCCATGCAGGCGGTTGTTGTGGGCGCCAGTGGTTTTATCGGTTCCCATGTGGTGGATGGCCTGTTGGCTGAGGGTTGGCAGGTGCGGGCCGTGGCCCGCCACCTCCCGGGTCTGATCAGCCTGCCTGCTCAGGCCCATCCTCATTTGCGCTGTATGTCGGTGGACATGGCGGATGGCCCGTCGTTGGAGGAAGCCTTGGCCGGGGCGGATCTGGTGGTGCATCTGGCCAGCTCCAGCCTGCCGCACAGCTCCAACCGGGACCCCCATGCAGATGTGCAGGTCAATCTGCTGGGAGCGCTCAACCTTCTGGAGGCGGCCCGCCGAACCGGAGTGGCCCGGGTCGTGGTGGTGTCCTCCGGCGGAACGGTGTACGGGCAACCCCAGGAGGTGCCGATCCCGGAAAGCCATCCCACGGAGCCGATCTGCTCCTATGGCATCACGAAGTTGGCGATTGAGAAATATGTGGCGCTCTACCGCCAGCTGCACGGCCTCGATGGCGTGGTCTTTCGGGTGGCCAATCCCTATGGCGAGCGTCAGCGCCTGGATGGGGCTCAGGGGGTGGTCCCCATCTTTTTGGGCAAGGCGCTGCGCGGTGAACCGCTCCAGATTTGGGGTGATGGCAGCGTCGTGCGGGATTTTCTTCACATCTCCGATTTGGTGGAGGCGTTGCTGGCTGCTGCCCGGTACCAAGGCTCAGAACGGCTGTTCAATGTTGGTTCGGGCCAGGGTTTAAGTCTTCAAGCCTTGGTGCAGCTGCTCGAGGTGGAGCTGCAGACCACCCTGGCAGTTTCCTATCTCCCCGCCCGTGGCTTTGATGTGCCCACCAATGTGTTGTGCATCGAGCGGGCCCAGCGGTGCCTGGGTTGGAGTCCGCACGTGTCCCTGGTGGAGGGGTTGGGGCGCTTTCGCGCCAGCCTCAGCGGCTGAACCCGGGCACATGGGTCACCGCATAGCTGTAGCCGTTCGCCTGGCACACCTGCGGGAGAAGCCGTTCGATGGCATGCAGCATGGTGCCGTCGTAGCCGATCGGTTCTTCCGGGTAATCGTTCCAGGTCAGGCCCAGTTCATACAGGCTGCGTAGGGCTCCACGGCGGGCCCAAAACATCGTGCCGACGGGGAAGTTGATGGCTGCGGGCAATACCGGAAGCTGCAGGCGCTCGGCGAGGGCCTCCGCTGGCGCGCGGTTGGCCGTCCACCCCAGGCAGCCCGGATCGTCGGGAAAAACCAGGCCCAAGGTTGGATCGCTCAGCATGCGGCTGAGGATGCGATCGGCCATGGGTCGGCGTGCATCCCCTAGCAGATTGATCATCAGGAATTCGCGCCATCGCTCGGCGGTGCCGCCGTCAATTAACGCGCTTCGCTTGGTATGCAGGTGGCCATGGAAGGCATAGTTGCGATCCAGATCCTGGCCCAGTTCCGTGAGCAGCGGGCCGATGTCGCGGCCTCGGTTGGGCACCAGCAGCAGTCTGGCGGATCGGTTCCATTCCTCAAGCGTTTGCAGCAGCGGGGGTTCGAGCTCGGGCTGGCTGTAACTCACAAAGAGGTGGGGTTGCACCTGGTTGTGGCCCAGCTGTTCCAGGAGCGGCGCCAGCAGCTCGGGGTAGAAGACATGGATGTGCAGAGCCACGCTGCCGGGCTGCGGTAAGGGGGTGCTTGTGGCTGTTGGTTCCAGCACGGAAACCAGCCAGGGTCCTTCGGGCTGGCCATGGCGGTGCCAGTGCGCGAGCGGATCGGCATGGTTGCTGCCGCCGAGCATGCGCTCTCTGTAGATACCCGGGTGGAATCCAGGAAACGGTTTGCGGGGTTGAATGTTGCTGCGCCAAGCCAGCAGATACCGCTGATGCAGGGCGAGTGGGCTGAGCCGGTGATCCGGGCAGAACACCTCTGCCTGCACCAGCTGATGCGCCAGCAGCAGTTGCAAATCGGCCTGCTCCTGCTCCACTTCCCTGGCACTGACCACCCCCAGCGTTGTCAGCTGCTGGATGTAGCCACGCATGTCAAACCAACGTTCGGCCTGTTGCTGCAGGAGTTGCCCCACCTGCTGCAGGCGTTCGGGTGAGCGCAGCAGAGCCATCGCCTTGTGGGCCAGGTCAGCGATGTTGAAATAGCGGGCCACGCAGGCGGAATAGAGGGAGGGGGTCTGCTCCAGGAGATCGGCGATGCCGCAAGCCTCGGCGAAGCACAGCACAGGTGTGCCTTCCAGCATCGCGTCGATCGCCACGTTGGGCAGCGGATCGAGCCTTGAGCTCACCACCAAACAGCTGCTGCGTTGCATCAGGGCTGCATAGGCCGGAGATTCATCGAGCATGGTGAGGCGGCTGGTCAGGCCGCTGCGCTCAATCTGATCCCTGAGCCAGATCGACACGCTGAAATCCCGCTCCGGCTCATAACCACTGCCGATCCAGGCGAAGTGCACCGGCAGATCAGGCGCCTGCTGGTGGATCAGCTGGGCCATGGCCACAAACAGATCCACACCCTTGCGGGGTTGCACGGCGCCGGCGCCGAGCACCAGCAACGCTTCGGGTTTCAGCTGCTGCAGAAACACCTCAGCATCGCGCCCTGCTGTCTGGGTTGGTCGCATGGCGCGGCCTGCAACCCTCGTTGTCGCTTCGGGCAGAGTGCAGCGGCCCTGGGGCAGCACCACCAAGGGCACATCCTGCAAGTGTGGGCAATGGCGCAGCACATCGTTCCAGGTGAGTGGCGTGGAGCAGACCACCCGGGAGGCCCACAACCCGATTTCGGCGAACACCTCGAGCGGTTTGATGTAGGTGACGAATTCGTGCACCAGGCAGAGGCAGGGGATGCCGAGACCGCGGAGCGGCTCCAGCAGGGGGGCTGCCACGGCCGAATTCACCAGTGCAAACCCAGGCTGTTGGTCCGGGTTCGCCTGCTGTAGGGCCCGCTGCACCACCTTTCGATTCACAAAGCTGCGGCGCGCCTCAATCACGGTGATGGCGCTTGCAGCAAAGGCCTGGTGCAACGGGCCTCCCCTCAGCAGCACCACGATCACGTTGTGGCTGGCGCTGAGTTCTTGGCAGAGATTGAGGGCCAGGATCGGTGCCCCCGTGGCCGTGGCCTCATGGCTCACCACCACAGCGGTTGGCCGGCTGGGATCGAAGGGATGGCCGCCGCGCCGAACGCGCATGCCCAGGCTGGTGAGGAGGCGGCTGTAGCTCCAGCGGGCCGGCGGCAGCAGCCGCTGCGCCAGGGGTGAGTGGCGCAGGTGGCGCAGGCGGTTCCAGCCGAGCATGGGCGTCTTTAGTGCTGGGGCTGTGCGTGGCTCAATTGGAGCCACGGATGGCGCTGCTGCAGGATCCGGCTGAGCTGCCGCTGGCGGTGGTTGCTTTGGGCCTGAAGCATGGAATCACCGTGTTGGATGTAGGTGGCCAGCACCTGCGGGCAGAGCACGCCATGCCAGTGGGTTTCGATCAGCTTGCACCAGAAGTCGAAATCCTCCCAGCCGCCAGGGATCGGGCTATAGCCGCCAACAGCCTCCCAGGCGCTGCGTCGCACCAGGGCCATCGCATCCACGCGGTTGCCGGCCAGGAACTGCTCCCGGTGCCAGGCGTGGCCGCCGCCAACGAGCCCTGGCCTGGAGCCGTCGTCAGCCTCGATCCGGATCAAGGGGTGCACCACGGCGGTGCTGGCGGGGCTGGCTTGGGCTAGAGCCAGGCAGCGTTCGACAGCCTGTGGTTCGAGCCTGTTGTCGGCGTCGAGCACGAAGCACCAGGGGGCCGTGGCGGCGGCAAATGCACTGTTGCGGGCGGCGGCGAGGCCGTCGTTGCGGTGATGCAGCAGCAGCTGGGCCCGGCAGAAGCGCCGGCCATGCTGTTCGAGCCAGGCCAAAATGGTGGCCACGCTGGTGTCGCTGGAGCTGTCGTCCACCACCACCAGTTCCAGGGCCTCGAGCGTTTGGATTCGGCTGCCCTCCAGGGCTGCGGAGATGCGGGTGGCGTAGTTGAAGGAGGTGATGCAGATGGCGGCGTCTGGCGTTTGGTCGCTGGCGTGGCCCCAGAGGCATGTGCTGGAGGCTTGGGGGGTGTGGAGCGGCTCCGGTGTGGGTTGGCCGGCTTGCCGCCAGGCCAACTCTTCCAGCAGCTCCTGGGGACCGATCGTTTCGCTGAAACAGGGGATGCCGAGGGCAGCCCACAGGCCTGTGTGCAGCTCCTGCGCGCTGGGCTGGAGCCGCACCAGTGGCACGCGCAGCTGATGGCAGTGGGCAATCCAGCTGGCCAGCAGCCTGGCCTGCTCAGCATCGGTGGCGGGGTCGGGCGGAAAGCATGGCAGCTGTAACACCCCCGCCGGAGGCTCCAACCAATCGGGATGGGGGTCTGGCCCGATGGCCAGGGCCTGCAGCAACGGCCAGTTGGCCAGGGCAGCGGGGCTTGGCAGCCCCAGCTGGCGAGCGGCGTCATCGGCATCATCGGCGCGTTGCAGCCGGCCTGGGGCGCCGGGCGGCGGCAGGATTTCGGCGTTCACTCCGAAGAGCCGCAGCAGACGAACCTGCTGCGGGCACGGGTCGAACACCCGGGGAACAGCGCTCAGTTGCAGCAGGAGGTCTGGTTGGGCGGCGGTGCAGGCGAGGGGTTGCAGGTGCAAGGCGGCATCGGCTGCTGTGCCCTCGCCCTCCAGCTGCGGCTTAGGATCCGCTGCGGCCCAGGGCATCGCCTGAAGCCAGCTTTGGCAAAGCCATGCGCTGCTGGTGACTCCGAGGATCCATACGGCTGCAGCGGTGGGCAGGGGGCCGCCATCACCGCTGGAGGGGTCGTTGCCGGGCAGGCCTGCCTGCCCCAGGGCCGTGAGGTGCTCCAGGCTGATTCTGGGAATGCCGTGCCGGTGCCAGTGCTGCAGGCCTGAGGCCTGGCTGGCTGGGTCGGCTGAGCCCAGGGCCGTCAGGGCACGGCTCCAGGGGTGCGGCTCACTTGTTCGCAGCGATTGCTGCGGCCAGCGTTGCCGACGGGCCCAGCGCCGCAGGGATTCGCTCGCGCCCGTGGTGGCGGCTTGCTGGAGTTGCCTGTGCCAGCGCCGCACATCACGCCGGAGGCGAATGCCGCCAGCGTTGCTCTGGCTGCGGCGGAGCTGCGGCTGAATGCAGGCCAGCGCCTTGCGGAGCTGTTGGGCGCTGGTGGTGGGCTCCACGCCACAGAACTGAGCCAGCGCTGCCACCTGGGCTTCGGGGTCACGGAACCAACGGTCGTAGCTCAGCACCTGCAGCTCGAAGCCGTCGGCATCGGCCAGCAGTTGCTGGTGGTGCCGCAACCAGAGGCCCTGGGCGCGATCGGCGGTCATGCCGGCCGGACCGCCATCACGACCCAGCAACGACACCGCCACCTCGGCGGGATCCCGCACCGCCAGAAGAAGCCGCAGGGGCAGCTGCAGCGCATGGGCCACCTGGCGCCAGAGCGGCAGCAGCAGGCTGGTGCGGGGATCTTTGATGGCCCAGGGGCCGTGTTGGGGTAGATCGGCCTCCAGCAGGCGGTGCAGGCAGCGCTGGGCCCGTTGAGCGCGGGGTGTCTGCAGCCAGCCGATTGGCAATGGCCTTAAGCCATGGGCGGACGGCCACCAGCGGTTCAGATCAATCAGTAACTCCTCCTGCAGGGCGGTGATGTCGGAGCGCTCGAAGTAGCCCTCGGGGTTGTGGGTGTCGCCAGGCAGCAACGGGCCGGGCATGGCCACACCGAGCTGCTGGAGGATCGAGCCCAGCAGCGACGTGCCGCTGCGGTGCATCCCCACCACCAGGATCAGGGGGGAGTGGTTGAGCATCGGCTGCTGATTAACTTCCATACACCCGTCGCTCCCAGGCCCTCCAACGGGGATTGACGGCGGTGATGCGTGTCAGGTCGTCCTGGCTCAAACGGGTTGGCTCTCCGGCGCTCGTAGCAGACGGGTTGCTGTTTTCCCGAGGTGGGCTGCTGAAGGGCGCTGTGCCGGCGGGCAGCAGGGGCAACAGGTGGCTGTTGAGGTCGTCTTGGAGGTGTTCAAGCCTCAGGGCGGTAACGCCCTCATCCAGCTCGAAGTATTGAAGCCACCAGTCGGCAGCCACCCAGGTGCCGCCCAGGCGCAAGGAGTAGAATAAGCCGCTGCGCACTGGTTCAAAGGGCAGATCGGGCAGCTTCATGTGGCGGCGCTTGTGCTGCCAGTCGCTGATCAACCAGCGCTCCAGGCGTCTTGCGGTGATGAATCGGCGGCGATGGCCCGCACGCCAGGGTCCGCGGCTTTCCCGGAGGGCGACGGAATCGTGTTTCAGGGAGGTGTCGTCGGCATCCACCTGAACGCCAAATAGGGCCCTCTCGCGGAACAGCCGGTTCATCGAGGTGCCTCCGGTTTTGGGCAAGTGCAGCCAGAGGAAGGCGTCCGCGATGATCATGGTGTCATGGCCTTTCCCGGTAGGCGCACTGTATGAGCGGCAGGTTGCCGGACTTTCTGGGGGTGGGGGTGCAGAAGGGGGGCACCACCACCCTGCAGCGCTTATTGGAGCATCACTCCGGTGCGTTTCTGCCCCCCGCCAAGGAACTGCACTATTTCAGCCTGCACCACGCCCGAGGTGAGGCCTGGTACCGCCAGCGCTTTGTGGGGGCTGGCGCCGGCCAGCGCTGCGGCGAGATCACGCCTTATTACGTGTTTCACCCGGCCGCTCCGGCACGCATCCAGGCTCTGTTGCCCCAGGCGCGCTTGATTTTGCTCCTGCGCGATCCAGTGGATCGCTGCCTGTCGCAGTATTTCCATTCCCGCCGGCTGGGCCTGGAATGGCTGGAGCTCGAGCCTGCCCTCGCAGCAGAAGTGCAGCGGTTGGAAGGGTCTGATGCGGTGCTGGCCGCCACCAGCGGCCGCCACCTCAGCCACCAGGAGCACAGCTATTTGGCCCGCAGCCGCTACGAGCAGCAGCTGCCGCGTTTCGAGGCTCTGTTTTCTCCTGCTCAGTTGCTGGTGCTGCGCAGTGAGGATCTGTTTGCCCAGCCCGGGCGTGTGTGGGGGCATGTGCTCGCCTTTCTGGGGCTGGATGCCGTGCCATTGCCGCCGTTGGCCCAGCCTGCCAATGCGGGCCGGGGCGAGGCGGCAGCTGTACCACCGGGGTTGCGGGAGCAGCTCCAGGAGCAGCTGCAGCCCACCTACGACTGGGTGGCCAGCCGCTACGGCATCACCTGGCCCCACCCATGAGCGCAAGCAGCACTGGGGCACCGGCGGGATCGGTGTTCCAGATCTTCATTTCCGACACCAATGCCGACCCGCCGGAGCTGCTGGCGCCGGCCATGGCCTCCGTGCAGCAGTGCTTCGGCGCCTATCGCTACGTGCGCCACAACGGCGAGAGCCTGCGGGCCTTCATCGCCCAGCACTTTGATCCGGAGGTGCTGGCTGCCTACGACAAGTTGCGCCCCTACGCCTACAAGGCGGATCTGGGCCGCTACTGCCTGCTGCATCAGCACGGCGGCTGGTATGCGGACATCAGCATCCTGATGCGCCAGCCGGTGGGGCCGATCGGCACCGGTGTTGAGCTGGTGTATTTCGCCGACCTGGGCGATGGCGTGGTGCCGGGCCGGAGTTTGTTCGACGTGTCGAACTCCCTGCTCTATGCCATCCCCCGGCATCCCGTGCTGCAACGGGCGATTGACACCGTGGTGCGCCATTGCCGTGAGGAGTACTACGGCACCTCGATCTATTGCCCCACCGGGCCCAGTGTGCTGGGGGCTGCGATTGCCGCCGAGCCACGCAGCCCCCGGCATGTGAGCGGCCATCTCCTGCCGCTCACCCCCAACCACCCGCGCCGCAACCTCTCCTTTGTGCTGCCGGATGGCCAGATCCTGGCCCTGTTCAAGAAGGGTTGGATGGCGCCGGGGGAGGTGCTGTTCGGCCGCCGGGAGGGCACCAACAACTACGCCGATCTCTGGGCGGCCCGGCAGGTGTACGGCTGAGTCCTGCCTTAGCGGCCGATGGCGCCGCTGGCCACCAAAGTCATCAAGGCCAGCTGGCGCTGCACGCAGCTGGGCAGGTTGAAGTGTTGGAGCACGGTGGCCCGGGCGGCTTCGCCGAGGCGCTGGGCCAGGGGGCGATCCTGGAGCAGCTCGGCGATGGCGGCCGCCAGATCTGCTGGGGAGAAGAAGTCCACCAGCAGGCCGTTGCGGCCGTGCTCGATCACCTCCTGCACCGGGGCGGTGGCCGAGCCCACGACGGCGCAGCCGCAGCTCATCGCTTCCAGCAGGCTCCAACTGAGCACAAAGGGGTAGGTGAGATACACATGCACCTGGGAAAGCTGCAGGATTGGCAGGAACTGCGCATAGGGCACCTGACCGGCGAAGTGCACGCGGCTCGGGTCGTACTGACCCTCAATTTCAGCCAGAAACGTATCCTTCCATTCACCATCCGGGCACACGGCGCCATAGCTCACCCCGCTCGTTTCGCCCACGATCAGCAGCCGGGCCTCCGGGGCCAGCCGCTGGAGTTCAGGTATGGCTCGCAGCATCGTGTGGCAGCCGCGGTAGGGCTCCAGGCGGCGGTTCACAAAGGTGACGAGCGGTTCGCCGGGGCTGAGCACCGTGCCATCGGCCAGGTTGATCGGCTCGGGGGAGGGGTTGGGGCAGGCCTTGGCGGTGTCGATGCCGTCGTGAATCACGCTGATGCGCTCCTGCCAGTTGGCCGGGAAGCTGCTGCGCTGGAAGGCGGTGGGGGTGACGCTCCAGCTGCTGGCCTCGAGATTGAGCAGCTGGTTGGCGGTTTTCATCCGGATGCGGGCGCATGCGGCCCAATCCGGTTGCCCCTGGAGTTCGGGGTCGAAGTCGTAGTCGAAACCGCGTGGGTTGTAAAAGAATTCCTGGTAGGTGAGCACCGGCACGCCAGGCCACACATCCTGGAGAAATAGCAGTTCGCCCCAGCCGGGGTGGCCGCAGATCAGCTCGGGGCAGAAGCCCTGCTCCTTGAGGGCCTGGGCGGCGCGGGCGCAGCCTTCGGCGCGGATCAACTTGGTTTCGATGTCCTGCACCCAGGGATGGAGGCCGGGTTCGTTGCCGCGGCCGATGCCGTAGCGGAAATACTGCACGCCGGCCGGCAGCGTTTCGGCCGCCGGCTCGATGCCCAGGCCCACCAGCTGGTGGCCGCCCTGGGCGGCGAGCGCCCGCAGGATGTGGATGTACTGCCCCGGGAAGCCCTGGTGCACAAACAGCAGCTTCACGGCCTGTCTTTCTGCTGCAGGTGAT
>Ga0194130_10004538_pt1 | contig 17567 bp, 9 predicted proteins | sample TA2KigsurfametaG_FD_160084 | JGI IMG/M metagenome (GOLD analysis project Ga0194130, IMG submission 160084) | Freshwater microbial communities from Lake Tanganyika, Tanzania - TA2015050 Kigoma 12 surface | ecosystem: Environmental > Aquatic > Freshwater > Lake | place: Tanzania: Lake Tanganyika... | reverse complement strand
AACTTCTGCCGGCACTCGATGCGGCGCGACGCGATCTGGGGCTGAGACCTCTGACCGACGCCCAGGATCACGTTCTGCACAGCGGTCACGTTCTCCTCGCGTACGAGCCGGCACTGGCCCCCACCCCGCGACTCCGTTGCCGTCGTTCAACGGTCACCGGCGCCTGGTTCGAGGATCGAGGGATGCTGGACCCGGTCATCGAGGCGTTCTGCGCCGCCGGACCGCCCCCGGTGTTCGTCGGGTTCGGGAGCATGACGCACGAGTCCCCGCAGCACGTCGCCGCGACGATCGGCGAGGCGATCCGACGCGTCAACAGACGGTTCATCGTCGGTGTTGGCTGGTCCGGCATGGAGATCGACGGCGGCGCGGACGACATCCTGGTGATCAACTCCGCGCCGTTCCAACGGTTGCTGCCCAAGGTGGCCGCAGCGGTTCATCACGGGGGGGCTGGTACGACGGCAAGCGTGGCCCGAGCGGGAGTTCCACAGGCGATTATCCCGCACTTCGCCGACCAGTATTACTGGGGCGAGAGGATCGTCCGCTCGGGCCTCGGACCGCCTCCGGTGGCGATCGAAGACCTCACCGCCGACCGACTCGCGGCGATCATCGACGATTTGACGTCGACATCGGGATATGCGGAGCGAGCGCGTGAGGTGGCGAGCAAGATCGATCCGCGGCGGGGTGTGTCGGCTGCGGCGGACACGATCGAGACGGAGGCCTGAGCAATTGCGGCGCGGTCATGTCGACTGGAGAACGCGGGCCCGCGTGGTGGTCGAACACACCCCTTTGCACGGTAAACCGTGCCTCGTGGCGGCGGCCATCCGGGGAGAAATGCATTTTTACCTTCTTGCGACTCGAAATTGGTCCTGCGGTCAGTGACATTTTTCCGAACGACGTACCGTCACGAGGAAACGATTCGATGGCCACCTCGACCTCACCGAAACGCGTCCTGAATATCGACACGTTGGCGGAAGCACTCCAGGCTGCCAAGACGTGGACGACATCTCCACCGATGTCCGCCGACACGATCGTGAAGATCGTGATCGGCCCGTCACCCGATCCGCTCCGCGGAGTCGAGCGCTGGTCGGTCGATCTTGCGGGGATGGATTGGAACGTCTTCCCGAACCTCACCCACCTTTACCTCTGGTCGCTCGACGGGCTCGTGGCGTTGCAGGGACTCCCGGACACGCTTCAGGTTCTCGACGTCCGCGGGTGCAGACACCTGCAGACCATTCATCCGCTGCCCGCGGTTCGGGAGTTCATCGCCGACGGGTGCGAGGCGCTCGTCGAACTCAAGGGCGTCGCCAACTGGCAAGCCACCGCGATGACCGATCTTTCCATGCAGCACTGCGAGACGATGCCCTCACTTGCGATCCAGCGCCTCCTCGAGCACGCGAATGGCACGATCGAAAAGTTGAATCTCTCGAAGACGAAGCTCGAGCACCTCCGCACGTGGCCCCCGCGGGCACGGTCGGTCATTCTCAACGACTGCCACAACCTGCGGACCGTCCCTTCAAGCGTTTTTCCCCACTTACTGACACGATTCGAGGTCGCCCGCACCCAACTCACCGTCATCCCAAAGCTTACGCCGAATCTCGATTACGTGAACCTCGCCGGTATCCGCGAGCGCGCCGGAATCGAAACACTCGACAAGGATTGGACGAAAACTCCCACCACCCACCGAACGCCGCGAACACTCTTTCTCCATGACTCAGGGCTGCTCCGTCCTCCTGCAAGTGAGCATGGGGAAGACTCGGCCGACAACGTCGCAGCCACCGTCCGGGAGTTCTTCGAGGACATCGACCTCGCTGGAAAAAGCTCCTCCTCCCGCTGCAAAGTGGTCTTTCTCGGCAATGGAGATGCGGGCAAGACGAGCCTCTGCCAGCTCCTCTGCGGTCGCGACCCGAACCATGGACTCGGCTCCACGCACGGCGTTCGCCTCGAAACAGCCTCGCGTAAGATAACGGAAAACGACGGACGCCAAAGAACAATCGCCGTCGACTACTGGGATTTCGGTGGCCAGGACCTGTACCACAACGTCCATCGGATGTTCACAAGCACCGGCAGCGTTTTCGTGCTCCTGTGGGATCCTGACGGCCGCATGCCCTCCGAAGGAAACGGTGGGCCCTACCATGACACCCCTCGGACCCTGCCCTACTGGCTCGAGCTCATTAGGACTTCCACCCGCAGTAAACCGAAAGTCCTCGTCGTCTGCCAAGGCCGTGGCGTGCAAAAACCCCGTGCGATGAACTTGCTACGACGCGATGTCACCCGGGAACTCATACCGGACACGTCCGTATTCGTCATCGACACCTGGGCAACCTATCAGAGTCAGCGGAACGAGGAGTTCCTTCGGTTTCAACGCTCGCTCGACCAGTGTCTGCTCGACGTCGTGGAAAAGGAAGGAGACGAGATACCTTCCCACTGGGTGCTCGCCAGAGAATCCGCCGACGAATTGCGAGGCAAAGGAAAACGCTTTTGTGCGATCACCGAGTTCGAGACGAATCTTCGGACCCGCATCGAGCGAGAGCAAAACAATCCGGCCACCCTTTACGGAACGCTCGCACAAGCATGGGGAACGCAGTTCCATCTCACCCCTCGTCGTGTCCGCCGCGCCCTCCTGCATCTATCCCATAACGGCTCACTCTTCTGGCACCCGAACCTCGAGGAGCCGAACACCACACTCGCCAGCAATCACGCCGCGCCGTCGGTGATTCTGGACCAGAACTGGGCCTTGAGAGGTGTGTATGCGCTTCTTGACCGCCAGGCGGCCGTCTATTCGCAGTTCCGGCAGGCGCAGGGCCGATTCACCGTAAACCAACTCGCTGAATGGTGCTGGAGCGACTGCGGTTACGATGACACCCAGCAGGCCGTCCTGCTCCGCTACATGGATCGTCTCGGCATCTGCTTCCCGCTGATCTCCGCCAACGACGCTTCCCGCGGCGAGGCGGTCTACGTGAGCGTGGAGCATCTTCCATCGGCGGCGTCCGAACTCCGTGAAAGGTTCGAGCGAGCTGCGAAAGGCAAGCGGCGTGCAAGCGGCAGCGTCTCGATCAAGGGGCCATTTTCCCTCGGATGGAAACAACTGCTGGCGTTCCTCGGTAAGCAGTATGGACGTGCGGCGACGTATGCCAGCGATGCCTTTTTCTTCGCCGCTCCAGGGGCCGGGTCGACGATCCTGATCGCGAGCAAGCCGTCTGGCACGACCGACATCGACGGCACGCTCCAGATCGACATTTGCGAGGGGGAAAGCTCGATCGCCGACCGTCCGAGGGCCACAAGCCCCGACAGCCCGATCGAAAAGCGCGTCGAGGACCTCATCTCGACGCTGGGCGTGATCGCCGATCCGAAGACATCGCAGCGGATACGTGACGAAAGGGCCAACGGCGCAAGAATCGCCGGCGAGCCGGCCTCCAGAACATTATTCATCTCATACGCCTGGAATCCGACGGAGGGACTGGAGCAGTGTGCCCGGCCGCATGATCCGCTCGTATCACTGAATGATTCCGATGGCGATGATCTCGAGAGCCCGATCGATGAAATCGAGGAAGCCGTTAGGCAGCGGTCACCACACACATGCGTCTGCCGCGACAAGTACCTTCCGGATGGCAACGATATCGACGGCTTCATGCAGCAGATCAGCAAGGCCGACGTTGTACTCGTGTTCCACAGCGACCGCTACTGGAAGCGTGCCTTCTGTATGTATGAGCTCTTCAAACTCTTCCTGCCAAAACCACATGAGACGATCCTCTACGTCGGGCACCACTCGAGCCGTGCCGCGAGCGAGTCGGAATGGCACACCTACGAAGAATACTGGGATGCGACCAACTCCGCTTCGCTGCCGCCGGCACTGAAAAACAAGATAACTCTTGATGCACTACACGCATTCATCAAACACACGTGGTGGGGTGTTCTGTGGCCGAGCCTCTTTCAGCACAAGAACCATCACCCGAACATGGTCTGGGGCCCGGCCACGAAATCCGGGATCATCGAACACATCGTCACGACACTCGACGGACGAGCACCCTGATCGTGCAGGTCTTCCTCGTCGCCCCAAGGGGTCCGCACGGCAATCATGTTTCAGTAAGGACTCCCTCGCGATCTAGCACAGAGCCGAGGCCCATGTGTTTGTCACCTTATGAACGTTTGATATCGCGACATCGCCACCACAGAGGATTCCAGCAATGTCCCGAGCCGCCCTCATCGTCGGAGTCGACACTTACGACGACAATAAGCACTTAAAGTATTGCTGTAAAGATGCGCGACGAGTCGAGGAGAGTCTTCAGGCACACCACGACGGCAGGCCCAACTTTGAATGCGAAATGCTTTCTGGTAACAGTGGAGAGAAGTTCTCGGAAGCGGACCTCATGGATAGACTTCAATTCTTCTTCTCACGTGAAGCGGAGATCGTTCTCTTCTACTTCGCCGGGCACGGATGGCCGGGGCATACCGGGGAGACAATGCTTGGCTGCGCGGCAAGTCGTTATGGCCACGGCGTATTGCTGCGGAATGTCGTCGTCCTTGCAAATCACTCGCCGGCAAAGCAACGGATCATCATCCTCGACTGCTGTTGCGTTGGTGGGTATCACATTAAAGAGCAGGCTTCAGAGATCGCGATGGGAACGACATTGATCGCTGCATGCCGCAGGGATGAACCGGCGCTCGAGGACCCCGACTGCGGTGGTGGCGTGCTCACGAATCTGATCTGCGACGGCCTGAGCGGCAGTGCTGCCGATGTACTCGGCAGAGTTACTTGTGCATCCATATATGACTATGTCGAGACATCGCTCGGAGTCCTTGAGCAACGACCCACGTTTGTGACACACGTGGATAAGTACATTACCCTCCGGCAGGCCAGGCCATCGATCGACATCGACGTCATTCGGGAGCTTCCGAAACTCTTTCCGGAGATCAATCACAAATACCCGCTCGATCCCTCGTTTGAGCCGAAGGATGATGGCCGTCCGACCAACGCGCCACCGCCACACCCAGTCAACACCTCGACATTCGCCAAATTGCAGGCGCTCTGCAGAAGCCGTCTCGTACTTCCATCGCACACGCACATGTGGGACTCGGCCATGCACACGCCCGACGGAGGGCAGACTTGGGACGGTTACTGTACGCTCACTCCCCTGGGGCAAGGCTACTGGCGTCAGGCCAAAGGGGGCCGCATCTGATTGTCCCGGGCTTGTGACCACGGCGTTCTTGCATCGTCGGTGCTTGGAAAGTGTTTGGGTGGTCTTGCCAGTCGCCATTGTTTCCAATAGAGTGATCTGCCTTGGGATCCATGGTGAGTTCCGTTCCCATGGTGTGGATGGCTCTTACGGATGCCTTTGGGCTACACTCCCCGCGAGCGGCATCTATTCCTCCTGAGTGATCAGTAGAGAAAGGACAGCGCGATGACACGAGCCGCTTTGATCGTTGGAATCGATTACTACCAGGATCCGGCCAACCGACTCAAGAACTGCGTCGACGACGCGCACGAGATCAAGCAGGCGTTGAGGCACCATTTCGACGGCACGGCGAACTTCGAATGCCGCCTGCTGACTGCGACGAGCGACCGTGACCGGGTCGACTCCGCTTGCCTGTCCCACGAGGTGAGCACCTTCTTCAGGCAGCCGGCCGAGGTGCTTTTCTTCTATTTCGCCGGTCACGGCTGGCCCGGGATCGGGGGGGCGACCGTGCTCGCCGCGACCGACAATAATCCGGGCCACGGAATTCCCCTCCAGAGCATCCTCACGGAGGCGAACAACTCGCCGGCTCGTAACAAAGTCATCATGCTCGACTGCTGTCATGCCGGTGGGTTTTATCCACAGGGTCAATGGCCGCAGATGAACAACGGCGTTACGCTGCTCGCGGCCTGTTCAAGGGATCAGTCGGCGATCGAGGAGGACGCGAAAGGTGGGGTTGTCACGTCGCTACTGTGCGACGGTTTGCAAGGACAGGCAGCGGATATTCTCGGCTATGTGACGGCAGCGAATCTCTACGGACACATCGATCGATCGCTGAGTTTTTTCGCTCTCCAGCGGCCTGTGTTCATGACGCATGTCGATACCTTCCAGTCGCTGCGGCGATGCAAGCCGCTCGTCGAGCTGCCCGACCTTCGTACGATCTCGAAGCTCTTTCCCGTCCGAGGCCATAAGTTCGGCCTCGACCCTACCTACGAGCCGGAAATGAGGGGACGCGATCAAGGCATGCCGCCACCGGACCCGGTGAATGTCGCCACATTCAAGATCCTGCAAAGCTTCAACCGTTGCGGGCTCGTCAAGCCTTCGGAAGAGAGCATGTGGCATTCAGCGATGAAGAAGGGACACTGTTACCTCACCGCACAGGGCGAGTTTTATCGCCAGCTCGCGTCAGAGGACAGGCTGTAGTCGTTCGCTCCCTGTCCGGCGTGAAGGGCACGACCCCGGCCCGGTGCCATCGGTCGGGGTGACGGGCCCAAGGGTCGATGGTGAACGAGGTCCGGAGTGCGGTTCAGCGGCATCAGCCGCAAGGCGGGGTCCCCATGACGCTCAGCAGCGTGTGGCAAATTCTTTGCTGGATCGCGGATCACGCAATCGCCCCATCCGTCGATTCCCCTGGGATCGTGCCGGCGACCGCATGGTCGCCCGTGACGGCTTCCAAGCGCGAAGACGAGTCGCGTGTTCGCATCCTGCTGTCGGAGTGGGGTGTCGAGGACGCCGATCTCGACCTGTTGGCCCGTTCGTGGGATCGGGAGTTTGCCCGATGCCCTGCCGGTCCCACCGTCGGTCGCCTCAAGGAACTGGCCCGGGACTCGAGCAGCCGCTACTACCGCTCCGCGGATGAAGGAGAGCGCTGGCGCCGCCGACTGGGGCACCGGCTGACCGTCGACCTCCGCCTTCCGGCGGTCCTCCCGGAGCCCGATGCCGAGTGCGGAGCTGACGAGCTCGATCTCCGGGGTATCGGGGTGGAGTGGCCGGCTGAACTGCTCGGCGCGGAAGCGTTTCGGGTCGTCCCGAGCCTCATGCCGGGCAGAGTTCCCGATCTGCCCCTCGAAAAGGTATGGGTGGAACTTCATCTCGTCGACACACGGGCAGTCGCCCCGGGGCCCCTCGCGGCGATCGGGCGCGTCGAGAGGGACGAACGCACACAGCGACTGCTCGGTCGGTCGACGGACCTACGGAACGTGCTGAGAACGTTCTCGGGAGTGACGTTTTTCGTCGGCGACCCCGGGAGCGGCAAGTCGACGCTCGTCAATTGGGTGGCCCGAGAGACGATCCGCGACCAGCGTCTCCCGTTCCTGGTGCCCCTCCTCGTCCGCCTCCGGGAATACGGCCGGCTTGCCCCGAAGCAGAGCCTGCTGGATCACGCGCTGCGGCGCTGCCGAGTCACCGATGGGCAGATCGAGCCTTGGTCGCGCGCTCTCGAGCGTATGGCCGTGCATTCACCGCAAAGCGTGATCATCCTTCTCGATGGGTTGGATGAGCTCCCGCGGAACGACCACCGCTTGCGGGCCCGCGTGCTCGAGGAGATCGAATCCCTGGGCCGCACGTTCACCGTGCTCGTGACCACGCGCCCGGACGCCCTTCCACCCCACGGGGATCGCACGCGGGTCAGTGTCTACCGAGTCACCGAGCTCACCCCTGCATCGAGTGACGATCTCCTCGACAAGTGGTGCCGGGCGGCGAGCATTCCGCCGGACGACATCGCGCGGCTGAAGGAACGGGTGCACGCCAATGCCGATCTCCAGCGCATGATTCGTAATCCGTTCTTGCTCACCTGCCTGAGCACGATCGCGTTCCAGTGCATGGCGATGGACAAGGACTTGCCCTCGCGTCGCTCGGATGTCTATCGGGAGTGCATGAACGTCTTCAAGTCCTATCGCCATCCCAGACAGTCCCGACTGCTGACCGATACCGACGTGCGGCTCATGGGAAAACTGGCGTTCTGGCTGTTGCACGACGCACCGCACGCGCCGAGACTGGTCTTCGACGACGGGGATGTCAGGCAGGCATGCGGCGAGGACGCGTTCTTCCACGAGGCGGTCGAGCCGTGCCGGTTGGTGCACCAGTGGGATACCGACCGCCGGCTACTCTACTTCTCGCACGCCACGTTTCACGAGTATCTGGCCGCCGAGCATCTGTTCGTCCGCGGGGGGAGCAAGTACCAGAGCTTGTTACGTGAGAAGACGTTCGACGGCAATTGGGCCGAAGTCTTCGCCTTCTTGGGCGCCCGCGACACCGATCCAGCAAGCACGTTCTGGTGTGCCGCCAGGGCGATGGCGGAGCGCCGTGACCGCTTCGGGGGGGTGTGGCTCATCCTGGCCAGTTGGCTCCGGGAGGCGGGTGCGCTGGATGGTGGCCGCCGGCTCCTCGGCGGCCTGAACGTCTTCGACGAACTCTGGAAGGAGATTTTCAGGGGCGTCGATCCGAAGCGGTTCATCGCCGCGGCCGCAGAACTCGCCCCGGAATTGTTCGCGAGCCGTGTCGAGAAGGCCTGCGCCGAGGGCACCATCGGCCCTCTCCACCGCGAGTTCCTCCGTGTCCTCAAGCAAGTTCCGCTCGCCCGTTTTTCGAACCTCTTCGCGGCGGAGATTCTCGACCCATCCAGCGAAAGCAGCGGGCTCCCCCAGGAACATCGATTGACGCGAGACAGCCTCGACCGCCTCCGGGAGGAACTCGTGTCGGAGCGACACGACGAACGTGTGTCGCGGCGGGTGATTCAGGTCCTGGGTCTGGCGAGAGATTTCCGTTCCATCCCGCTCCTCGAGGCCCTGGCGACGGAACCCGGCCCATTGCAAAGCAGCGCCATCGAAGCCCTCGGATTGATCGGGGGACCGGAGGCGTTCCGGGTGCTCGACCGCATCCTGCCACCCGCGTACGCCGGCGGCACGCAGCGCGGCCTCGTCATCCGCGCGCTCGGTGAGATGCACGAGGAAAGGGCGACACGGCGCCTCGGACGAGAGCTCGCCGCGACCGCACGTGACGATCCCCGCGCCAGCGACATCCTCTTCGCCCTTCAGGATCACACGATCGGCGGCGACTTGGCGACCCTCGTTCTCGGCTTCCTCGAGAGCCTCGAGACACAGACCCGGGACCATGCCGCCTGCGTGCTCCACGGGGCACGCTCGTCGCCCGACATTTCCGCCGCCCTGGCGCGGCTCGCCCGGTTCGACCCCGAGGACGAGGTCCGCGAGTCGGCCCTCCTGTCATTCGAGCACCACTCCCGACCCGAGGACATCGATTGGCTCGAGCGGATCGTGCGGAACAGTGACGACCAGTTCGAGCCGTCCGAGCGGGAAGCGGCCCTGATGGCGATCGGCGACCTCGCTGGACGCAAGGCGGTGAGCCACGACCGGATCGTCCCACTGCTCGAGCACTGCCTGACCCAGTCGGGATTGGAAAAGACGGCCGTGAACATCTGGGGGGACCTGGGGCCGAGCCACGCCGACCGGATCGTCCAACTCTGCAGACGGGTGCTGACGGCGCCCTCCGAGCGGCCCGCCACGGTCGACACCATCGTCGCGGAGGAGGCATGCCGCGTCCTCGGTGAACAGCAGAACAACGCGGCGATCGACGTGCTGCTCGAGATCGCCCGAGCCGACCGGGTGGTCGAGCGGGTGCGCGAAGCCGCCGCGCGGGCCGTCACGCGCATCGCTCCCGAGAGGTTGCTGGCCGAGACGTCCGACGTGTGTCATCGAGCCCTGGGAAAGTTCTCGTTGGAAACGGGGCGGCTCGTCTTCGATTCGGGGATGCTGAACGAGTCGGGGGAGTTCCCTTCGGCACCGCAGGAGCGGGAGCGGACGGCTCACGGCCCGATGGGTGCTGTCGACGGTTCGGCTGAGTCCCTATCACTGCCGCGAGAGCCACCATCGATGGTTGACTTGAGGAAGATCAAAGAGATCCAGTTGCGGATTCCGTTTCCCGACAAGGCCGATCGCAACTCCCACCTCTTGGAGCTCCTCGGTCCCGGCAGGCTCGACGACGCCCTCATGCGACTCGCCGATCTTGGCGAGGAGTCATTCGCCGTCGGATTGTGCCATCAACTCGAGCAGCGAAGAGTCCCCGACTTGGTGCGAAAGCATCTGCAGTTGTTGAAGAGGAGATGCCTGAACCCCACGGATAGGCGAACGCTCGACGACAACCTGGCTCGCCTCGGGGCGCCTTAGCCATCGCCAGTGGCCGCGGTCGGTTGTCAGCGAGGACTGACAAGATTGTCGTTCGACGAGCGAACACCGGGGAGGAGATCAGCACGCGGGCCGGTCGGCCCCGCGCTATGGAAGCGGGTCGGTGCCGTCGTCGCGGACGGTGCCCCGCGACTGGATGGGCTCCCCCCTTCGCGTTTACGATATCCGGCCGGCGGCCGACCCCTCGGCGCCTTCGAGTCGAGTCTTCGATGCCGCAGCCCCCGCCCATCCCGGTCGATTGGTCCGCTGTCGCGGCGGCCGCGGACTACCTCGTGCCGCTGCCGTGTCGGGAGGGGTCTCTGCAACTCTTCATGCGCTTCCGGAGGATTCCCGCCGGCACGTTTCTCATGGGCTCGCGCGGGCACTCCCCTCGAGAGGAACCGCGGCATCGGGTCGAGATCCCCCACGACTTCTGGCTGGGAAAGTATGCCGTCACGCAGGAGGAGTGGGCAGCGGTCGTGAACGGATTGGGGCTGTCGCGCTCCCAGCGGAAACCGCTGAAGGAACGGCCGAGCCACTTCATCGGAGAGCGACGGCCTGTCGAGCAGGTGTCCTGGGAGGACTGTGTTACCTGGTGTCGATCCTGGAGCGGATGGCTCTGCAGGCTCTTTCCCGGAGCATGGTTTGCCTCCGTCGATGTAGCGCTGCCATCTGAGGCCCATTGGGAATATGCCTGTCGCATGACCCGTGCAAGCGACTTTTGGAACGGAGACGGTGAAGAAGCATTACGCGCTGTTGGTTGGTTTGCGACCAACTCTGGCGATCAGACTCATGCCGTCGATGAGCCCGTCGTGTCCGCCAGTCCTGAGCAGCATCCGGCGGGACTCGTGGGCATGCATGGGAACGTGTGGGAATGGTGTGCAGATGAATTTGATGACAGCGCTTATCGTCGGAGAAAAGACGGTTGGCGAGCAGGCGGACCCTGGGCAGTCGGGAACGGCAACGGCGGAGTTCCCGAAGTCCGCGTTGTACGAGGAGGGTCATGGCGCGGAAACGCTGGACGATGTCGTTCGGCCTATCGACTACGAGGCAAAACATATGTTCGATACGTTACCCGGGGCTTTCGCGTCTGCTTGATGCAAACACCCGGTGGCGAGACAAAGGGCTCTCTCGGTGACATACGGCGATGCCTATCAGGGGCCGACCAGACGCCGGATGACCACACCAGCGAATCACCGAGTCGCACAGACGCGCTGAACACGCAGGAGGGTCTCGCATGAACCCTGCCGCGAGAGCCGATGCCATCTGGCAGGCCGCCCGCGACGCGGCGGAAGTGATTCTGAGAATCCCGTGCCGAGCGGGCGAGAAGCCTGCGGAACTATTCCTAAAGCGAGTTCCAAAGACGGGGCCTCGGGGATTCCGAATGGGATCTCGCGGGCACTCATGGACCGAGGAACCGATCCATCGGGTCTTGATCGAGCAAGATTTTTTTCTAGGAACGTTCGCCGTCACTCAGGCGCAGTGGGCGGCGGTGTGGCCCGAGATCGATCAATTTCGCCGAGAGAGTCGCTACAACAGAACCGGAGTTCCCGCCGGACCGTCACCGAGTCGTCAACGTGATCTATCGAACACCGGACGGTTTCCTGTTGAGAGCGTCTCATGGTTCGACGCGATCGCATTTTGCTATTTGCTCTCGCGTACTCCGAGGTGGATCGTGAAGGGCAGGGGCTTGCTGGAGGGTACGTACCATTTCTGCCTGCCGACGGAGGCGGAGTGGGAGTACGCGTGCCGCGCCGGCAGTGACGCTGAGTATTGGAGCGGACACCGTGAGGAAGACCTGGCGAAAGTCGGGTGGTATGCCGGCAACTCCGGAAGGCGCACTCACGATGCTGCAGAACCTGTGGGCACGGGCGCTCCGAGCCATGCATTTGGGCTGATTGGCATGCATGGCAACGTCTGGGAGTGGTGCCACGATACCTGGAACGCAGCGGCCTATCGCACGCGGGTCGACGGAATATCTGACCAAACCGCGACGAATCGCCTACAGTCGCTCGAGGAACTCCGCGCGATAGGCCCGATCGCGCTCTTGAGTGCCTTCCCGAACCGAGGGGCTCGCGTCATCCGCGGCGGGTCGTGTCGCGGCATCCCCAGCGCCTGCCGGATCGCTGAACGCGGGTGGCGCAACCCCAGGATTCAAAGCAGCATTCAAGGCTTTCGTGTCTGCCTGATCTGTGACCGCTCATAGACATCGGTTCGCGCATGGGCCTTAGGGCCACCCGATCAGTGCGCGCCCGCCGGAGAAGCGGAGCCACAAGGAGCACCGAGCGATGCGAGATCTTCACTCGACGGATGTCTGGGATATCGACTCCCCCGATGGCGTGACGCCACTTCTGGAGATCGCCCGGTCGAGTGATCCATCCAAGAGCAGCGTCGTCAAGATCGTGATCGGCCCATCGCCGGGCAGCGACGGTGGCGATCGCTCGAAGTGGATGAGTGCCGACCTCTCGTCACTGTCGCACATCGAGTGGGAATCGTTTCCCAGGCTCACCCATCTCTATCTGTGGTCGATCCAAGGGCTCACGGAGGTGCGGTCGCTGCCCCCGAAACTCGAGTGCCTCGACCTCCGCGGCTGCGCGAAGCTCTGCTCACTTCCCGATCGTCTCCCCGACACGCTCGAGACGCTCGATCTCCACGGCTGCGCCTCCCTGGCGGCGCTCCCCGACCCGTTGCCAGCCGGACTCGCCGAGCTCTACCTCGAGGGCTGCGTCAGTCTCACGTCCCTCGAGCCGGTGTTCGCGCTTGTCGGCGACGGCGTGCCTCTTCCGGACGCCGCTCCCCCGGCCGACAGGCCACCCGGGCTTCGCACGCTCGTCCTCCACAACGCCGCAACGCCGGGACTGCCCACCGGTTTCGGAGGCGAAGCGGGCGAAAACGTCGCCCCCCGATTGCGTGCGTACCTGAGGGAGTTGCGTGGTGGCATCGCCCATCTCGCGGAGTGCAAGGTGATCGTCGTCGGAGATGGTGGCCACGGCAAGACGTCGCTCGTCAAGGCACTCAAGGGCGATCCGCACGATCCCGAAGAAAAGTACACCCATCGGATCCGGCTCTGGAACTGGGACGGAGCCTATCGAGACGAATCGTTCTATCCCTTCCCGGACAAGGCCGACATTACCGCTCGGATCAACATCTGGGATTTCGGTGGCCAGGACATCTACCACAACTCACACCGGATGTTTCTCGAGAGCCGCGCCGTGTTTCTGGTCGTGTGGCGCCCGCCAGCGCCCGATGGGGCACCCGCCCGGCGGGAGTTCCCCGACGACCCCTGGCGCAATCTCGATTACTGGCTCGATCAGATCCTCATACCCAATCCACAAGCGCGTGTTCTCGTCGTCCAGACTCGCTACGACGAGGACGGGGAGAAAGACTGGCGCGCGACGGTTCGCGAGGAGTATCGATCACTGCCGGGCTACGTCGTGAGTTGCTGCGATCGAGAGATGACGACACCCGAGACAAAGACCCTTGCCGATCTCCGTGGGCGTCTTCGAGACGAGATCCGCTCGCTGCTCGCCAGCCTCAATGCGAATCAATTGCCGCGGCCGTGGGTGACGGTTCGCGAGGGACTCGCCCGATGGCAGCCGACCTCGGACGACGTCGGCGCCGTGCCGCAACGGTCGGCGAAGCCGACGATGTCCTGGAGCGAGTTCTGCCGGTTCGCCCGAGAGACGTATCGACAGATTGAGGCCGTCCCCCCCAGCGATACCGATCTCCAATCACTCGCGCGCTACCTCCACGACATCGGGGTGATCCTCTTCCCGAAGGCCTGGCGGGACGGAAAACGCCATCGGCCCGTGGTCATCGATCAGCGATGGGCGATCGAAGGGGTGTATGTGATGGAGACTGAGCACCGCATCCGCACGTCGATCGAGCAGCCCTTCGGCGAGGTATCGCGAAGCGCGCTGACGGCCTTTTGGAAACAGGCTCAGCCGAACACGGATCCAGACGAGTGGTGGGTGTGGGAGCAGTGCATGCTCTCCTCTGGCGTCATGATCGATGTCACCGGGGAGAGGGACCGCGAGCGACGCTATATCTTTCCCGACTTCCTGCCCGCGCGCGATCGCATGGAATCGGATCTCGCGGGGCTTCCGGGATTCGTGCCGAAACTCTGCGATTCGTCGATCCACCGCATCGTGGATGAAGCCGGACATCAGCGGTCGTTCGACAAGGGCTTCGCCTGCCGGCTGGTCGGCAGGTTTCGCTCGCGCGTCAGGGAAGACTTCAGGGCGTTCCGTTACGGCGGTATCGTGCCGTTCTTCGACCGGCCATCGCCCGCCGCAGACGGGGCTGCCGACGATCGCCGGATCGAGTCATCCGGGCGTCCGCCCGTGATCGTGGCGACGATCGAGTGGAAACGCATCAACAACGCGTCATTTGGATTCATCCAGGTGGATTTTCTCGGCGATATGGCCAAGCGAGCCCTCGCTGAGAAGGAGGTCTTGGAGTGGGTCCGGCAGGCTTCTGGCGAATCGGTATCCCTCCGTCTCGAGCCAGCCCTGGCCGACGAATCAGATACCGACGGAGACGCTCCCTCCCCCGGGGCAGACGAGAGGGAGTCGGCGGTCGTGGCTGGGGTCGCCCCTCGCGACCAGGTGATCCACGTCGCCATTTCGTATGCAGGCAATCCTCCTGCCAACGGAGAGGGCGATTCCGCGACAGATCGCGTGGATCTGGAATACCTACCACACCGACTCAAGGACCTGATTGATCGTGATCCACGGTCCAAGTGCCGCGTGACGGCCTACAAACACGGGGAGCAGAATGACACGCATCGCCCTCTACCGGCCTACATCCATTCACTCGCCAACGGCGCGATCGTGATCGCGGTGGTGAGTAAAAAGTATTTATACAGCAAGGACTGTTTGACGGAGTTTCTCCTCGCAACAAAACGTGATCGTACGTGGGAGGATTCCTTTCCACACGAGGCCACTACGACGCCGCCTTGGGTCGAACGCGTTTGGGTCGCTGCGATCGATGCGGAGATGCGATCGGCCATGCCCCAAGTATGGGCACAAGTTCACTTCGATATCGCCTTGGAACAAAGGGGCAAGCTTGAAAGCCTTCAATCCTTCGCTTACGCCGGAGGCCGGAAGATCAATGAAACCATGAAGACGTCGCAGGGCGGAGTATGGCTTGCGGAAGTCTATGAGCAAGGGGCCACTTCTGTGGCTCTGCTCCTCTCCAACATGCAGAGAAACTTTCCAAAATGGAAAGTATGGAGGTCTGATCAAGTGGACCAAATGGCAGTGACACTCGCCCAGTGTGTCCTCGCGGAGGCCGCGGCCATTTTCAATGAAATGGATACCTCCCAACGACAGGAGACGGTGAAAAAGAGAATGCTCGATGCGTGGAACTCCGCGATGCGCGAAACAGCCTGCGAGGAATTTGAGACGTTTGTCGAACAGATTCAAGACGCAGCCGAGCGCGAGCGATTCTTGAATGGCCAGAGCGACGACGACGAAGTCAATGCCGTCGCAAAGCGATGGCGCGCCAAGCGGCAAGTGACATGAGTGAGATGCGCCGGCGGGAGCCCCCCACATGACCACCGACATGGTCGGCTTGCCACTCCAAAGCCGCGCCGCTTCCGATCGCCCGGTATCCGATTTCGCGACTCGCAGGCGTCAGGCACGACGGGCGATACACACGCGGAACCCCAGGTAGTCGTTTCGATCGTCGGGCCATGCCCCCTTCCGATGGGCCGATCGGCATCGTTCCCAGGGCTGGTCCCACGAGCCCCCGCGGCACACGCGATTACGGTAGTGGTGCTCCTGCGGAAGACCGTGCGACACGATGTGGTCGAGTTCGTCGAACCGCCGCATGCCGGCCTCGTCCACCTCGCCGTCGACCAGCTCGCGGAAGCCCGCGCTGGCCGTCAGTCGGTCGTGGCACCACTCCCACACGTTGCCGTGCATCCCGAACAATCCGAAGGGATGCGATTCCGGCATGTCGGGCACGATCGGCGCGGTGACGGCATGAGGCCGGTGGGCGGCGTTTGCGCCGAACCATCCCACCTCGCCGAGGGCTGCCGGGCCGTCGCCGAACCAGGTGTCGGTATCGCTCTCCGCTCGGCAGGCGCGTTCCCACTCCGCCTCAGTGGGGAGGCAGAATCGCATCTTGTCCTGGTCGGGCATGCATCCGCCGCCGATCCACTCCCCGATCCGGCCGAGGTGCCAGCCGAAGAAGACCGCGTCGATCCAGGACACTCCCGTCCGGGGCAAAAAGCGCTTCCCATCGGCAGAGGCTGGAGCCGACTCGGGGGGAATCGACAGGTGATCCCTCTTCGAGTAGCAGCCCTCGATGTGCGGCCACATCGCCCCCCACTGCCCCCGCGTCACCACGAACGTCCCGAGATAGTAGGCATGCTCGATCACCACGCGCGTCGGTGGCTCTTCGTCGGGCCCCCCATCGCGGGCCCCCATGCGGAAGCCGCTATGCGCGGTCGCGGGAATCCGTCGGAAAAATATCTCCTCCGCGTCGTCGCCCGATCTGAGTGGGGGAATCCGAACGATGAGATCGGCATGCGCTCGCGCGTCCTGCCAGGCCGCATCATCCCCACCGGCCTCGACCGCGTGGCGCGAGGCTGTTGCTGACCGCATCGCCATACTCCTCGTGCCCGTCGACCCCATCGCGGCGACCGGTCTTCAGACAGTCGCCTCGACGACGCCGACCCGCGCGACCCCGGAGCCACGGGATTGAACCGCCGATGATCGACACGAGCCTCGGATGGCACACGACTCGGTGGGCAAGGCCACGCGCGACCCGCAATGCCTCCACGAACACGCCTGATCAGCCTCCGCGCGAACCGATCACGATGGAGTGGCCGATGGACAAAGGCACGACGCTCTCGACAATCAATCCCGCGCCCCCGAAAACCTGATCGAACTCTGCCAACGTGCGCTCCCGCCCCCGAAGCAACGACATCATCACCAGGTCGCCATCTTTCTGAGGATGCGGATTGTTACCCTCCGGCACCAAGCCCTCGATGACGAGGACCTTGCCGCCGTCCGCCATGGCCCGAACGCAGTTGATGAGGACCTTCACCGAGGTCTCGTCGTCCCAGTCGTGCAGGACGCGTTTGAGAACGTAGCAGTCGGCTCCCGGTGGGACGTCGACGAACATGTTCCCAGCCACCAATCGGCAACGCCCAGCACTGTGAAGTGCTGAGAGTGGCTCGGCCGCTGCGATCGTCGTTTGAAGATCGAACAGCGTCCCTGTCGCGGCCGGATACCGGTGGAGGATCGCCGCGAGCAACCCCCCCTTACCACCGCCCACGTCGACGACGTGCTGGAAGACAGAAAAGTCGAATTCCTCCGGAATGATCCGATTCTCGACGTCGGAGTGGCTCGACATACCGGAATTGAACAGGTCGCGAGCCTCGGCGTTCGTCGCGAGATACTCGAAGAATGGAGCCCCGAACGCCAGA
>Ga0194130_10004537_pt1 | contig 17569 bp, 14 predicted proteins | sample TA2KigsurfametaG_FD_160084 | JGI IMG/M metagenome (GOLD analysis project Ga0194130, IMG submission 160084) | Freshwater microbial communities from Lake Tanganyika, Tanzania - TA2015050 Kigoma 12 surface | ecosystem: Environmental > Aquatic > Freshwater > Lake | place: Tanzania: Lake Tanganyika... | reverse complement strand
CACCCGGGCCGCGTCGGGCGCGCCGCGGCGGAGGTGGAAGACGACGATGTTCGTCTCGACGGTCGACGGGTCGAGGTCGACCGCCGGGCTGCCGGCCAGGGCCTCGGCGACGAGGCGGGCATTGGCATGGTCCTCGGCGAGCCGGCCGAGGTTGTGGCGCAGCGCGAAGAGGCCGCCCGCCGCCATCATCCCGGCCTGGCGCATGGCGCCGCCGAACATCCTCCGGTGGCGCTGCGCGCGCGCGATGTCGGCGCGGCGCCCGGCGAGGACCGAGCCGATCGGCGCGCCCAGCCCCTTCGACAGCGCGATCGAGGCGAGGTCGAAGGGCGCGGCGAGCTCGGCGGCGGGCCTGCCGCTCGCCGCCGCGGCGTTGAACAGCCGCGCGCCGTCGAGGAAGCTCGCCACGCCGAGCCGGCGCGCCTCGGCGCAGATCGCCTCGGCCTCCGCCTGCGGGAAGACGCGCCCGCCGCCGCGGTTATGGGTGTTCTCCACCTCGACCAGCGTGGTGGCGGGGAAGATGGCGTGGCCCGGCGGCTTGAAGGCGGCGGCGAAGTCGGCGGCGGTGAAGAGCCCGCCGCTGCCCACCGGCGTGAACTGCACGCCCGCATTCGCGCCGCTCGCGCCGGCCTCGTGCCAGACGGCGTGGCTCTCCTGGCTGACCACCACGTCGTCGCCGGGACGCGTGAACAGCTTGAGCGCGACCTGGTTGGCCATCGTGCCGCTCGGCATGAAGAGCGCGGCCTCCTTGCCGAGCGTCGCCGCGACGAGTTCCTGCAACTCGTTGACCGAGGGGTCCTCGCCGTACTGGTCGTCGCCGACGGGCGCCGCGGCCATCGCCGCGCGCATCCCGGGCGAGGGGAGGGTGACGGTGTCGGATCTCAGGTCGATGGTCGCCATGTCGTGCATGCCCTCGGCTGGTGTCGTCGGGCGCGCAGTATGGCAGCGCGGGCCCGGCCGCGGACAGGCGGCTTGCGCGCGGGAGCGGCGCGGACGACGCCCCGGATCAGCCCGGTGCGTCGATCTCGTCGGCGCGCAGGCAGGCGACGAAGCGGCCTGGCGACTTCTCCTCGAGTGCCGGCTCCTCGCGCCGGCAGCGCTCGGTCGCGCTCGGGCAGCGCGTGCTGAAGACGCAGCCCGGCGGCGGGTTGGCCGGGCTGGGCAGGTCGCCGGAGAGCAGGATGCGCCGGCGCGGCGCGTCGGGGTCCGGCTGCGGCGCGGCGGAGAGCAGCGCGCGCGTGTAGGGATGGCGCGGCGCGGCGTAGATCTCCGCCGCCGGCGCGATCTCCATGACCTTGCCGAGGTAGAGCACGATCACGCGGTCGCAGAGATGCTCGACGACCGCGAGGTCGTGCGAGATGAACAGCATCGTGAGGCCGAGCCGGCGGCGCAACTCGACCAGCAGGTTCACGATCTGCGCCTGGACCGAGACGTCGAGCGCGGAGACGGGCTCGTCGGCCACGACGAAGTCCGGCGCGACGGCGAGCGCGCGCGCGATCCCGATGCGCTGGCGCTGCCCGCCCGAGAACTGGTGCGGGTAGCGATCGACGTGCTCCGGCGACAGGCCGACCTGCTCGAGCAGCTCGACGACGCGCGCGCGCCGCGCGGCGCCGCTGGCCAGGCCATGGATGTCGAGCACGTCGCCGATCAGGTCCTCGACGCGCCGCCGCGGGTCGAGGCTCGCATAGGGATCCTGGAACACGATCTGCATGCGCCGCCGTAGCCGCCGCAGCTCGCCCCTGCCCAGCCTCGTGACCTCGACGCCGTCGAAGCACACCGAGCCAGCCGTGGGCTCGAGCAGCCGCAGCACCGCGCGTCCGATCGTGCTCTTGCCCGAGCCCGACTCGCCGACGAGGCCGACGACCTCGCCGCGCGCGATCGAGAAGCTCACCCCGTCGACGGCGCGGATGGCGCCGCGCCCGAGGCCGAGCAGGCCGCGCCGGCCCGGGAAATGCTTCGCGAGGCCCTCGACCTCGACGAGCGGCCGGCTCACAGCTCCCTCCAGCGGCGGCAGCGCGTGCGGTGGCCCGGCGCGACGTCCTCGATCGCGGGGTCGGCCACGGCGCAGGCGGGCTCGGCCCAGGCGCAGCGCGGCGCGAAGGCGCAGCCCGGCGGCAGGTCGCGCAGGCTCGGCACGTTGCCGGGGATCGCGCGCAGCAGGCCGTCCGCGCCGCGCGCGCCCGGCGCGCCGGGGATCGATCCGAGCAGGCCGCGCGTGTAGGGATGGCGCGGGTCGCGGAAGATCGTGCGCACGTCGCCCTCCTCGACGACGCGGCCCGCGTACATGACGAGCACGCGGTCGGCCATCTCGGCGACGACGCCGAAGTTGTGCGTGACGAACAGGATGCCCATGCCGCCGCGCTCGCCGCGCTTGAGGCCGCGCATGAGGTCGAGGATCTGCGCCTGGATGGTGACGTCGAGCGCGGTCGTCGGCTCGTCGGCGACCAGCAGGCTGGGCTCGCAGGCCAGCGCCATCGCGATCATCGCGCGCTGCCGCATGCCGCCGGATAGCTGGTGCGGGTAGTCGTCGATGCGCCGCGCGGCGTCCGGGATGCCGACCGTCTCGAGCGCGGCCAGCGCGACGGCGCGGGCCTCGGCGGCCGAGGTGGCGCGGTGGCGGATGACGGCCTCCGCGATCTGGTCGCCGATCCGGTAGACCGGGTTGAGGCTGGTCATCGGCTCCTGGAAGACCATCGCGATCTCGTTGCCGCGTATCTCCTGGAGTTCCTGCTCGCCGAGCCTGGCGAGGTCGCGCACCTGGCCGTCGCGCCCTGCGAGCAGCATCTCGCCGCCCACGATCCTGCCCGCCGGCCGCGGCACGAGGCCGAGCAGCGACAGGCCCGTGATCGACTTGCCCGAGCCCGACTCGCCCACGACGGCGAGAGTCTCGCCACGGCGCAGGTCGAAGGAGACGCCGTCGACGGCGCGCAGGATCCCGTCGGGTGTCGCGAAATGCGTCGAGAGGTTCCGCACGGAGAGCAGCACGTCGCCGTCCGGCATCCCCGGCGCGGGCGCGGTGCCGCGCGTCGCGGGCAGGCCGAGCGTGGCGTCGAGCAGGCGGCGTATCGTGCCGGGATCGACCGCGCCGCCGACGCGCGGGTCAAAGACGTCGCGCAGCGCGTCGCAGAGCCGGTTGATCGCGAGGATGGTGACGACGAGCGCGATGCAGGGCCAGAGCAGCAGCCATGCGTTGTGCTGCATCGTGCCGCGCGCGCCGCGGATCATCAGGCCCCAGGACGGCTCGGGTGGCACGACGCCGAGGCCGAGGAAGCTGAGGCCCGACTCGATCAGGATCGCCGCCGCGACGACCAGCGAGAACTGAACGAGGATCGGGCCGAGGATGTTCGGCAGGATGGTGCGCAGCATGATGCGCACCGCCCCTGCGCCAGCCGCGCGCGCCGCCTCGACGTAGTCGAGCGCGCGAGCCGACAGGACCTCGCCATAGGTCACGCGCGCGAAGGCCGGCACGTAGAGGACCGATAGAACGAAGGTCAGCGTGCCGACGCCCGGACCGAGGAGGGTGACGACGAGCAGCGCGAGGAGGATGGGCGGGAAGGAGAGGATGATGTCGGTGAGGCGGATGGTGAAGAGCTCGACCATCCCGCCGAAATACCCGCCCACGAGGCCGATCGCGATGCCGATGACGCCGGCGATCATCGCGGAGACGAGCGCGACGCGCAGGCTCGCGCGCGCGCCGACCAGCAGCCGCGAGAGCACGTCGCGGCCGAACTCGTCCTGCCCCAGCGGGTTGGCGAGGGACGGTGCGGCGAGGCGCGCGGCGACGTTCTGCGCCGCGGGGTCGTAGGGCGCGAGCAGCGGCGAGAACAGCGCCAGCAGCAGGATCGTCCCGACCGCGGCGAGCGGCCAGGCGAGGCGCCGTAGGCGCCTGTCGCTCGCGCGGGGGCGGATCATCGGCTCATCCGTGCCGCACGCGCGGGTCGAGCACCGCGTAGAGCAGGTCGACCACGAGGTTGAGGAAGACGAAGAGCGCGCAGATCACCAGCACGATGCCCTGGACCTCGGGGTAGTTGCGCTGCTCGACGGCGCGCACGAGGTATCCCGACAGGCCCGGCCAGTTGAAGACGTACTCGACCAGCACCGTGCCGCCGAGCAGCGTGCCCATCTGAAGGCCGATCACGGTCACGACCGGGCCGAGCGAGTTGCGCAGGACGTGGCGGCGCACGACGTGGCGCGGCGCGAGGCCCTTGGCGCGCGCGGTGCGCACCCAGTCGCGGTCGAGGGTCTCGAGCACGCTCGCCCGCGTCATGCGGAAGACGACCGTCGACAGGCCGATCGCGATCGTGACGGCGGGCATCAGCAGGTTCGTCAGGTGCCGCGCGGGGTCCTGCGCGAAGGCGACGTAGCCGCCGGCGGGCACCCAGCGCAGGTGCTGCGCGAAGACGAGGATCAGCAGCGTGCCGGTGACGAAGACCGGCAGCGACTGGTTGAAGCTGGCGGCGGCCGACAGCGTCCTGTCCATGCCCGAGCCGCGGCGCAGCGCCGCGGCGACGCCGAGCGGCATGCCGATGGCCACGGCGAGGAGGGTCGCGGCGAGGATCAGCTCGATCGTGCGGGGCAGGCGCTTCGCAATCTCGTCCATCACCGGGTAGTCGTCGGTGAGCGAGGTGCCGAGGTCGAGCCGCAGGAGCTGCCCCATGAAGGTCGCGTATTGCTGGAGGAGCGGCGCCTCGAGGCCGAGGCGCTCGCGCAGCTCGAGCACCTGCGCGGGATCCGGCGCGACGCCGCCGCTGGAGAGCAGGAGCTCCGCCGGGTCGCCGGGGATCATGCGCAGGACGAGGAAGATGAGCGTCGCGACCGTCCAGATCAGCCCGATCGAGATGGCGACGCGACGCAGGACATAGGCCATGGCGGTCAGTCGGGCCGGGTCGGGGCCGCCGGCATGTGGCGGCCCCGGTTCCGCGCGTCAGCCCATCGTGACGTTCTCGAGCGTCAGCCCCGAGTAGAAGCTGAGGAAGCCCGGCAGGTTGGCGAAGCCCGTGAGCGGCTTGCGCATCGCGTAGGCCTGCGAGCGCCAGGCCACGCCGACCAGCGCCGCGTCCTCGAGCGCCAGCTTCTCCATCTCGCGGTAGATCGCCTTGCGCCTCGCGACGTCGAGCTCCGCGCGGCCCTGCTCGAAGAACTCGTTGACCTTCGGGTTGTTGTAGCCATGCGAGCGCGTGTAGTTCGGCGTCTGGCTGCCGTCGAGGAACTGCGCCATCGAATCAGGGTCGTTGAAGTCGCCCGCCGATCCCATCACGCCGAAGTCGTACTGGCCGCGGTTGCCGACCGCGACGCGGGTCGCCCAGTCGGGCAGGACGAGCTCGACCCTGATGCCGATCGCGGCGAGGCTCTGCTGGACGACCTCGGCGGTGTCCTTGTGCATGCCGTACTGCGCGGTGGAGAGCAGCTTGCACGAGAAGCCGTTGGGCTGCCCGCCCTCGGCGAGGAACTTGCGCGCGAGGTCGAGGTCGGTGCGCCAGTGGTTGGCCGTCGCCTCGTCGCGGAACTCCGAGCCCTTGGGGAAGGGCAGGCCGTTCATCGCGCTGCCGCGGCCGAAGAACGCCGCCTTGACGACGTCCTCGCGGCGGATCGCGTAGGCGACGGCCTGGCGCAGCTTGGCGTTGGTGAACGGGCCCTGCACGCAGTTGAAGTTGAGATACATGAACGGGCCGTCGACGACGTCCATCGCCAGCTTGGCGTTCCGCTCGATCGAGTCGTAGCTCTGCCAGGGCACGTACTCGATGATGTCGACGTCGCCGGCGTCGAGCGCGGCCACGCGCAGGTTCTCGTCCGCGTAGGCCGCCATGCGCAGCTTCTTCGTCCGGGGCAGGCCCCTGTTCCAGTAGCCGTCGAAGGCGTCGAAGTCGATGCGCGTGCCGCGCTCGACGTCGGCGATACGGTAGGGGCCGGCGCCGACCGGGTTCGCCTCGTTCGACCTGGGCGAGATCATCGGCGCGTGCCAGCTCGCCAGCATGTAGACGAAGGTCGCGGAAGGCTTCTTCAGCTGGAATCGCACGCTGCGCGCGTCCGGCGCCTCGATGCGGTCGATCAGCGCGCCGAGGGCGCCGCGCAGCGAGGCCGTGGACTTCTCGTCCTGCATCAGCTCGAAGCTGCGCCGCACGGCGTCGGGCGTCAGCGCCTCGCCGTCGTGGAAGCGCGCGCCCTCGCGCAGGCGCACCGTCCAGGTGGTCGGCGAGTCGCTGCTCCACGATTCCGCGAGCTCGCCGCGGATCTCGCCCTTCGGCCCGTAGCTCAGCAGGCCGCGCAGGAACTGGCACTTCGCGGTGCCGGCCGCGGTCCCGGTATTCGCCCAGGGGCGCAGCGAGGGCGGGTAGGAGGACAGCGCGAAGACCAGCCTGTCGCGGCCCTGCGCGGAGGCGCGCTCGGCGATCGACGTCGCGGCGAAGGCGGCCGCGGCCCCCGCGCCCATGAAGCCGCGCCGGGAGAGCGCGGCGGAGTTCCTCGTGTCCTTCGTCATCGTCCTTCTCCTGTCTTGGGGTGGGTCGTCGCGGATGTCGTCAGCCCTCGTGGCCGTAGAGCCTGCGTGCCTCGGCCTCTGAGACCTTGCCGTCCGCGATGTCGCGGGCGAGCAGGGCGCGGTCGCGCTCGCGCGGGTCCCCGTAGCCTCCGGCACCGGGCGTCACGATCGTCACGGACTGGCCGTGCCTGAGGAAGGTGTAGCCCTTCTGCGGCGGGTCGGCGTCCTGCGAGTAGGCGAAGCGGCAGCGGCCGCCAGCGCCGCCGCCGAACAGGCCCCAGGGCGAGGAGAGTCGTCGCGAGCCGTGGATGAAGGTGCGGCAGGTGTGCCCCTCGGCGCGGATCTGCCGGCGCAGCCCGGTGCCGCCGCGATGCCTGCCCGCGCCGCCGGAATCGTCGACGAGCTCGTAGCGCTCGACGACCAGCGGGTACTCGCCCTCGAGCGCCTCGACCGGCAGGTTCGACGTGTTGGTGAGGTGTGCGTGCACGCCGTCGAGCCCGTCCTTGGTGGCGCGGGCGCCGAAGCCGCCGCCGATCGTCTCGAGGTACACGTAGTACTCGCCCGTGCGCGGGTTGACGCCGCTGAAGGTCGAGGAGATGCACGCGCCGTTATGCGCGGCGGTGATGCGATCGGGGATCGCGGGCGCGAGCGCGCCGTGGATCAGGTCGACCACCCGCTGGCAGGCGTCGAGGCGCGCGTTGACGGCAGCGGGCTCGACGCAGTTGAGGATCGAGCCCTTCGTCGCCGTGACGTGGATCGGCCGGAACATGCCCTCGTTTGGCGGCACGTCGGCGCCGATCAGCGTCTTCACCGCGTAGTAGACCGTGGCAAGCAGGCCCGTCCAGACGAGGTTGATGCCGGCGCGCACCTGCGGCGGCGCGTCGAAGTCGAGGTGCATCTCGTCGCCCCTGACCTCGACGCGGCACCGGAACGTGAGGGAACCCTCGATCTCGTCGCCGTCGAACGTGTCCTCGAAGCTGTAGGTGCCCGACGGGATCGTCGCGATGCCCGCGCGCGTTAGGCGCTCCGCGTAGTCGAGCAGCGCGTCGCAGGCCGAGAGCAGGAGTTCCTTGCCGTAGCGCCGGCACAGCGACTGGAAGCGCTGGATGCCCTGGCGGTTCGCCGCCATCTGCGCGCGGAAGTCGTTCAGGCGTTCGCGCGGGACCTGCATGTTCAGCAGGATGAGGTCCATCACGTCCTGCTGCAGCCTGCCCCCGCGGTAGAGCCGCACCGGCGGGATGCGCAGGCCCTCCTGGAAGATGTGGTCGTGGCCGCGGTCGACGAAGTCCGCGTGGTGGGCGAGGTTGGTCGCCCAGCCGACGAGCTCGCCCTCGAAGAAGATCGGTTCGGCGAGCACGATGTCCGGCAGGTGCGTGCCGCCGCCGGTATAGGCGTCGTTGCCGACGAAGACGTCGCCCTCGCGCAGGTCGGACAGGTCGTGGCGCCTGCTGATGTGCTCGACCACGCCGATCAGCGAGCCGAGATGCATCGGGATGTGCATCGCCTGGCACAGCGTGCGGCCGCGCGCGTCGAACAGGCAGGTCGAGGAATCGCGCCGTTCCTTGATGTTGGTGGAGTATGCGGCGCGCACGAGCGTCTCGCCCATCTCCTCGACGATCGAGGACAGGGCGTTGCCGATGACCTCGACGGTGATCGGGTCGACCGGCGTGCCGCCGGCCTTCCTGGTGGGAGCGGGAGAAGCGTTCATCGCGTCAGCCCTCGACGATGATGTTGAGGTAGGGATCGACGCAGGCGCTCTGGCCGGGCAGCAGGACGGTGGTCGCGTCCATCTGCTCGACGATCGCGGGGCCGGCGAAGCGGTGCCCGGGCCCGAGGCGCTCGCGGTCGTAGACGGGGCAGGCGACGAAGCCGCCGGCCTCGGCCAGCCAGACGTCGCGCCTGCCGACGATCGCGTCGCCGGCCGCGCCGCCGGCCGGCGGCCTTGCCTTGATCTCCGCCTTCGGCACGGCGCCGATCGCCTCGAGGCGGAAGGTGACGGCCTGCATGGGCTCCTCCTCCGCGATGTAGCCGTACATCTGGCGATGTGCGCGCTCGAACCCGCCGCGCAGCGCGGCCAGCAGCTCGTCGTCGCCCGCTTCGGCGGGGAAGGCGACCGGCAGCTCGTAGTTCTGCCCGGCGTAGCGCATGTCCACCGTCGCGTTGACGCGCCGGCCCTCTGGAGCGATCCCCTCGCGCGCGAACCATTCGTCGGCGCGCTGGCGCAGCGCCGCGAAGGTGGCGCGCATGCGGCCGAGCGTCAACGCCTCGACCGCCACGATGCTGGTCTGCGCGTAGTTGGTCTGCAGGTCCGTTAGCAGCAGGCCGAGCGCGCAGAGGATGCCGGGGTTGCGCGGCACCAGGATGCGCTTCATGTCGAGCTCGCGCGCGAGGCGCGAGGCATGGAGCGGGCCGGCGCCGCCGAAGGCGACGAGCGTGTAGTCGCGCGGGTCGTGGCCGCGCTGCACCGAGATCACGCGGATCGCCTTCGCCATGTTCGCCGTGACGACCGCGAGGATGCCCTGCGCGGTCGCCATCGGGTCGAGGCCGAGGCGCGCGGCGAGGCGTGCGATCGCGGCCCTGGCCTTCGCCTGGTCGATCTTCATGCGCCCGCCGAGGAGATGCGTCGGGTTGAGCGTCTGCAGCGTGACGTTCGCGTCGGTGACCGTCGGCTCCTCGTTGCCGAGGCCGTAGCAGACGGGGCCGGGATGCGCGCCGGCCGAGCGCGGGCCGACCTTGAGCAGGCCGCCGGCGTCGATATGCGCGATCGACCCGCCGCCCGCGCCGACCGTGTGGATGTCGAGCATGGGCGTCTTCAGCGGGTAGCCATGGACGTCCATCTCTCCGGCGAGCTTCGCCTTGCCGTCCTCGATCAGCGCGACGTCGGTCGACGTGCCGCCCATGTCGAAGGTGATGAGGTTCGGGTAGCCCGCGAGGATCCCCGTGCGCAGGCCGCCGACCACGCCGGTGGCGGGGCCCGAGAGCACGGTGCGCACCGGCTGGGTGCGCGCCATCTCGAAGGACATGACGCCGCCGTTGGACGCCGTGATGTGCCGCGGCGCGTCGACGCCGGCCTCGTCGAGGCGCGGGCCCAGATGGCCGATGTAGCGGGCCATCACGGGGCCGAGATAGGCGTTCACGACTGTCGTCGAAAGCCGCTCGAACTCGCGGAACTCGGGCGCGACCTCGCTCGAGCAGGTGACGAAGGCCTCCGGGTATTCCTCGGCGGCGATCGCGCGGACCATCGCCTCGTGGCGCGGGTCGACGTAACTGTAGAGGAAGCACACCGCGATCGCGCGCGCGCTGGCCTCCCTCAGCCTGCGGATGGCGGCGCGCACCTCGTCCGCGTCGAGCGCGCGCTCGACGCTGCCGTCGTTGCGCAGGCGCTCGCCGACCTCGATGCGCATGTCGCGCGTGACCAGCAGCTGCGGCTTGTCGCATTGCAGGTCGTAGAGATGCGGCCTGCGCTGGCGGCCGATCTCGAGCAGGTCGCGGAAGCCGTCGGTGGTCACGAGGCCGGTCCTGACGCCGCGATGCTGGATCAGGGCGTTGGTCGCCACGGTCGTGCCATGGCCGAAATAGCTGACGTCGCGGCCGGTCGCGCCGGCCGCCTTGTCGAGGCCCTCCACCACGCCGCCGGCGATCGCGCGCGATGGATCGTCGGGCGTGCTCGAGACCTTCCAGACCCTGACCTCGCCCGTCGCCTGGTCCACCAGGCAGATGTCCGTGAACGTCCCGCCCGAATCGACTCCAACCCGCCACATGCCCAAGACCCCCCGGTCGCCGCGCGTTCCACCAGCCGCGCAGATCGTCCCAGATCGCCCTCGCGCGATCAACCGGCGCGCGCGCGGGCGCTTGATCCAGCGGCGCCCCGCGTGGGATCAGTTGCGCGCGATGAACTACCGCCATGGCTTCCACGCCGGGAACTTCGCCGACGTGCTCAAGCACGCGACGCTGGCCCTCGCGCTCGACCGGCTAGCCACCAAGGCGGCGCCCTTCTTCTGCCTTGACAGCCATGCCGGCGGCGCGCGCTACGACCTCGCGGGAGGGGAGGCTGCGCGCACCGGCGAGGCGCGCGACGGCATCCTGCGCGTCGTCGACGACGCGCTGCCGCCGACCGCGCTGCGCCCCTATCTCGGCGTGGTGCGCGGGCTGAACGAGCCGGGCGGGCCGGTGCTGCGCTATCCGGGCAGTCCCTGGATCATGCGTCGCATGACGCGCCCGCAGGACCGCATGCTCTGCTGCGAGATGCATCCCGACGCGCTGCGCGAGCTGCGCCGCGCGACCGCGGGCGACCGCAGGATCGAGCTGCGCCAGGCCGACGGGTGGACGGCGCTCAAGTCCGACCTTCCGCCGGCGGAGCGCCGCGGGCTGGTGCTCGTCGACCCGCCCTTCGAGGCGCGCGACGAGCATGCGCGGCTTGCGCGCGGCCTGCGCCACGCCCATCGCCGCTTCGCGACGGGCGTGCTGCTCGGCTGGTACCCGGTGAAGACCCGCGCGCCGGTCGACGCGATGCTCGCGGACATCGTCGCCTCCGGCATGCGCCGCGTCGCGGTGGTCGAGCTGCTCGTGCGCGCGCCGGCCCGCGAGGACGGCGAGGCGCCGCGCCTCGCGGGCTGCGGGCTCGTGGTCGTCAACCCGCCGTGGACGATGATTGATACGCTCGCGGCGGCCATGCCCTGGCTCGCCCAGCGCCTCGTGCGCGAGCCGGGCGGCGGGCATAGGATCGAGACGCTGGTGGGGGAATGAAGCCATGATCGTCGCGCAGATCAGCGACCTGCATGTCATGCGCGAGGACAGGCTCGCCTATGGCGCGCTCGACACGCGCGCCTTCCTGCTGCGCGCGATCGACAGGCTCAACACGCTCGCGCCGCGCCCGGACGTCGTAGCGATCACGGGCGACCTCGTCGACGAGGGCAGCGCGGGCGAATACGCGCGGCTGCGCACCTGCCTCGACGGCCTGCGCCTGCCCTACAGGCTCGTGCCCGGGAACCATGACGCGCGCGCGCCGCTGCGCGCGGCCTTCCCGGAGCAGCCATGGGACCGCGAGGAGCCGGAGTTCTGCCTCTTCGCCGAGGAACACGGCGAGGTCCTCCTGGTCGGGCTCGATTCACTCGATCCCGGCCGCACGGCCGGCCTGCTCTGCGCGCGCAGGCTCGCCTGGCTCGATCGCGTGCTCGCCGCGCGGGCCGGCAGGCCGTCCCTCGTGATGGTGCACCACCCGCCCTTCGCGACGGGGATCGCCCATCTCGACGGGCTGCCGATGGAAGGCGCGGCGGAGATGCTGGCGATCGCCGCCCGGCATGGCGGCGTGCAGCGCGTTGTCGCGGGCCACGTTCATCGCGCGATGGGGGCGCAGCCGCTGGGCGTGGCCTGCACCACGTGCCCGTCGACCGCGCATCATTTCGCGCTCGACCTCGAGCCCGGGATGCGTGCGCGCTGGATCCCCGAACCGCCCGGCTTCCAGCTCCACCTGCTGCAGTCCCGCGCCGCCACGGTGACCCACACGGGCTTCATCGAGGATTTCGGGGCGCGTCCCACGAAGCCGTGAGCGCTCCGCGCCGGTGCCCCAAAAGCAGAACGGCGGGCTCCGTGGAGCCCGCCGTCCGTGTCTCGAAGCCTTGCGCTTCGTCGAGGCGTCAGCCGAGTTCGATCGTGACAGCCTCGGGACCCTTGCGCGCGGTGAGCACCTTCATGCGCACGGCCTGGCCGGGGTTGAGGGCCTGGATGCCGGCGTTGCGCAGCACGGTGATGTGCAGGAACACGTCCTTGCCGCCAGAGTTCGGCTGGATGAAGCCGTAGCCCTTAATGGCGCTGAACCACTTCACGACGCCGTCCATCTGCTCGGCACGGGCGATGTCCGCGGGGCTCGGAGCCTGGTAGCCACCGCCACCACCGCCGCCGCTGCGCTCGCCACCGCCGAAGGCGCCGCGGTCGCCGCCACCGAAGCCGCCGCCGCCGAAGCCGCCACGATCACCGCCGCCGAAGCCGCCGCCGCCGAAGCGGGGGCCGCGCGGGCCACCGCCGAAGCCGCCGCGGTCGCCGAAACCACCGCGGTCGCCGCGGTCGCGGAAGCCGCCGCGGTCGCCGAAGCCGCCGCCATCGCCACGCGCGGGCGTCGCCGTGCCGGCATCGACCTCGACCACGCGAGCCACTTGCCGCCCCTTCGGGCTCTGGCTGAGCTCGACGGTCAGGCCTGCGCCTTCGCCGATGGAGTCGAAGCCTGCCTGGCGCAGCGCCGACAGGTGGAGGAACGCCTCGGGCGATCCATCCGCGGGGGTCACGAAACCGAAACCCTTTGCGGTATTGAACCACTTCACGGTTGCGCGGATCGGCGCGCCATCACCGGTGTCTTGCATGCAACGCAACTCCCTGTCGTGCTCTGGTCCTGGATAGTGCCGCGCCCGCAGTCTAGAAGCCGTGAGACGCTCAGCAGTAATTTCACCAAGTTAACACCAGCCCTTGCCCCGCGACAATTCACTTTTCGGCGAAATCCGCCGCGCACGCGGATTACCCCTACTCCTCGGAAGGCCGGAACATGCGCCATCGCTCCCTCGGCGACCTCGTGGTCGCCGGTCGCCGCGTCCTCCTGCGCGCCGACCTGAACGTCCCGATGAAGGAAGGCAGGGTCGCGGACGCTACCCGGATAGAGCGGCTCGCGTCCACGATCCGCGAGCTGGCGGCTGCCGGGGCGAGGGTCGTCGTCATGTCGCATTTCGGACGGCCTGACGGTCGCCGGCGCGAGGACATGTCGCTTCGTCCCCTGGCGGGCGCGCTCGCGTCCGCGCTGGGCGGCGTCCCGGTCGCCTTCGCCGACGACTGCATCGGGCCGCGGGCGAGGGCGATGGTCGACGGGCTGGCTGCAGGACAGGTCGGGCTGCTCGAGAACCTGCGCTTCCACGCCGGCGAGGAAGCCAACGACCCGGGCTTTGCCGCCGAGCTCGCGAGCCTCGGCGACGCCTACGTCAACGACGCATTCTCCGCCGCCCACCGCGCGCATGCATCGACCGCGGCCCTCGCGCGCCTGCTGCCGAGCGCCGCCGGCCGGCTGATGCAGGCCGAGCTCGAGGCGCTCGGCCGGGCGCTCGAGCATCCGAGCCGGCCGCTCGCCGCGATCGTCGGCGGATCGAAGGTGTCGTCCAAGCTCGACCTGCTCGGCAACCTCCTGGCCCGGGTCGACCTCCTGGTGATCGGCGGCGGCATGGCCAACACGTTCCTCTTCGCAGGAGGCGTCGATGTCGGGCGGTCGCTCTGCGAGCGCGACATGGCGCCGACGGCCCGCGACATCGCGCGCGCCGCGCACGATGCAGGCAAGCGGATCCTCCTCCCGGTCGACGTGGTCGTCGCGCCCGGCCTCGCGGATGGCGCGTCGGCCGCCACGGTCGAGGTCGGCGCGATCCCCGCCGACCGCATGGTCCTCGACATCGGGCCGCGCTCGGTCGGGGCGGTCGCCGCGGCACTGGCGGGTTGTCGCACCCTCGTCTGGAACGGCCCCGTGGGCGCCTTCGAGCATGCGCCCTTCGATGCCGGCACGTCGGCCATCGCGAAGGAGGTCGCGCGCCTCGTCGCGGGCGGGCAGCTCGATGCGATCGCCGGCGGCGGCGATACCGTCGCCGCGCTCGCGCATGCCGGCGTCGAACACGCGCTCACCTACGTGTCGACGGCGGGCGGCGCGTTCCTGGAATGGCTCGAGGGCAAGACTCTTCCCGGCATCGCGGCGCTGGAGGCTTGATGCCGGCGCTCAGTTCGCGAAGCGCCGGTCGGCCGCCACCTTGAGGTGGTCGAGGGTCTGCTTCGCCGTCGCCGGCTCGAGCGAGTCGAAGAACGCGAGCACGCTCGGCAGCTCGCGCGGGTCCACCGTCTTGTCGCCGGGGCGCGCGCGCCGCGCGAGCAGGAAGATCGCCGCGAAGATCGGCTTGTCGATGCCGCTGGCGCGGCACGCGACCGCGAGCGCCCGCCCGCCCGGCTCGTAGACCGCGCGCCGCGCGAGGCGCGGCTGGAGCCCGGTGATGCGCGCGAACATCGCCTCGAACAGGCCGACCTCGCCGGCGCGCAGGAGGTTGATGAGCACGCCCGGGTCCTCGGCATAGGCCTCGTCGAGCGCCGGCGTCAGGCTGCTCGGCGCGCTCTGCTCGCGGCGCTGCTCGGCGGCCGCGGATTTGAGCGAGTCGCGCACCGCCGCGTCCAGAAGTTCCGGGTCGACGTCGAAGTGGCGCACGATGTAGCGGCGCAGCGCCTCCGAGACCCACGCGTACATGCGCGTCGCGAGCGCGGGGTCGAGGTCGACGCGATGGATCAGCGGTTCCTGCAGCTGCCGCTCCTGGCGCGACTTCTCCACCAGCTTCTCGAAGCTGGCGTGGCTGAAGCGCGCGCCGGGATTGTCGAGGAGCGCGCGCGCGACCTCCGTCTCGCCCGCCTCGACCAGCGAGGCCGACACTTCCTCCGAGACCTGCCGGCGCATCGAGATCGCGAGGCGGTGCTGCAATGTTTGGTGCTCGATGATCTCGAGCAGGTCCGCGTCGCGCAGCACGAAGCTCTCGAGCAGGACCGGCCGCGCGACCTCCGCGGCGTCGTTCGCGAGCTGGACGAGGAGCGCGGCGGGCGCCGCCGGTTCCGTGGCCAGGCGCTCGGCGAGCTTGCGCCGCACGGACATCTCCGCCTCGCGCAGCAACTGGCGCAGGATGTCGGTGGCGAGGTCGAGCTCGCGCTGGCTGGGCGCGCGCGCGCCGTCGACGACGAACTCGCCGATCGTCTCCATGATGCGCGCGCGCGACGTCGACGAGCGGTCGCGGGCCATCTCGAGCAGGTTGAGCAGGGCTTCGGGCGTTGCGGACATGGGTCGCGACGGAATCTGCGCGCTGTCGGTTAGCAATCCATCAATAGCATTAACTTCGAAGAATCCGCGCTTCAGATTTCATTAAGACGCGGCGTTTTATTCGTAATTGCCATGCAAATCCGACCAAACGCCGCTTTCCTCCAGGCTATCGCGCGCGCGACCGAGGCAAGGCAGGCCGCCTTCGCCGACCGACTGGCCGAGATCCAGCGGCCGCCCGCCGCCGCGAAGCCCGCGCCGTCCGCGGCCCCGGCCGCCGTCGCGGCCCAGCCCGCATCCGGCGTCGCCGCGCCGCAATCCCCGCTCTCGAGCCAGAGGCCCGCGCACGCGCAGGAACCGATGCGCCCGCGCGGCAGCGTCCTTAACATCCTCGTCTGAGCGCGCCGCGCGCGGCAGGGGCTTGCGAGCGCCGCGCCGCGGCCTGCAGATTGTCCCCATGAACCAATCCAGGCCCGGCCCGTCCCTGCGGACCATCCCCGAGGGCGACACGCGCGAGCGGCTGGTCTGCGGCGATTGCGGCTTCGTGCAGTACGAGAACCCGAAGATCGTCGTCGGCTCGGTCGTGCATGTCGACGGCAAGGTGCTGATGTGCCGCCGCGCGATCGAGCCCTCGCGCGGCCTGTGGACGCTGCCGGCTGGCTACATGGAACTCGGCGAGACGGCGATCGAGGGCGCGCGCCGCGAGGCCTGGGAGGAAGCGCGCGCGGACATCGCTATCGACGCGCTGCTCGCGGTCTACGACATCCCGCGCATCGGCCAGGTGCAGCTGATCTGGCGCGCGACGCTCGCGGCGCCGGGCTTCTCAGCGGGTCCCGAGAGCCTCGAGGTTGCGCTCTTCGGCTGGGACGAGATCCCGTGGGAGGAGACGGCCTTCCCGACCGTGCGCTGGGCGCTGCGCCATGCGCGCGAGATCGGCGGCCTCGCCCATTTCGCGCCGCGCGGGAACCCGCCGGGAGAGTCGGCGTCGGGCTGAGCCGTCAGCCGAGGCGCAGGTTCATCAGCAGCAGGCCCGCGACCATCACCGCTGCCGCCGCGACCCGGCGCGCGCCGAAGGTCTCCTTCAGCACGTAGGCGCCGATCAGCGCGCCGAACAGAGACGACGTCTCGCGCAAGGCCGTCACGTGCGCCATCGCGCCCTGGCTGAGCGCCCAGATCGCGATGCCGTAGCCGATCGTGGCGATCGTGCCGCCCGCGGCGCCGCGCCACCAGTAGGCGCGCAGGTAGGGAAGCGTCGCGCGGCCTCGGCGCAGCGCCGCGAACACGAACACCCACGGGCCCTCGAGCAGGTTGAGCCAAGCGATGTAGCCGAGCGGATCCCCGGAGAGCCGCGCGCCGATCCCGTCGACGACGGAATAGGCGGCGACCGTGATGCCCGTGAGGACGGCGAAGCCGAGCGCGCGCGCCTCGCCGCGCGCCGGCAGCCCGCGCGCGAAGGCAAGGCCGACGATCCCGGCGGAGACGAGGAAGAGGCCGAGCATTTCCGTCCCCGTCAGCGTCTCGCTGGCAAGGCGGCCGGCGAGCAGCGCGACCAGCAGCGGCGCGAGGCCGCGCGCGATCGGGTAGACGAAGCTGAGGTCGCCGAGCGCGTAGGCCCGCAGGAGGAACACGTAGTAGAAGACGTGGATCGTCACCGAGCCGAGCAGCCACGGCCAGGCCTCCGGCGCCGGCACCTGCGTGAGGGGCACGGCCGCGAGGCCGATGAACGTGCCCATCAGCATGACGATGCCGAAGGACAGCAGCCGGTCGCTGTCCGACTTGACGATCGCGTTCCAGCTCGCGTGGATCAGGGCGGAGAGGAGGATGAGGCCGACGATCGTCGGGTCGAGCCTCATCGCCAGAGCTCGCCGGGCGACGGCATCGCCTCCGCCGGTATCACCGCGCCGCGATGGCCGATCACCGCGCCCGCGAGGCGAGAGCCCGCGCGGGCCGCCACCTCGGGCCCGAGGCCGCGGATGCGCGCCGCGATGTACCCGGCGTTGAAGGCGTCGCCCGCCGCCGTGGTGTCGACCACGCGCGGCACGGGCGGGCAGGGGACCTCGCGCATCCCGCCGGCGTCGGCGACCAGCACCGGCTCGGCGCCGTTCTTGACGGCGACCTCGCGCGCGCCTGCCGCCACCATGCGCGCGGCGGTCGCGCGCGGCGAGGCGTCGGCGAAGAGCGCCTGCTCGTCCGGGAAGGTGGGCAGGGCGAGGTCGCAATGGCCAAGCGCGCGGGTCATGGTCGCGCGCGCCTCGTCGCCGTCCGGCCAGCCGCGCGGCCGGTAG
>Ga0194130_10004533_pt1 | contig 17584 bp, 13 predicted proteins | sample TA2KigsurfametaG_FD_160084 | JGI IMG/M metagenome (GOLD analysis project Ga0194130, IMG submission 160084) | Freshwater microbial communities from Lake Tanganyika, Tanzania - TA2015050 Kigoma 12 surface | ecosystem: Environmental > Aquatic > Freshwater > Lake | place: Tanzania: Lake Tanganyika... | reverse complement strand
CAAGATCAAGGCGAGCAAGAAGGTTGCCTTCCGCGCCGCCAAGGAGCTCAAGGAGGCGGTCTGACGCCTCCGCGCCGGGACGGGGCCGCGATGTAGGGTCGCGGCGCCGCACCGACGGGCAAAGGGCCCGCTCCCGCCAGAGGCGGGAGCGGGCCCTTCGTTTTCCTGGGCCCGGAATCGCCGGGCGAGGGCTCAGTAGGGCCTGCCGTCCTTGTGCAGGACGCGGAACGAGCCGTCCTCCTGCAGCCGCCCCTGCATGTCGACGTCCGGGTAGCTGACCTCGTCGCCAGGGAAGACGTCGCCCACCACCAGCAGCTCGACGTCCTCGGCCGAGCGATTGAGGAAGCGATGCGCGTCGCCGCTGCCCGCGGGGAACCCCGCGCACATGCCCGCCGAGAGCAGCTGCTCGCCGGCATCGGTCTCGAGCACCGCCTCGCCGCGCAGGACATAGACGAACTCGTCGTGGCGCGAATGCGCGTGGCGGTAGGAGGACTGCCCGCCCGGCGCGATGCGCGTGAGGTTGACCGCGAAGTTCCGCAGCCCCGCATGGCGCGAGATCCTGCGGTTCCAGCGCATCATGTTGGCGTCGCGCCAGGGCGGCGGGTATGCCGTCGCGTTGCTCTCCGGAAGCGCGCGCGGGTCGAAGGCGGGCGCCCTCGGCCCGCGCGCCGCCTCGTCGCTCACGGCGTCAGCACCGTCGAGCCGGTGGTCTTGCGCGCCTCGAGGTCGCGATGCGCCTGCGCGGCGTCGCTGAGCGCGTAGGACTGGTTGATCTCGATCCGCACGGCGCCCTTGAGCACGACGTCGAAGAGGTCGTTCGCCGTCTCCACCAGCTCGTCGCGCTTCGAGACATAGCCGTTGAGCGACGGGCGCGTGACGTAGAGCGAGCCCTTGGCGTTGAGGATGCCGATGTTGATCGGCGGCACCGCGCCCGAGGCGTTGCCGTAGCTCACCATCAGTCCGCGCGGCTGGAGGCAGTCGAGCGACTTGTCCCAGGTGTCCTTGCCGACGCCGTCGTACACGACGGGGACCATCCTGCCGCCGGTGATCTCCTTCACCCGCGCCGCGAAATCCTCCTCGCGGTAGAGGATCACGTGGTCGGCGCCGTGCTTGCGCGCGAGCTCGCCCTTGGCCTTGTCGCCCACCGTGCCGATCACCGTCGCGCCGAGATGGCGCAGCCACTGGCACATGATGAGGCCGACGCCGCCCGCCGCGGCGTGGACCAGCACGGTCTCGCCGGCCTTCACGCGGTAGGTGCGGCGGACGAGGTACTGCGCGGTCATGCCCTTGAGCATCATCGACGCGGCCTGCTGGTCGGAGATGCCGGCCGGGAGCTTCAGGAGGCGATGGGCGGGCAGCGTGCGCTTCTGCGCGTAGGCGCCGATCGGGGCGTTGCCGTAGGCGACGCGGTCGCCGACCGCGACCTCGGTGACGCCTGGGCCCACCGCCTCGACCATGCCGGCGCCCTCGCTGCCGATGATCGCGGGCATCGGCACGGGGTAGAGGCCGGAGCGGTGGTAGGTGTCGATGTAGTTGAGGCCGACCGCGGTGTGGCGGACCAGCGCCTCGCCCTGCTTCGGCGCGGGGACGTCGACGTCCTCCCAGCGCAGCACCTCGGGACCGCCGACCTCGTGCATCCGCATCGCCTTCGCCATCGCTCTTCTCCTCTGGTCACGACCGACGCCCGCCGCGGGGCGGACGCGGCGGAAACTAGCCGGAACCCGGCCCGCCCGCCATGCCGCCGGCCGCCGCGGGATCCGCTTGCATCCGGTCGCACGTACACTATCAATCTCCTCCGAGGCCCGCCGGGACGTCCGCGGCAGGAACCGCGACGGGGAGAATGCCGCGATGCTCGATCCGATCCGCATGCAGGAGAGCGTGGACCGTTTCCTCGCGGAGGATGTCGGGCTCTTCGACCTCACCTCGAACTGGCTGATCCCGGAGGACGCACGCGGCCGCTTCGAGTTCCGCGCGCGCGAGGCCTTCGTGCTCGCCGGCGTCGAGCCCGCGCTCGCGGCGCTGCGCCGCTACGCCCCCGATGGCGAGATCGAGGTGAACGCGCGCGACGGCCAGCGCATGTCCAGGGGCGACGTGATCTGCGCGATCAAGGGACGCGCGCGCGGGATCCTCACCGCCGAGCGCACGGCCCTCAACCTGATGCAGCACATGTCGGGCATCGCGACGCTGACGCGCCGCTACGTCGACGCGATCGCCGGCACGAAGGCTGTGCTGGTCGACACGCGCAAGACCACGCCCGGCCTGCGCATGTTCGAGAAGCACGCGACCACGATCGGCGGCGCGCGCAACCACCGCCTGCGCCTCGATGGCGGCATCCTGGTCAAGGACAACCACATCGCGGTCTTCGGCAGCCTTTCCGCCGCGATTGCGCGCGCCAAGGCGGTGGTGCCGCTGCTGACCAAGGTCGAGGTGGAATGCGACACGCTCGACCAGGTGCGCGAGGCCACCGATGCCGGCGCCGACATCCTGCTGCTCGACAACATGAAGCCGCCGGTCCTGCGCGAGGCGCTCGCCATCGTCGCGGGACGATGCCTCGCCGAGGCCTCGGGCGGCGTCAACCTCGACACGATCCGCCCGATCGCCGAGACCGGCGTCGACTTCATCTCGGTCGGCCGCATCACCCAGGGCGCGGTCGCGGTCGACATCGGCCTCGACGTCGAGTTCGAGCCGGTGGCGCGGGGCTGAGCGCTTGGCCGCTGGGCTCACGATCGGCCTCTTCTGCTCGGCCTCGGACGGGCTGCCGGACGCGTATCGCGCGGCCGCTGCGGAGTTCGGCCGGCTCTGCGCCGCGCGCGGCTTCTGCCTCGTCTATGGCGGCTCGGGCCGCGGCCTGATGGGCGCGGCGGCGCATGCCGCGCTCGACGGCGGCGGAGACGTCGTAGGCGTGATGCCGCGCCACCTCGTCGAGCGCGAGCGCGCCGAGACGCGCCTCGCCGACCTGCGGATCGTCGACAGCCTCGCCGCGCGCAAGCAGGTCATGGCCGATCTCTCCGACGTCTTCTTCGTCCTGCCGGGCGGCGTCGGCACGCTCGACGAGGCCTTCGAGATGATCACCTGGCACGACATCGGCCTGCACCGGAAGGCCACGGTCTTCCTCGACATCGAGGGGTTCTGGACACCCGTGCTCGCGGTGTTCGACCATCTCGACCGGCAGCGGATGCTGCGCGCCACGGCGCGCGGCGCCTATGACAGGATCAGCACGGTCGCCGAGATGCCGGCGGCGGCCCTGCGCCATGGCGCCCGCGCGGCCGAGCCGCGCGTCGCCTGAACAGACAGGGAAGGGAGACCTCGCATGACAAGGCTCACACGCCGCGGCTTCGCCTCCGCCGCCCTCGCCTCCGCCGCCCTCGCCGCAGGCGCCCCGGCGCGCGCCCAGGCGCTCAAGCTCACGATGGCCGGAGGATCGGTCGGCGGCGCGTGGAGCGCCATCGGCAACGCGATCGGCGAGACGATCCGCCGCGAGTCGCCCGGCGCCGCCTTCAGCTACGAGCCGGGCCGCGACGCCGCGAACGTGCAGCTCGTAGCCACCGGCCGCGTCCAGCTCGGCATTGCGCACACGCAGATGGCGCTGCGCGCGCTCAGGGGCGAGGCGCCGTTCGAGCGCGCCTTCCCGAACGTCCGCTCCCTTGCGCTGATCGACCCGCAGGCGGCGCTGCAATTCGTGGTGCGCGCCGCGACGCCGGTGCAGTCGCTCGAGCAGGTGAAGCGCGAGCGCATCCCGCTCAAGCTCGCGGTCAACCTGCGCGGCACGATGATGGCGATCGCGACCGAGGAGGCGTTCAAGGCCGCGGGCCTGACCTTCCAGGAACTCGAGTCCTTCGGCGGGCGCGTGCACTACGTCGACTACAACACCGCGCTGGACATGATGAAGGCCGGCCAGGTCGACATGTCGGTCAACATGCTCGCCTTCCCCTCGGGCCAGCTCGCCAATGCGACGCGCGACCTGCCGGTCCGCATGGTCGGCCTCGAGAAGGACGTTATCGACCGGATGACCCGCGACATCGGGACCCAGCCGATCGACGTGCCCGGGGGTACCTATCCGTTCCAGCCGGCGACGGTGCATACCGTGACCGGCACGGTGGCGCTGCTCGCCTCGGCCGAGATGCCCGAGGCGCAGGCCGAGGCCGTCGTCGCCGCGATGCTCAAGCATTTCGACTACCTCAAGGCCGCGCACGCCACGATGGCGCGCATGGCGCCAAGGGACTTGCCGGTGACGGCGCCGGTCGCGCTGCATCCTGGCGCGGCCAAGGCCTATCGCGCCGCGGGCCTGGTCGCCTGAACGGCGACCCGCCGGGAGCGAGCCAGGCCATGTCCCTTCTTGCCCTTCTCGCTCCCGGCGCCGCGCGCGCCGGCGGCCCTGCGGAGCGCGTCGCGATCCTCGTCCTCGGCCTCGCCACCGGGCTCGGCCTGACGGCCATCGCCTTCGGCGTCTACGCCGACCGGCGCGTCGTCATGTACCTGTTTCTGGCGGCGATCCTGTCGGTCGCCTTCCTGACCACGACCGGCGGCCCCACGCGCCCGCGCGGCACCAGCCCCATCGCCTGGGCCTGCGTGGCGCTGGCCTGGATGGCGGCGCTCTACTTCGTGGCGATGCGTGGGCGCCACGAGCTGCGCCTGCCGATCATCGATTCGCTGAGCACCGGCGACCACCTCGCCTCGATCGTCCTCGTGCTGCTGGTGCTCGAGGCGACGCGGCGGACCATCGGCATGACGCTGGTCACGCTGGTCCTGCTCTTCCTCGCCTATGGTTTCCTCGGACACCTGCTGGACGGGCCCTTCGCGCATCGCCGGCTCAGCCTCGAGGAGATCATCGACCACCTCGTCTTCACCACCAACGGGCTGTTCGGGCCGCCGCTGCTGGTCGCCTGCTTCCTCGTCTACGTCTTCGTGCTGTTCGGCGCGATCCTCGACCGCGTCGGCGGCGGCGAGTTCTTCCACCGCCTTGCCGAGGCGCTGGTCGGCCGCCAGGTCGGCGGCCCGGCCAAGGTCGCGGTGATCTCCTCGGGCATGTACGGCTCGATCTCGGGCTCGCCCACCGCCGACGTCGTGACGACCGGCTCGATCACCATCCCGCTGATGATCCGCACCGGCTTCAGCCGCGTCTACGCGGGCGCGGTCGAGTCGGTCGCCTCGACCGGCGGCGCGATCATGCCGCCGGTGATGGGCACCGCGGCCTTCATGATGTCCGACTTCACGGGCATCGCCTACGCGAAGATCGTCGCCGCCTCCGTGATCCCGGCCTTCATCTACTACCTCGCGGTCTTCCTCGCGGTGCATTTCCACTCCCGCCGCGTCGGCCTCAAGCCCACCGTCGAGGGGCGCGGCGAGAGCGCGCTCCTGGTGCTGCGCGAGAACTGGCTCTTCCTCGTGCCGATCGGGCTGATCGTCTGGATCGTGCTCTCGGTCGACCGGCCCGACCTCTCCGCCGCGGTCGCGATCGCGGCGCTCGGCGTGGTGGCGCTTGTCCGCAGCCGCGACCCGCGCGCCACCGTCCTGCGACTGCGCGACGGCCTGGTCGACGCGCTGCACCGCGCCTGCGGCGTGGGCGTCGCCTGCGCCGTCGCCGGCCTCGTCGTCGGCACGCTGTCGATGACCGACCTCACGGGCAAGATCAGCTCGATGCTCTTCGCCCTGGCGCCGGGCAACCTGCTGCTGACCCTCGCCATCGCAGCGCTGGTGACGATCGTGCTCGGCATGGGCATGCCGACGCCGGCCGTCTACGCGCTCGCCGCCGTGCTCGCCGGCCCGGCGATCGTCTCGCTGGGCATCGAAACGCTGCCCGCGCACCTCTTCATCGTCTTCTTCGCGTCGATGTCGGCGATCACGCCGCCCGTCGCCGTCGCCGCCTTCGCCGCGGCCTCGATCGCGAACGCCAACCCGATGCAGATCGGCCTGCTTGCCTGCCGCATCGGGATCGTGGCGTTCCTGCTGCCCTTCGCCTTCGTCTACCAGCCGGGCGTGCTGCTGATCGGCGAGCGGCTGCAGGTGGCGATCCAGGTCGCCGCCGCGATCGCCGCGACGATCGCGCTCGCCGCCGCTGCGGAGTCCTGGCTCGGCCGCACGCTGCCGCCCGCGCAGCGCCTCGCCCTGGCGGTGCTTGGCCTTGCCATGATCTGGCCCGCGACCTGGGTGTCGCTGGGCGCGCTCGCGCTCTTCGCGGCCCTCGCCTTCGCGCTGTCGCGCGCGCGATGAACGCGCCGCGGCTCCTGCGGGTCGCGACCTTCGTCCTCTCCGCCGTGCCGGGCGCCGCCCTCGCGCTGGACTTCGCCGCTGGCGCGCTGGCGACGCCCTATCGCGCGATCCTGCACGAGACAGGGCTGTGGTCCATGCGGCTCCTGGTGCTCGGGCTGCTGCTCTCGCCGCTCGCGCGCCGCCTCGCAAGCGACCTGTCCGCCGTGCCGCGGCGCATGGTCGGGCTCTTCGCCGCCGCCTATGGCTTCGCGCATGGCTGGGCCTGGTGCCGGCAATACGGCTACGACTGGGCCTTCCTGCTCGGCGAGCTGCCGCGGCCCTACCTGCTGGCCGGCCTCGCGGCGCTGCTGCTGCTCGTGCCGCTGGTCGCCACGTCGAATGCATGGGCGCGCGCGCGCCTCGGCGCGGCCTGGGCGCGGCTCCATCGCCTCGCGCTTCCCGTCGCCGTGCTCGCGGCGACGCATTTCCTTCTGTCGCAGGCCCTGCCGCCGCGCGAGTCGCTGGTCGCGCTCGCGCTCGCCGAGCGCGGCTTTTCGGCCTGGCGCGGAAAAACCGGCCCCCGGCCCCGCGACGCAGCAAGCCGTCCGCGCTAGCCTCCACCCCGTTTGCATCCGCGACGCGCCGCCAGCGCGGCCCATCCTCGGGGGCATGGCATAGGTGGCATTCGACACGCTCCGCTTCTCGCAGCGCCTCTCGGAGGCCGGGCTCGGCCCCGCCCAGGCCGCCGGCGTCGCCGCCGCGACGGCGGAGGCGATCAGCCAGCTCGTCGGCCAGCTCGCCACGCGGCATGACCTCGCGCTGCTGCGCGCGCAGATGCATGGCGAGATGGCGTCCCTGCGCGAGGAGCTGCGCGGCGAGATGGCATCCCTGCGTGGCGAGCTGCGCGGGGAGATGGCATCCCTGCGCCACGACCTGGATGGTCTGCGCCGGGGGACGAAGGCCGAGCTCGCGCAGCTCGAGATGCGCATGACGATCAAGCTCGGCACGATGATGGCCGGCGCGGTGGCGCTCGCGGCCGCGCTCGCGCGGATGCTCTGAGCTTGCGCCGCCCGCATGGCGGCTCGCCGCCGAAACCGGTGACGCCGCGACGTGCCTGCGGCTAGGCTCGCGATCCTCGGGACCAGGACAGGGGCGCCGCCATGCAGGATTTCAGGAAGATCCACAACGTCGAGGACCTGCGCGCCGCCGCCGCCGCCTACCTGCCGAAGCCGGTCTTCGACTTCATCGATGGCGGGGCGGAGGACGAGGTCGCGCTGCGCAACAACCGCTCGGTCTTCGAGCGCGTGCGCTTCCGCCCGCGCACCATGGCCGACGTGCAGGTCCGCAGCATCGAGACGACGCTGCTCGGCAAGCCGGCCGGCGCGCCGATCGGCATCGCGCCCATGGGCGGCCTGTCGAGCTTCTCGCCCAACGCCGAGTTGGCGATGGCGCGCGCCTGCGCGGCGGCGAACATTCCCTACGGGCTTAGCACCGCCGCCGGCATCTTGATGGAGGACCTGCGCGCGGCCGTGCCCGAGGCGCGGCTCTGGTTCCAGCTCTATGTCTTCCGCGACGACCGCATCAACGAGGCGCTGGTCAGCCGCGCGCAGACAGCCGGCTACGAGGCCCTGCTCGTGACCACCGACACCCATGTCGCGCCGAAGCGCGAGCGCGACCGTCGCAACGGCTTCTCGCTCTCGCTGGACAAGACGCCGCGAAACATTATGCATGTCCTGTCGCGCCCGCGCTGGATCCGCGACGTGCTGGTGGGGGCCGGCCTGCCGACCATGCCGAACCTTGCGGTGCATGCGCCCGAGATCGTCGACAACCTCTCGGCCACGAAGTTCTTCTCCCAGAACCGCCGCTACGGCTTCGACTACGCGCATCTGCGCGTGATGCGCCGGATGTGGAAGGGCAAGCTCCTCGTTAAGGGCGTGATGCGCCCCGACGAGGCCATGCAGGTCCTCGAATGCGGCGCCGACGGAATCGTCATGTCCAACCATGGCGGCCGCAACCTCGAGAGCGCGGCCGCGCCGCTCGAGATGCTACCGGAGGTCGTCGACGCGGTGGGCAAGCGCATGCACGTGCTGCTCGATAGCGGCTTCCGCCGCGGCACCGACGTGGTGAAGGCGCTCGCGCTCGGCGCGGAGGGCGTGCTGATGGGCCGGCCCGCGGCCTTCGCGGTGGCGGCGGGAGGCGAGGCGGGCGTTTCGCACCTCGTCGCGCTGACCAGGGACGAGATCGACCGCACGCTGGGCTATCTCGGCTGCACCGCGATCGACCAACTCGGCCGCGACCACGTCCTGGTCGACCGCGCCATGCCGGGGCGCAACGAGCCAGGGCTCTGAGCCCTCAGTAGTCGACCTCCCAGGTCACGCCGACGCGCCCGGTCGCGGCTGCGCCGACATCCGTCTCGACGCGCAGGCGCGGCGCCACCTCGACCTGCACGGTGGCGTCGTAGCTGCCCGGCTCGCGGCCCGGTCGCACGCCGACATAGACCCCCGGCGCGAGGTTGCGGCCGGCCTCGACGCCCACGCCCTCGCCGTCGCGCGTCGAGGAGAGGCGCAGCTGGTCGAGGCCGAGCGTGCCGCGCACCTTGTCGATCGCGCCGCTGCCCGGGTCGCCCATGAAGAGGCTGGCGACGCCGCCGGCAATCCCCGCCAGCTCGTAGGGTGAGAGATCCGCCACCGAGCGCCCGAAGACCAGCCGCGCGAGGATCTCGTCGGGCGGCATCTCCGGCTCGGAGACGAGCTCGAGGCGCGGCGCCGAGGGCCGGCCGCCCACGCGCAGGACCGCCGTCACGCCGTTGGCCTCGCGTCGTGCCTCGAAGTCGAGCGAGGGGTCGGACGGCGCGGCGCCGTCGAAGGTCGCGACGCCGCGCGTGAACTCGAGGCGCTGGCCGACCAGCGTGAAGTCCCCGCGCCGCAGCGCGATCTCGCCCGCGACCTCGGGCGCCGCCGCGCTGCCGCGCAGCGCGAGCGCGCCGCCGGCGCGCGCGTCGACGCCGCGCCCGCGCAGGAAGACGCTGTCCGGCATCTCGACCAACACGTCGAGGCGCAGCAGAGCCGGCAGCGCGGGTCCCGTCGAGGCCACGGCGCGCGGGGCGCGGCGCGGCACGCGCCGCGGGCCCGTGCCCGTCTCGCGCACCTCGACGCGCGGCAGCGTCGCGGGGAGCGGCTCCGACAGGCGGAACTCGGCGCGCGGTATCGCGACGCGACCGGAGAGGAGCAGTTGCTCTGGCAGGCGCCCGGCGAGGGCCAGCGTCGCCTCGCCGACGATGGTGGCGCTGCGCGACTGGACGAGCCGCGTCTTGCGCAGCGCGAGCGCCAGGTCGAAGGGCCCGGCGCGCGGGTCGAGCGGCGCGCGGCCTGAGAGCGTCGCCTCGCCCTCGCCGATGCGCGCGCGCAGCGCGATGGCTTCGATCATCCGCCCCTCGAGCCGCGCCTCGCCCGCGATGCGATCGATCCGCAGGCCCTGGAGCGCGTCCTCGAAGTAGCCGTCCGCGAGCGTGACGCGGCCCGAGGCGAGCGGCGCCGCCAGCGTGCCGCGCAGCGCCGCGTCGAGCGCCAGCCTGCCGCGCGCGCGCTGCCCGGCGGGCGAGAGGAGCGGGTCGGCGAGGGCGAGATCGGCAGTGCCGGCGACACGCAGCGCGAGCGCGCCAGCCGGATCGAGCTGCACGGTTCCGGTCGCGCGCAGCGAAGCGCCCGCCGGCGCGGCGCCGAGCGTCGCCTCGGCATCGAGGCGCGCTTCGCCGCGGGCGATGTCCGCGTCGATGCGCAGCCGCGCCGGGGCGAGGCCGGCGGCCGGGCCCTCGCGCAACCTCATCCCGTCCGCACGCAGTCCGAGCCTCCCGGTCGGCGCGGAGATGGGCCCGGAGAGGCGCAACTCGCCATCGAACGCGCCGTCCATCGCCAGGGCGGGATCGACGAGCGCGAGCAGCGCGAGCGGCACTCGCGCCGCGGCGACGCGTAGCTCGCTCGCTGCGGCGCCGAGCCTGCCATCGGCGGAGATCGTGCCGCTGCCGGCCGCGACGCGCAGCCGCTCGATGGCGAGGCCGTCGCGCCAGGCCAGCCGCGCGGGCTCGCGCAGGCGGAACGCCTCGCCGCGCAGCACGAATTCCGCCGCCTGAATCGTCGCGGCGGGGACTGGCTGCGTCGAGAGGGCCGCCTGCAGGCTGGCGCGCGACGAGGGCGCGGCGAGGGAGAGCGTGGCGCGCGGCGCGGCGAGCGGACCCTGCGCCTGCAGCCGCAGCGTCGCGGTCTCCCCGCCTCGCGCGCCGCCACCGAGCTCCGCGCGAAGCTCGCGCAGCACGGCCGCGCCCGCCGCGTCGGCGAGGCTCGCCTGCAGGTCGAGCGTCGTCGCGAGCAGCCCCTCTAGCGCGAGGCCACGGCCGGAGAGGCCGAGCCTCGCATCGACATGGCCCGCGTCGCCGGGGCGGGCCTTGGCCTCGAGCCGCGCCTCGCCCGCAAGCGACAGGCCGAGAAGCCTGCCGAGCGGCGCGAGGTCGCGCGCGCGGGCGTCGAGCCGCGCCGCCTGCGGCACCAGGTCCCGGCCGCGCGCCTCGCCGGTGGCGACGAGGCCGGGAAACTCGAGCGTCTCCAGCGCCAGGTGCCAAGCGCCCTCGCCGTCGCGCGCACCGGCCAGCCTTGCGGCGACCGGCGCCTCGCCGACCCTTGCCTCGAGCGCGATCCAGCCCGAGGGCATCGCGGGCAAGCCACGCAGCGTCGCGCGCGCGCGCGGCGCGGAGAGCCGGAAGCCGTCGCGCCAAAACCCCTCGGAGGCGAGCGCGACGTCGAGCGCGATGTCGCCCGTGCTGCCTTCGATGCGCGCCTGCGCGCGCAGCGTGCCGGAGACGCCGGCGCCTAGCGACGCGACATCGGCAAGCCGCGCATCGATTCGCGCCTCGAGCGCGTCGCGGGCCAGGCGGCCCGATCCCTCGGCGCGCAGCGTGGCGCCCTCGACGAGGAGGCTGGCGACGCCGAGCGCGCCGGCGCCGGGCAGCAGCATCGCCTCGGCGCGCGGCGTCGGGCCGAGGAGGGCGCCCGCGATCCCCGCCGCCTCGAAGCCCGAGAGCCTCGCCTCGACGGCGATCTCCGGAGCGTCGAGCCGCCCCGTGACATGGACCGAGGCCGCGAGCGTGCCGCGCGCGGCCATGTCCAGCGCGGCGAGCGGCTCGGCGACCTGCGCCATGTCGAGCTCCACGCGCGCATCGATGCCACGCGCGCCGAGCGTCGCCTCGCCGCGCGCGGCCAGCAGCCGGTGCGAGGCACGCAGTGACTCGATCCGCGCGCCATCCGCGCCGAGCGCGACGCGCGCGGAGGCCTCGAGCGGCGAGGAGGCGAGCAGGCCCGTCGCGTCGCCCTCCAGCTCCGGCGCCTCGGCGCGTGCGCGCAGCTCGAGCGTCGTGGCGCCTTCGCGCGCCTCGCCCTCGGCGGAGGCCTCGAGCCGCGCCGTGGCGAGAGGCCCCGCGCGCAGCCCGAGCGCCTCGATCCGCGCGTGCAGCAGCGGCGCGCGCAGCGAACCCGAGAGGCGCGCCTCGACGCGCAGGTTGCGCCACGTGACATCCGCCGCCGGCGCCATTCCCGCCGTCGCGATCGTCGCCTCGGCCTCGCCGCGCAGCGCCTGCACGTCCAGCGTCCCGGCAAGCCGGGCGCGCGCCTCGCCGGCCTCGGCGTCCAGCGCGACGCGCAGCGCGGCAAGCGGCCCGCGCGCCGAGCCGCGCAGCTCCAGCGCGGGCACGCCCTCGATGCCGAGGCGCCGCGCCGCCCAGCCATCCGCCGCCTGGGCGATCGTCGCCCGGGCCTCGATGCCGGCCATGCCGTCGCGCAGCGAGAGGGAAAGCCGGTCCGCGGGACGGGCCTGGTCCTGCGCCTCGAGCTCGAGGCTGCGTTCGTCGCGCGTCCATGACCCGCGGCCGCGCAGCGCGAGCGCGGGTGCCTCCCCGGCGATGGCCTGCGCGACCTCGAGCCGCGCCACCGCGAGCAGCGCGACATCGATTTCGAGGGGTGGCGACGCCGCGGGCCGGCCTGGCCCCGGATCGCCCGAAGGCGCCGGCATGCGCAGGAGCGCGACGCGCGCGGCCTCCAGCGAGGAGAGCTCGAGGCGCCGCCGCCACAGCGCGCCGGGCGACCAGGTGACCTCGGCGCGCTCGATCTCCAGCCATGGCCCGTCGCGGTCCGAGACGAGGATGCGCCGCGCGGCGAGGCGCGAGAGCGGGTCGCCCGACAGGCCCTCCATCGCGAGCGCCGCGTCGCTCCCGCGCGTCGCGCGCTCGGCCAGCGCGGCGAGGCGCGCGCGGCCCCAGTCGCTGTTGAGCGCGAAGGGCAGCGACAGCGCCAGCAGCGCCGGGGCGCCGAGGAGCGCGAGGAGGAGGAGGGCGAGCCTGCGCATCAGAAGGCCTACCCGATGCCGACATAGAGCGCGAAGTGGCTGGCGCCGGGCTCTGGCCTGACCGGCAGGCCGAGGTCGAGGCGGATCGCGCCGATCGGCGTGTAGTAGCGCACGCCGCCGCCGACGCCCATGCGCAGGTCGGCCGAGCCCAGCGTGCGCGTGGCCGCGGCGCCGCCGCCATCGGCGAAGATCGCGGCGCCCCAGGTCTCGCCGAAGCGCTGGCGGAACTCGATCGATCCCTCGAGCAGCGACAGGCCGCCCTCGGGCTGGCCGCGGGCATCGTGCGGGCCGATCGACTGGTAGGCATGGCCGCGCACCGATCCGCCGCCGCCGGCGTAGAAGCGGCGATCCGCGGGCACGTCGCCGCGCGCGCCGGCGAGGATCGAGCCCGCGGTGGCGCGCAGCGCGAGCACGCTGCGCCCACCCGTGCCGCCGAGGTCGAGATAGGTGCGTGCCGATCCGCGCCCGGAAACGAAGCCGCCTTGCGTGTCGGTGAAGGACTTCGCGGGGGCGAGCGTGCCGCCGAGCCGCAGCCCGCGCGTCGGCTCGAGCCTGTCGTCGCTGCTGTCCCACTCGATCGTGCCGGGCATCGAGACCAGCGTGTAGAAGCGCTCGTCGTCGCCCTGCACGACATGCGAGCGCTCGACGAGGCCGCCGAGGCTCGCCAGCAGCTCGCGCGCGAAGCGCTTCTCCACCGCGGCTCCGCCAAAGACGGCGTCGCGGTCATAGGCATCGAGCCGCTCGCGCACGGCGCCGGCGTCGAGGCGCAGCGACACGCCCGGCGCGAGCAGGTCCGGCAGGCGCAGCTGCGCGTCGAGGCGGCCGGCGAAGTCCTCGACGCTATTGACGAAGAGATGCGAGAGCTCCGCCGAGAGGCGCAGCTGCTCGCCGCCGCCCAGCAGGTTGCGATGCTGCCAGCGCGCGTTGAGCATGCCGCCCTCGTCGGTCGACCAGGCCGCGCCAAAGGCGATGCTGCGCGGCGGGCGCTCGACGACGTCGACATGCACGGGCACGCGCCCGCTGGCGTCCGCCATCTCGGCGGGGCGCACGCGCACGCTGGAGAAGACGCCGGTCTGCGCCAGCGCGTCGCGGCCCGCTGACAGGCGCCGCGGGTCAAAATCCTCGCCCTCGGCAACGCCGAGCTTGCGGCGCACGAAGCCCGGATCCGCGCGGCCGAGCCCGCCCAGCGAGATCGCGCCGAAGGCCACGCGCGGTCCCGGCTCGGCGACGAAGGTGACGTCCATCGCGCGCGCGTCGTGGTCGACGAGGAGCTCGCGGCGCGCGATCCGCGCGAAGGCATGGCCCTCGGCGCGCAGCGCTTCGCGCAGCGCGTCCTCGGCCGCGAGGATGTCGGCGGCGCGCGCCTGCTGGCCGGGCTCGAGGCGCGCGCGCGCGGCGCTGCCCGCGGGCAGCCCGCCGACCTCGATGCGCCTGACGCGATAGACAGGTCCCGCCGCCACGGTGATGTCGACCGGGACGCGCGCCGCAGGGTCGCCCGCCTCGAGCGCGGCGGCGAGCCCGGCGTCGTGCGCCGGCCGCCCAGCGAGATGGACGTCGACCGTGGCGCCGTAGAAGCCGAGGCTGCGGGCGGCATCCTCAAGCCGCTCCGCGTCCTCGCGCGCGCGGGCGACCAGCGAGAACCCGTCCGCCGCGCCGGCGCGCGAGAGGCGGACGAGCGTCGAGACCGACGACATGGCGCGGTCGAGGCCGTTGTCGCCGCTGCCCGCGACATGGACTTCGTAGGGGAGCGCGCGCACGGGCCCCGCCGCCGGGACGAGTCCCGCGAGCAGCAGGCCAAGCACCGCGCCGCGGATCCACCCGCGCGCGGCCCCGTCCGCCCGGCCCCGTGCTTGGCTGCGCTCGCGCATCGCCTGCGAAACTTGCACGTCCGGGGCTTTCGCGACAGGGTCCCGGTCGTCAAGGCAAGGCAGGGGCGACATGAAGATCACGGCCATCCGCACGCTCGTCGTGAACGCGGAGATGCGCAACTGGGTGTTCGTCAAGGTCGAGACCGACCAGGACGGGCTCTTCGGCTGGGGCGAGGCGACGCTCGAATGGAAGACGCGCGCCGTCGTTGGCTGCGTCGAGGACCTGGCGCCGCTGGTCGTCGGGCTCGACCCGCGCGACATCGAGAACGCCGTGCGCACCATGACCAAGCACGGGTTCTGGAAGCTCGGCGTGATCGGCCGCTCGGCCATCGCCGGCATCGAGCAGGCGCTCTGGGACATCTTCGGCAAGTCGGTGGGCCTTCCGGTCTGGCGCCTGCTCGGCGGCAAGACCCGCGACCGCGTGCCGGTCTACACCCATCTCGGCCTCGGCAACATGCGTGCCGTCTACGACCAGAAGGAGCGCAGCCAGCTGCGCGACTACGTGCAGGAGGTGCTGGGCAAGGGCTATCGCGCCTTCAAGGTCCTGTTCCCGCTGTTCATGCACTACACCGCGGATTCGAGGGCCATCGCCGGGATCGATGGCTGGATGCGCACGCTGCGCGAGGCGGCCGGCGACGACATCGAGATCATGGTCGACTTCCACGGCAAGCCCGCCTCCGTCGCGCTGGCGGTGCAGTGCATCGAGGCGCTGGCGCCCTATCGCCCGATGTTCGCGGAGGAGCCGGTGCAGCCCGGCGACGCCAACGCGATGCGCATGGTCTCCGACCGCACGCGCGTGCCGATCGCCACGGGCGAGCGGCTGATCGACCGCCGCGACTTCGAGGAGCTGTGCATGCAGCGCGCGGTCGCGATCGTGCAGCCGGACCTCTGCCATTGCGGCGGCATCTGGGAGGGGCGGAAGATCGCCGCGATGGCCGAGACCGCGATGATGGGCGTGGCGCCGCACAACCCGCTCGGCCCCATCGCTGGCGTCTCGGCGCTGCATTTCGACGTCGCGACGCCGAACTTCGTGATCCAGGAGGAGATGGTCGGCGCCGTGCCCTGGTACGGCGAGATCGTCCAGAGCCCGATCCGCATGGTCGATGGCTGCTGGCAGCTGCCCCAGGCGCCGGGCCTCGGCATCGAGGTCGACGAGCGCGTCGCCGCGAAGCATCCGTTCCGGCAGGAGCCCTTCACCTCGCGCGACGCGGTGCTGCCCGACGGCACGGTCGTGGACTGGTGAGGGGCGCCGCGATGCCTGCCCTCGGCCGCCGCGCCTGGGTCCCCGCGCATTGCGAGGACCTCGTCCAGTCGATCGCCGCGGAGACGGCGGCGCGCGACGCGGCGGCGACGTCCGCCGAGATCGACCGGCTGGTGGCGCTGAACCGGCGCATCCACGAGCGCGACTGCATCAACCTCAACCCCGCGACCAACACGATGAACCCGCGCGCCGAGGCGGCGCTCGGCGCCGGCCTCGGCCAGCGGCCGTCGCTGGGCTATCCCGGCGACAAGTACGAGATGGGTCTGGAGGCCATCGAGCGCATCGAGGCGATCTGCGCCGAGCTCGCCGCGGAGGTCTTTTCCGCGCGCCATGCGGAGATCCGCGTGGGCTCCGGCGCGCTCGCGAACCTCTACGTCTTCATGGCGACGCTCAAGCCGGGCGACCGCATGATCGCGCCGCCGCCATCGGTCGGCGGCCATGTCACGCACCACCAGGCTGGCGCCGCCGGGCTCTACGGCGTCGAGATCCACCACGCGCCGGTCGACGCGACGGGCTACACGGTGGACGCCGCGGCGCTGCGCGCGCAGGCGCTGCGCCTGCGGCCGAAGCTGATCACCATCGGCGGCAGCCTCAACCTCTTCGCGCATCCCGTGCGCGAGCTGCGCGCCATCGCCGACGAGGTCGGCGCGACGCTGCTCTTCGACGCGGCGCATCTCTCCGGCATGATCGCTGGCGGCGCCTGGCCGCAGCCGCTCGACGAGGGTGCGCATGCGATGACGATGAGCACCTACAAGAGCCTGGGCGGGCCCCCCGCGGGCCTGATCGTGACGCGCGACGACGCGCTGGCCGAGAAGCTCGACGCCATCGCCTATCCGGGCCTGACCGCGAATTTCGACGCCGGCAAGACGGCCTCGCTCGCCATCACGCTGCTCGACTGGAAGCGCCATGGCAGGGCGTATGGCGCGGCGATGGCGGCGACCGCGCAAGCGCTGGCGCGCGAGCTCGCCGCGCGCGGCCTGCCGGTCTTCGCCGCGGCGCGCGGCTTCACGCGCTCGCACCAGCTCGCGATCGAGGCCGCGCGCTTCGGCGGCGGCCAGGCGGCGTCCAGGCGGCTGCGGCGCGCCAACATCCTCGCCTGCGGCATCGGCCTGCCGGTCGCGCCGGTGGAGGGCGACGCCAACGGCCTGCGCCTCGGCACGCCGGAGATCGCGCGCTGGGGGATGGGCGAGGCGGACATGCCCGAGCTCGCCCAGCTGATTGCCCGTGCGCTCGCCGGCAACGAGGAGCCGGAGGCCGTGGCCGCCGACGCGACCGCGTTCCGCGCGCGATTCGACCGGCTGCGCTTCGTCGACTGACGACGCGAGCCCCGCCGCCGCTCAGGCGAGGGCGAGGCCGCGCAGCGCCTGGCGGATCACGTCGTTCGAGCGCGACAGCACCATGACCTTCCACTCCGGCAGGGCGGGGTAGAACATCTCGCGCAGGAAGGCGCGGATCTCCAGGCCCTGCGGCGAATGCGGGTCGCCGTGGTTCCACAGCCAGTTGTCGGCGCGGATCGACTTGAGGACGGAGCGCACGTCATGCGTGCCGTACTCGACGCCGCCCGCGGTGATGCGCGCGCCGGGCAGCAGCTCCAGCATGCGCTGGGCGAGCGTCCCTGGGATCGAGTTCGCGACATGCCCGCCCGACGTCTTGCGCGCCGCCTCGAGGTCCTCCTCGGTCGGCGTCACGTGGTCGAACCAGTCGCGCGCGCGGCCCTCGGCGGCGGAGGCGCCGTAGATCATGTCGCCATGGCCGAGCGGCCCGAGGCCGGTGTGGTAGTCGATGACGCAGAGCTCCTCGACATGCGCGAGGTGCCGCGTGACCATCTGCTCGAAGTTGCGCCGCGCCCAGGTCTGCGCGAAGCCGCCGAAATACG
>Ga0194130_10004531_pt1 | contig 17593 bp, 17 predicted proteins | sample TA2KigsurfametaG_FD_160084 | JGI IMG/M metagenome (GOLD analysis project Ga0194130, IMG submission 160084) | Freshwater microbial communities from Lake Tanganyika, Tanzania - TA2015050 Kigoma 12 surface | ecosystem: Environmental > Aquatic > Freshwater > Lake | place: Tanzania: Lake Tanganyika... | reverse complement strand
AAATAGGGCGAACTCAACACGACCATGGTGCACTATAGGGCGCATGCCGTGAATCGCAGCACCAACTGCCATCCCTGTAAAAGCATCCTCTGAGACAGGTACATCAAGAACACGATTAGGATATAAGTCTTTGAGACCAGATGTTGTTCCATCTGCACCATTTGGATACGAAACTCCTAGTCCGATAATGAACACAGAAGGGTCATTAGCCAGGGCTTGACATGCAGCCTCCCTTAAGGCATGAGTGTAGGAAATCGTGCGGATGTCACTCATAGAAGTTGTCGTAGAGTGTTTCTGGCGCAGGATAATCAGCCGCTTTAGCGTAGTTAATTTCGCGAATAACGAATGCACGAGTATCATCTTCTATTGATGAAAGGATATCTTCGGAGACGCCGGAAGAAACAAGTTGTTTGCGCATATTTTTTATGCAGTCTCTCTCTGCGCGTAGAACAACAGGATCCTCAGTTCTATAACCTTGATTATCATCAAAAAGCGGGGCGCTATGTGCCATATGACGATAAACCATGCATTCGAGAACAGCAGGCTGGCCACATCTAACACCAGTCAGCAAATGCTGCGACTTCGAATAGACATCATAGTAGTCATTTCCGTCAGCGCTTGCGTAATGAACCCCAAAGCCTCGGACGATTTGTTCAGAATTGTATCTAGGAGAGCGACGATCAAGAATCTTTGAGTTGACTGCATATAAGTTGTTCTCGACAACAATTAGTAGGGGCAGATTAAATAAGGCAGCAAGATTGAGTGTCTCATAAAAACCTCCTTCTTCTGAAGCACCATCTCCTATATATGCGACTGTTACAGATGAATCACCAACATGCTTCTGTACAAAGGCTGAACCTGCAGCTATTGAAGTAATGCTGGCGAGAATAGGTGATGAACCAGTGAATCCCTGAGAACGATCAATCATGTGCATTGAACCACCTTTTCCGCCGGAAGAACCCTCAGCTTTTCCAAGGATCTCACAAATCATACGTCGAAGGTTACCTCCCTTAGCTAAGTAGTGTCCATGAGATCGATGATTACCGAGGGCTCGGTCGCAAGCTGATAATGCATTTGAAACGCCAACAGCAACAGCCTCTTGCCCAACATAGAAATGAATAAAACTAAATATCTTTTCACGAAGGAAGAGATTTGCAAGCTCTTCTTCAGCTATGCGCAAAAGAAGAAGCTGACGGAAAACATCAAGTTGCGACTTCATAGATCGATCATTGTACGACCAGATTTGCCTAACCTTATTTTATCAATAGCATTGTTAATGTCATCCAATTGAATTCTGTCGGTAATAAAGTCATCGGTTGAAAGCAAGCCATTCTTGGACATTTGAAGATAGCGAGGAATATCCAAAGTGGGATTAAAACCACCGGATTGAGTAGCCATAAATATCTTCCCTTCACCATCAAAGAAGTGTGATGCATTATTGAGAACTATGGGCCCTCCAACAAGTGGCATGCCAACCATAACGTATCTACCAATACCGGAGAGTAGCGGAACAGATTCTTCGATAGCTTCACGATCACCTACCGTCGAGATGATGACGTCAACCTCATCGATACCCGCCATATTTTGTAGCGCTTTTAAAATTTCGCACTCCTTGCGGTTTATGAAGAAATGTGCGCCCATTTTAAACGCCAATGACTCTTTATTAGCCACATCTACAGCAACAACGGGGAAAGCTCCGGCTCTGACAGCATAACGAACTATGTTGAGACCAATACCACCAACTCCTATAACTAGCACACTTTCGCCATATTGAACTCTTGCAGGACCGCTTATAACGCCAAGAGCAGTAGAAAGAGCACAGCCCAAAAGAGCGGTCAGATCGTTAGGTGTGTCGTAAGGGACAGGGGTAACTCGATTTTCTGAAACAATAGAGTATTCGCTAAAGGTTGTTACTTTACCACTTCTTATTTCAGCCCCTTTATATATATAGCGTGGAAAGTCAGACTCGATTCCAGATCCTTTCCGCCAATGAAGGCAGACCTTATTTCCCGGTTTGACCTTTCGAACTCCCTCTCCGACATCCTCTACTATTCCGCATGCTTCATGGCCTAGAAGATGAGGCACAAAGCCAGCATTGCCCTTATTGCCCTTGATTTCTTCTAGCTGAGCCCCACAAATACCAGTAACAATATTCTTGACTAAGACTTGACCATATAACAGAGGTGTTAGACCAACATCGGCAACCTCAAGAGGTTGATTAATTCCTGTCAGAACCGCAGCTTTCATATGAGAGGATTTGTCATGACTTTGTTGAGATCACAATTGTATCAGAGATACCAAGTCACTCAATGCATGATGAAGAACTTCAAGGTCTGAACTATCAGGTCCATTCTGCGGTATCCCATGGCGGCAAAATGATAGGTAAATCGGTGGCAGCGCTGTGATGGTGAGAGTCTGCTGGTTTATACGTTGGCATTATACGCTTATGCTTTAGCAGGTTTAGTATTTTATCTCCGAGAAGTGGGATAAGAGTTAACTTGGTGGGCCATGCAACAAGTACATTTCCGTATTCATGTATTACAGGACCATCTGGGAGCTGACCATCCTTGCAATATGGTTCTGCACGATACCCGTACCAAGTAGCCCATTCCATATCAGCCCAATCATAATAAGGGAAGATCTGATTCATCTCTTGCTTTGCGAAAGAAATAGCTTTATCATTAGAGAGTGACAGTGTGTCGGCAATGGCCCCACCTAAGTACCATACATAGCCACCAAAAGGCAAAGGATGACTAGTTATAGTGACTCGAGGCTTGTAACTAGTTGTAATTCCGTGACCATAAAGTGGGAATGGTAGTGTTCTCACCATAAGTTGCCTCAAAGGTCGTCGCTGGGAAGTCTTAGTACCAGCTTCCAATAGACTTAGAAATCTTTCATTGCCTAATCCTGCTACACATATAACTAATTCGGCGATAATCTTTTTTCCTGAAACAACTAGGGTGCCGTCACGTGAAAGTGAGTCTACAGATCCGATGAATATGGTTTTGTGATGGGAAGCAGATAATACATCGACAAGTGAAGCAACATCTAAAACCTTTTCTGGTAGCTCATAAATGGGAGCATTGGACTTTGAGAGTGCTGCAGGAATTTCTTGTGCGGTGAGTTTTCTAGTTTTTGCTTTGATCAAGTAAGAAGCTGTGTTAAGTGCAAAGTAAGATAAGCCATTAGCCGTGGGCCACATAACCTGAGTATTGCTAAGTATCTTGACTTTTCTGAGATCTATTTCTCCACTCCCTTCTAAGCATGAATCCCATCGAGCTGGAAGCAATGAGACACTCTCTGCATGAATGGATGGAATCTTACCTAACATATATCTCTGTCCACCATGAATCATGCCTTGTGATGCAATCGTCTGAATACCACCTACCTTATGATTTTCTACGAGTAAGACACTGTACCCAAGGCTTTTGAGTATGTTTAGAAGCCAAAGCCCAGCCCCACCCCCACCGCAAATGACAATGTCGTAACTAGGCATGAGATCGTAATTGAGTTTTTTTAGATGCATTCTGCCAACAACTCAACGAAAGAGGAAGCCGCAATGATTAGCTAGCGCATTCTATTAGATCAAAAGGATGCAACCAATTACGAAATAGAAAGCGAAAGAGGAATTGTATCATAACGTATGAATAAGACAGATTGAGAATGCCGGCTTATAGAAACTAAGTAGGGACTCATTAGAAAGTAAGTCCTGGATAAGCCTCAAGAAAAGGGCATCGACTTGACCCCCGTTGCCCGATTATAATGATGCAGCTATCTGATGATGCACTGGCAAACTGCGGATACCCCCTACCACCTTTATTGAGTAGTAGAAGGCGTAGCAAGGCTATAAAAAAGCTCCAGGAGCTTCTCGAGTTGACTAGCCAGCACATACAGATAAATCTTTGAGAACTAGGTTAAAGCTAGCTTCTCGTGAATTGCCCTAATTCAAAAAAGCACTTGACTTGTGAAGTGTTGGCTTCAACAGAAGTCCTTAGGTGCTGATCATCGATGAACTGCTACATTCCGGCAACCACCAGCGCAGGATCGTTATTAAGCCGTACCAGATATGATCTACCCGCCGTAATGCTGCTTCCAACGGTGATAGGTCGGCTGGGTGACCTAAATGGTGCGGAAACGTCGGCATCGGTTTTGCCTTGGGCCATCAGCTGCTCAGTGGTCTTGAGCTTGCGGATAATCTGCTCGGCTGTGTGGCGGATGCGTTTCATGGTGAAGTCCCAGGCCCAGTCTGGCCGGATGAGGACTCTCATTCCCCATCGACCGATTTTTAGGGGCTACGTCAATTTAGCAACAAGCCTAGGTTGCACAGGGACTCTGTTCCTGTAAAATAGAAAAAGCCTAACCCTCTTAATGTCATCTTACGAATCAGACGGATATGTTGTTTTCCGAAATATTATTCCGCAACGTCTGATTGAAACGTTCAAGGATCATTTTATTCGATTTAAGAAGGCTAACTCATTTTTCTATAGTCAGTCAGCTCACAACTGGCGACGTACTCAGTACGATATTGATGACCATGGTCTTCTTTCTGTTTCTATCGAAAACTTTACTGATCTGCTCTTATCACCAGGACTCGTTGAGGCTGGCCACCGAATCTTACTCTCACAGGCTGTCTTAGAATGTCTCAATAAAGTAGCCCATAATAATCTGGGATACTATATGTGGCAAAACATGATCTTCGATAAGTCCACTGAAACTGTTGATCATGTTGATGCATGGTACTTGGATTCAGATCCAGCAGGACACCTGATAGGTGTTTGGTTCGCTTTAGAAGACATTGATGGCAAAGGAGGCGCTTTCCATGTTTACCCCGGCACGCACAAGCTTGTTTCCAATGACATTATGAATGAGGATCATGATACATTCATTCATTCCATCCACAGATTCTCAGACGGGCTCCGCAAAGAAACACTACTTTTAAACCAAGGTGATATTATCTTGTGGCATCCATTACTTATACATGGATCATCAGGCCAAAGGATTCCCGGTTTTTCTAGATTTTCTTTGACAGCGCATTACTCACCATACTTATATCGCAGGACCTCCAAGGGGCAATCCCTGATGTCGAATGATTATCGCTACAGGCGTGAAGTAATAGAAAACCTATCGCGCCTTCGGACCTTTAAGAACTATCCAATCCTCTCCTACAAGAGGAGAGTGTCTGCCTACAGATTGCTAAAGGGTGCTTTCAAGACTCTTATAAATAGTAACCAACAGTTTATGTTGATGTCTAGATCAAATTACTATTAAGTTATTGCATATTCTGCACAACCTGCTGCCAATATGATAAAGCCTGTACTTCATCCTGCTGTAATATATCGTTCACTCAATTTAGTCATATCTTCAGCAACCTATTTTATAATTGCTTTCTTAATTGGTCCAAGCAGCTTTGGCAATATCGCCTTATACCAATCGATTGGAGCAATATTGTCTCCTTTTTCTTCGCTTGCTCTTGACGATACTGTTCTTCAGCTAAATCCACCTTCCGTCTCCAGCTTAGTCCGGACGGCGCTTATTTCTAGCTGTATCACTTCTCTAGTCACATGTATTATCTTTAATCATTTTATAAATGGTCTTGGCTTTGGTATACTCACTCTTCTATTCACGCTCGGAATATTCAGATTGCAAACTAACCTTAATCATGCCATTATTCTTCGTAATCACGCTGATCTTCTTTACCGTTGTGAACTCGCAGCATCTATTATTTATTCACTCATTGCACTTGCATCCGCTATAATCCTTAAACATTTTCTTGTATTTATACTTTTTACCTCGTTCAAGGATTTCTTCCTCTTTCTAATCAAGATCCGATTGCTCAATATTAAATTGTATAGCTTGTACGATTCATTTAGTATTTCTGAAATTATATATAGAGTGCGCTCTGCAAGTAGTTATGTCCTTGGGGGCTTAGGGGTATCTCTTTTTCTTCAGGTTGACAAAATGATCATATTCATGATGCTTGGATCTCGCGAGCTAGGAATCTATAGTCTTGCTTCAACTATTCTTGAGTCCACCTTTATTGTGCCGACTGCATTTTGCTCACACAGTACTCCTGTTATTGTACAGCATTACAACTCTCCGCACAATGTAGCGTATGAATCTCAAATGAGAGAATACTTCTCAAGGTCACTCCAAGTTGGTTTTGCATGCTTTCTTTTTCTATTTGTCTCCGGTAACCTGTTAGGAATCAGTACGATCCTCACAAGCTACGCTAGAATCTCAACCTTATTGATAATTTTCTCCCCAGCCGCACTGGCAATTTCGATAGGAATATCAACCGGGATCTCCTTTTCTTGTTTGGGCCTTAAAAGTATTATAGTATATAAAAGCTGGATCGCCCTTTTTGTTAATGTCTCTCTCAATCTCTTGCTAATACCGTACATTGGACTTATCGGTGCCGCAATTGCTACTGTCCTAGCATACATAACTAGCTCGCTTATTGTCCCTTTGGCTGACCCGCGTGCCAAGGCAGTTATGGTAGAGTTTTATAAATGCTCACTCAGCACCATCTCAAAATGAGTTTTTACAACGAAGACTACTTCGAGAAGGGGGAGCAACTTGGAATCTCAGGCTATACACGTTACAGATGGCTGCCACAAGCCACAATCCCCCTTGCACACGCAATAGTTGACTTCTGCAATCTCCCACAAGGTTCTTCAATACTGGATTATGGATGTGCAAAGGGTTTCCTTGTCAGAGCTTTTAGGGAAATTGGCTTCAAGCAATCATTTGGCGTAGATGTTTCACCCTACGCCATTAGTAACCGTGATCCTACGCTGCCTAATGATGCTCTTAAACTGATTTCCAATCCTCAGGATCTCCTTTCATTTTCTGATATTGATCTGACCATTTCGAAGGACGTATTCGAACATATTCCAATCCCAGAGATAATTAAAGTACTTAAAACTCTTTCACAATTGTCTTCCCGACTGTTCGTAATTGTGCCCCTTGCTGACCCTTTGGCTACCAATAGATTTATCATCGATGAATATCACAAAGATATTTCACATATAACATTCTTATCACTCTCAGGTTGGGCTCATCTATTTGAGAAAGATTGGGATATAATTCATGCCTCAACGGTTTGTCCCGGGGTTAAGCAGCACTGGCAAGATAATTATCCGCTTGGCAATGGCTTCTTTTTACTTTCTTCTCGTCGCTCCTAATGGAAAAGATTGCATCCTCTCATGGTTATGATCTTTATCACGTCATCCTTAATGGTCGATCTATTCTTCGGTTAGTTTCCTTAGAGTCACTAAAGTCTGCTGATTATTTAACCGTTGATCTTGTCAATTCTTCCGGTGTTGTCCAAAAGCAAGAAGTCTCTGATGAACTTATACCTGCTATAATTACTAACTTCCTATCGCATGGTCCCACCGATGCTTTTACTATCTATTCAGATTCCGTGTCCGGCGTAATCAGCGAAAATGATGTATTACATAACCATACATCTGCGGAGTCAAACTTCACATCCACGGGTTCTAAGTTAACCGCACACAATCCAATCTTTTCTAAGCTCAAGGATACAGGCTATGGCTCCATCATTAGAGCAACGATGACACTGCATCAGGTTTGCTCAAGTAGATGCTCTTTTTGCAGTACAATTAACCGCAATAATTCCGATAAAACAAGCTTACAAGAGGCTATATCCTTTGTTAACTCACTCTACTATGACCAAGCAGAATTCAATCGTTGTAAGTTCCCATTCTATAACCAGCTCTACCGCGCTCAAACCGGTTCTGATATAAGGCTGAAAGGGTTAATTTTATCTGGTGGTGGTCAACCTAACCTATGGCCTCACTTTGCCGAGTTTGTTTCGTATCTTTCTGAACTTAACCTGGATCTGGGCTTGATCACCAACGGATTTCCTCAGAACATCCCTGAGAATATTTATAAACACTTTAGATGGATCCGTATTTCAATTACACCACCTGAAGCTTCCCCGCATTATACGAAGGGTTTTTTCGAGAACCAGTATATACCTTCTTCTCTACATGGGGACAACGTACCAACTGTCGGCTTGTCTTATGTCTACGGCCCTTGGACTTCAGATGACACTCTTCTTAGGCTCAACGATTACGCTTCCAAGTACAATTATCAATATGTAAGGGTGCTTGTGGATTGTAACTTGTCAAGATCTAAGCAGCTACTAGCACATCAACAGCTGGCTATTAAGCTTCGATCTCTTGGTTTGACCAATGATATGGGTATCCCCTTAGGCAAGATATTTCACCAACTCAAGTACCATATGAATCCTAGCGATGCATCTGTAATCTGGCCTGATGGTCAATGTCTTCTTCAGAGTTATAACGTTTTCTGGGATACAACTGGTCATGATGCAAATGGTTATTCTTACTGCTATCCATGTGACTCTGTTACTGTTCTTTCTGAAGATGATGGCCAGTATTCCTCAAGGGGTTTTGACAGCTCAATCTGGGGAACTGTGAAGAACACTGAAGTCTATCGCCTCTATCAAGAACCTCTGCAGAGGTTCTTTGATACTCGAATTACATGTAAAGCTTGTTTATTTCATAAGAATAATCTCGAGGTAAGGCGGCAGATGGATCTTCAGCTTCCACCAAATCCATCTCTTTACTCCACTACATCTCATGTCAACTTTCCCTAGTGGTGCTTTATATTCTGTATACCTCTGCTTTCGTAGACACGATTTTGTCACAAGTAACCTTGCACTTTTCGAGAGATATGGTTACAAGAATCTTCATATCTATCAGGATGGCTCACCCCTCGATCCTGATGTTATTCGTGTTTCGCAAGTTATCAATACTTTTATACACAGAAACCCCTCTTGGAGCTTTTCTAAGTCTCTGACCCACGTTGGCCCTTCTAATATCTTCAACATTCTACTCGCGGATGCACGCTCCTCTCAGTGCAAATATCTCGAGTTTATTGAAGAGGACATCGTTTTAAGTCCTTACTCCAAGCAAGTCAGGGATTCATTTGTTGAGAACCACTTCTTGAAGCGTTTACCTTCAAATGTATGCTCTATTTCACTTGCTGGCCCCTCGTCTAGGGCTTCACCTCTTCCTTATTATAGCAAACGCTTTTTTGTGTGGCACTCGATTATAGATATCGGCTTATTTGACCGATGGACACCTTTGTTGTTTCTTTCTTCAGTATCTAATTTATCTTGGTTTTCATTCTTTACTATGAGTTCATTTGACCTCGAGATACTAGCATCTCGTCTCGTCGCACCTCTTGTCTATGACGCGCAGATCGCGGCTGCAATGCATTGTTCCTCCATGTTGCAACTTGTTTATCCTGTAAGTGTTCATAACGGGGTTCATAAGTATAGCGTTCATTACAAAACTCTGCAAGATCGCACATGTCTGCGTAAGCCAGAATCTTTTCACCAATCACTTAATCCTTCCCTTCTTCCGGTCACTTCGGATTTCCCAGTACTAATCAATAATATGCCCTCTCGATCGTTTCTTTCTAAATTAATTCTTTCTTTTAAGTATCTTATCTTGCGTCTCATGAAGGTTGTTCTCTAATGCGCAGATATTCTTCGGACGTTTTTTAGCTTTCTTGGTTCGCTATTGCTTCCTCATCTCTGTTTATCTGCTCTAGCTTCTACCGTTGGAGCACTATGTCTTTTCTATGCTTTTGTTCTCATTTTCTTTGGTTTTGCTTTTTCTTGTATTTATCGTTCAACTGCTTTGTGATACTGATCATTATTGTTGCTGCATCTCCTTCGCGCATTGCATGCCAACTCCCCTTGCTCGGTGAATGATTATTCCCGTCCGATCCTTAATTGCACCTATGCAAGAGGTCTGCCCTTCATTGCTTTCTATCGCCTTATCTAGCAGCACTTCTACCGGATGAGCCCGAGGGTGATTTCGGCCTCCCTCCCGATGCTATACGCACCACACTCTGACTGCTATGGATTATGAGCCTTCTGTTTCCACCGTGAGAGCCATGGCATGCGGACATGCTTTGTCGGCGATTACACGATTGGACGGGTGATCAAAAATCTATTTGGGGTGATGCCAGCAACAAGTCGACCGCGTCCACCGCCGTGGATTACTTCGGCGTGCATGTTTGTAGATGACAGCTTGGTGACGACAGCTTCTACGGCATTATCGATCTTGTGCTGGAGGGTACCACGAACTTGATGCAGTCGTTGCAGTGACGATTGTTGCACCCTGCCATAATCGGTTCGTCCCGTTTATATGTGGCCTCCTTGGCCCCCTCTGCCGCAAAGTTGACCCCTCTCCATTTCGATCACCAGAGGGCTTGATGGAACAGAGCAATGCGTCGCTACAGCGAGGCCATCAACGCTGATGTGAGCAGGCGGATGAGTCCGCCTATGCTGCAGAGCGTGGCCCAAATCTCAGCAGAGCTGGGTATTCACATGGTCACCCTGTACAGCTGGAGGAAGGCTTGGCGGTTGTAAGGGGAGGTAGTTACGGCTTCTCAGAGGGGTCCAGAGGGTTGGGGGCCTGCCGACAAGTTCACGGTGGTCCTGGAAACCGCTGGCTTGAACACGACGGAATTGAGCGCTTAGTGCCGGGAGCGAGGTATGTATCCAGAGCAGGTGGACCGCTGGCGCCAAGCAGCGCAAGATGCAAATGCACAGCCGCTGCTGACGAAGGCCGATCAGAAGGACCTCCAAAAGCGGCATCAGGAGGAGCAGCTGGAGATCAAGCGGGTGCAGCAGGGGCTGCGCCGTAAGGACAAGGCACTCACGGAGGCGGCAGCGCTGCTGATCCTCTCAAAAAGATTCAGGTCTTCTGGAGAGAGGACGGGGTCGATTGACGTCGCACGACGATCGCCGGAAGAACCTGGACATCCTTGATGAGGGCATGGCCAATGGTGCCCGAGACCTTGAACTGGCCTTGCTGCTCGGCGTGGGGCTAACCACCCTCCAGCGCTGGCGCCGTCAGTTTGTTGGTGACGATGATGGAGTCGACCGGCGCAAGGGAAGCCACCGCCAAATCGCTCACCGCCTCAGCGAGGAAGAACGCCAACGGATCCTGAACACCTGCAGCGGGCCTGAATTCACGCCGCTTCCGCCAGGCCAGATCGTACCGGTCCTGGCCGATCGCGGGCTTTATATCGGTTCGGAACGCAGCTATTACCGGGTGCTGCACGCTCACGGACAGGTTCACCGGCGGGGTCGTGCACGGCCACCACAGGAATCAAGACCGGTGCCACGGCTCAGGGCCGCTGGTCCAAATGAGGTGTGGAGCTGGGACATCACCTACCTGCCCACCACCGTGCGCGGGATCTGGCTTTACCTCTACCTGGTGATCGATGTCTGGAGCCGCAAAGTGGTGGCTTGGGATATCGCCGAACGGGAAGACCCAGCCATTGCAGCCGATCTGGTGAGCAGGGATTGCTTGAGAGAGCGGATCAGCAAGGAGAGAAAGCAGCCGTTGATCCTGCACGCCGATGACGGCAACGTCATGCGTGCGGCAACGCTGGAGAGCCGGCTGGAAGAGCTGTGCGTGCTCAGGTCGTTCTCTCGGCCGCGCATCAGCAATGACAACCCCTACTCCGAATCGCTGTTCTGCACAGCGAAGTAGCGGCCTGATTACCCGAGACGGCCATTTGCCAACGAGGACGAGGCCTGCCAGTGGATGGCGTCGTTTGTCGACTGGTACAACAATCGGCACCGCCACAGCGGCATCCAGTTTGTGACGCCTCAGCAAAGTCACAGCGGAAAGGCCAACGATATCTGGCACATCGCGCTGTCGTGTACGAACAAGAGGACAAGCGAAACCCACGCCGCTGGTCACGAGCAATCCGCTGCTGGCGACAACCAAAGGTAGCCTGGGCCAATCCACTGACAACTTAGCTAGACCCTATCCAGCTGAGTTGTGCATGCCTGCTTGAACAGCAGCAGTGGTGTGATCGTTGCAGGCAGTCAGTAATCGAGTCCTAACAATACGAGAAGAACGAACTGCCAAGCAAAGGGGGCGCCAACAGAGTAGCAACACAAAGGGAGGAGGCGGGAGACCTTGAACGAGTGAGAAGAGGGGCGTTCATACGGCATGCTAGAATATAGTAGAATATATAAGTACGGTGTTACTTCTGCATGGACGAGCAAATCGATGGGAGAACGGAATTCAAGAATAGAAATACAACAAGATCTGAATTACTAAGCCAGATCAGACAAGTCTACTCAGATGGAGGCTATATCCTTACTTGTGGTAACGGAGGGAGCGCCACCCAAGCAAATCATTTGGCGCAGGAATTAATAGGCAGGTATAATATAGAACGCCCACCCATCAAATGCCTCAGCCTATGCTCAGATCCGTCGATCATGTCATGTATAAGCAATGACTTTGGTTTTGGTGAAGTTTTTGCCAGGCAGGCGCAGGCATTTGCAGACCCAAAAAACATATTACTCTGTTTCACTACAAGCGGATGCAGCCAGAATATCATCAGAGCAATAGAGGTTGCCGAATCAGCATCTATGAGGGCGGCGCTAATAACAGGCAAAAGAAAAGCGAGTACGTCGAGTTATTCAGAAGCCATCATTTACAGAGTCGCAGAGACTTGCACGCGAAAAATACAGGAGGAACATCTCGTGCTAATACATGATATAGTTGAAGATATTGAAAAATGCCTGTTCGGCTTTGACTATCAAAAAAACGGCAGAGGTTATACAGGAGAAGGAAGATGAAGCATTTCAGAAAGGCTCTAAAGTCAATAGCATTTAAAACGTCCTGGATACAGTCTATGATAGTGAGAAAAATAAAACATGATAAAGTCGACAGGCTTGACCTTGGATCAGGTCCGAGAAAGGGGGAACAGAATGAAATTACACTAGACGGATGCTTAGGCGCTGACATTTTGGTCGATGCAACCCAAGGCCTACCATTTAGGGCGAACAGCTTCAGGGAAGTTTATTCTTCACACTTCTTAGAACACTTGAATATCGGTGAAATCGAGAAAGTGCTAATAGAAGTAAGAAGGATCTTGGTGCCAGGCGGCGAACTAGTACTGTGCTTACCTGACGCAGCTAGATATCTTTATGCGTACGCGAAAGGTGTGGATTATATAGAGTGGGCAAAACAGACAGGTGAGTACGAGGCTTGGGAGCCTGCTCACTACAAGACGGGGTCGCCAATCGATGGAGTGAATTATATTGCATATCTAAACGGAGATCACAGATATATGTTCGACATACAGTCAGCATGTGGGGTACTAGGGAACGCAGGATTTACCGACATAAAAGTGCGAAAACCAACTCATAGACTTGATATGGTGGAACGGCGAGGTGAGTCCATTTACATATCAGGAAGGAAAGGACTCTAAAATCCAGCGATACGATGGAAAATAACTAAGTATAAGCTCTGCAGCGCTTGGTTTAGAGAAGAGGTTAATATCATCTATATTAAGATCTTCGTCCCTACAAACAACAAAAGAATTGACATTATTGCGGATGAGACACCAGAACGGCGCATTAGGAATACCCAGGACGATCTTAAGTGCAGAAAAGTTGATAGACAGGAGATCAGAAAGATTATGCCGAAGAACAACTGACTGGTCAATAGTGCCAGACATATCTGAAGTAAATAAGACACGATAGCGCTTAGATAAGCAAAGGCCAAGTGAGTTAATAATGGCTAAGTCAGTTAAGTTAGCTTGACCACTCATGGGTGCTGAATTACAGATTATGATTTCTGTCCGAGTATCATCGATGCCGGGGTTCAGTGATTTAACAATATTGTGGAGGCTGATACCTGGTATAAGAGATGCAAAGGTAAGAGCGTGTGGACTAAGATGAAGAGATTTCAATACAACCGAATAGAGCGGCATAATTACCTTTTGAAAGGGTATTAGATCGGAGCTTCGTAGTACAGACTTGGAACGGTCAACGCATCTAGAACTGTTACGCCATAGAGACACGGAATAGAAGTTACTGGGTGGAAAGACGCATAACTGAATATTGGGAAACAGAGAGACAAGAGGCGATAAGGCGCCAAAGTTGCGTTTGGAAACGAAATACAATATAGACTTATTTGGTGAAAGATAATTGCAAAAGAATGCAATGTCATGGAGACAGTCGCCAAGTCCATATTCCTGAAAGAAGGAAAGACGAGGAAATAGGTGGGACTGAGCAGAAAGCTTAAGATATACTGAGGCAAAGACTATACGGCGACTCCGGATTAAATAGAACCCAACAAAGTGAAAGAATCGATATGTGTAGAGATAGAATAGGGATTTCACTTCGATGCGGAAAGAATAGCGGTAGTAGACAGACCTTGGATAGTGGGACAAATAACAACTTGGCCAGAGTACTCACTACCGACAATATCTGAGTGGGAGTAGTCGCCACCCTTAACAAGAAAGTCCGGCTTAATATCCATAATAAGTTGGAGAGGCGTATCATCATAGAAAGGGATAACTATATCAACATCGCGAAGAGCTTCAAGGAATCGAAGACGATAGGATAGGTTATTGAAAGGCCTATTGGACCCTTTGAGACGACGGACAGAAGAATCGGAATTAACACCGACAACAACTACATCAGCAAGACTTCGGGCCTTAGACAGGACTTCTAGGTGACCACAATGCATAACATCAAAGCAGCCGTTAGTAAAAGCTATTGTATTGCCGATAGCCTTAAGACGGTTAATACGCAAGAGTTTAGCCTCAATAGAGTCTTCTGTAGAAGAGCCAAAAACTTGTTCAATAGAAAGAGAAGCATTGCCAAGATGACTAACAGTTAGAGAACCGGCAAAGGTTGAAAAAGAGAGGCAATCAGAAAATGGGATAGCCTGAGATATACATCTGCATAGAACGGCTACTACTGAATCTCCAGCACCAGTTACATCATACAACTCTTTGGTAGGAGACATCTTATGAATAGTCTGACCTTGAAAGAGGCCACAAATGCCGTCAGGACCAAGGGTGACAATAGGATACCTAATGTTAAGATCTTCATGTAGTATTTTGAGAATATCAGCATGGCTATGATATGAGTGATAACCAAGAAATTTGCAGATATAACTGGCTTCGGGCAAGTTTGGTGTAATATAGTCAGCTCCAGAGTAGACTCGTGGATTTTCACGACTCTTTGGATCGATAATAACGGTAATATGATTAGTGTTAGCAAAAGAAATGATATCAATGATAAGATCGTCCGAGAGAGCTCCCTTATTATAGTCTGAGATAATAATAATGTCCGGCTGATATCGCTGTAATGATGACACTATGATAGACCGGTAGGATTCAGGAACCAGTTCAGAATCGATATCACTTCGAGACACAATCTTATTGCAAGAAACAAAGCGATGCTTACAACTAATATAGTCATCAGTAGTATTTATAAAGAGCTCACTCGATACATTTGGCCTTTCTAGGAAGGACTCGAGATGGAAAGTTTGAAGAAGCTCAGTTGGCGATGGAGTTAAGATTAGAGGTGCAACATCCATGCCAAAATCGGATACAAGAGACGCTACATTTAACGAGCCACCGAGCTTATGTTGACGAGAAAGCTCTTTAAGAACAGGAAAGGGACCCTCAGGGGCCAGGCGAGAAGCGTCACAGTAATGATATATATCAATCATAGCATCGCCGAGAACTGCAACTTTTTTAAGTGGTTGAATCATTTCCAATTCTCCAAGAGTTGACTAAGTCCAACTTCTATTGGTGTAGGATACCAATGAGCACCGAGAAGCTCCTTGAGGCGATCAATGGAACCGCGCGTATAGTGTTGGTAGCTTGGGCCGACATTATTAGGTATAAATTGTGGCTCTGGTAAGTCAGTTATTAGGGTGGATAGTATTTGATATAGTTCCAGATAGCTATGGGAAATTCCTGTCGACATATTGTAAATACCAGACCCATTATCAATAAGTTTTGTACAAGCGAGAACAACATCTGAAATATAGATAAAGTCACGATAGGTTGATGCAGAATCGGAGAAGAGTGGGAAAACTTTCCCGTTAAAGTAACTATTGATAATCTGATAGGCTACGGAAGCTGTCGAGCCTTTAGCGGATTCTCTCTCTCCATAGACAGTGAAGAAGCGAAGTCCTGCAGAATTTGGCAAATGCCTAGCAAGTATTTCCATTTGATACTTGCTGTAGGCATGAACAGTGGATGGATTTATTGGTGAGATATTTTCAGTTAAAATGTGATGCTGGTCAGTAGAACCGTATACAGAAGCCGATGAAGCGTATACCAGCCTGGAATGGGTTTTGGAGCAGTATGCTAATATCTTTCTAAACGGCTCGACATTGTTAACAAGAACACTATACTGATCGGATGAAAGTGTATTGCTGTCTGCGGCTAAATGTATTATTACGTCGGGTCGGTAGTCGATAAGAATCCTTACGAAGGATTCTTCCTTGATATCGATAGCCAATATGGGAGTCTCTAAGTCAGAAACATTACGAAAGGAGCCAAAGCTGAAAGAATTGGGGGGTGAGAAGCCTTTATCAAAATAATCAACGCCTAATAGTTCATAGCCACCTAGAGATTCAAGGTGCTTCAGAATACTTGAACCAATAAAACCAGCGGCACCAGTGACGAGGATTTTCATAGTAAGTCAATAAGCGAAAAAGAATTAATGTTAATACGAACAAACTGGATACTAAAGCTGCTATGTGAGGCAAGATCACGGTCGCAGTCGCTATCGCCAAAGAATATGGTATGCATGAACGTGTTTGAATGTTGATTAAATATGGTATTTACCATTCCGGGCATAGGTTTACGACAATTGCATTGATGCTCTGGAAGGTGAGGGCAGTATTGGACGCTGGAAGTCTTGATACCATAAACCAGTTCGAGGTATAACACAAGCTTTGAAACGTAAAGGAGAAATTGGGACTGTGAAAACATATTTCTTGAAATTCCTGACTGATTAGTGACGATATGGAAAAAGATTGTTGCTTCGAGACTAAGCTGAGATATAAAAGAAAGCAGATGCCTATTGGGCAAAACAAGGTCAAATACTGAATTGTAATGAGCATCATTAATAAGAGTGCCATCCAAGTCAGAAAGCAATAGCAAAGAGTGTTGACCGATTTTGGTTGCAAATGGGAAGTTTTGATGAGCCATCGTGGAACTGATTAGTCTTTTTTGTCGCTTTTCCTGCATATGAATATGTGGCGAGGAGCTCATACCTTATGACATTAGCAGACAATTGAGGTCGACTATTCCTGCTACGCTCATACTTCGTAGGCTGTAAGCTTCGAGAATGTATTCGAACATAAGACGGATGAAAAATAGTGATGATCGGATGCAGAAAAAGCTATGCACTTCAGCTCCGTCAAGTAGGGAACACCAATTAATGATATCTGATCCTATCGGCGTCAACTGGTGGAGACGTTAACGATCAGACAGTGGTCCAGAGCGGAACGTCCTGAACGGGGCCACTGAGTCATCAACAGAGGGCTGGATCGGTGACGGCCAGGATAGATGACACTCTGCTGCTGTTCAAGCCGCCATCGTCAACGTAGCTGGTGTGGATGTAGTTTGTGTAGACGACGAGTTGATCCGAACGACTTGTGGCTGACGCCAGCAGCGGATTGCTCGTGACCAGCGGCGTGGGTTTCGCTTGTCCTCTTGTTCGTACACGACAGCGCGATGTGCCAGA
>Ga0194130_10004528_pt1 | contig 17600 bp, 21 predicted proteins | sample TA2KigsurfametaG_FD_160084 | JGI IMG/M metagenome (GOLD analysis project Ga0194130, IMG submission 160084) | Freshwater microbial communities from Lake Tanganyika, Tanzania - TA2015050 Kigoma 12 surface | ecosystem: Environmental > Aquatic > Freshwater > Lake | place: Tanzania: Lake Tanganyika... | reverse complement strand
ACATTTCCAATTTCACAATCTTCGTTGTATACATTTTTAAATAATTCAATAAAAAAGTCCACATGAACTGGATTTATTTTATCAATAAAACCGCTATACCAACCATTGAAACAAATTTTCATTATATAATTAATATATTAATAATTATTTAAATAACAATTATATTATAATATTATAATGATAATTATACCAATAGGAATTGATTGTGGGCTTGCTGATTTATGCAGAAAGTATAATTTACGAAATGAAGCATTTCCTTTTGATTGGAACGTTTCATATAATGGTGTATCAGAATGTATAGAAAATGATTTTACAAATTTTACAGAACCATTAATTAATAAAACTAATATTTATAACATATTTTTTTTTCATGATTTTGTTAATAATAATTTATTAGAATTTGATAAACAAAAATACAATAGAAGATGTGAAAGATTTATTAATATACTAAAAAATTCTACAGAAGAAGTTATATTTTGCAGAAAAGGTCATGCTTGTCATAATCATTTAGAAAGTAATAATATATGTAATGATATTAATGAAGTTAAAAAATTAAATACAATTATTTCTAATAAATATCCACACTTACAATATAAAATAATAGTTATTTTGGTTTGTGATAAATGTTTTAATCCACACGAAATGTATAAAACAGAATCATCAAATATTGAAATATATAATATAGCAACACCAAATTATGATAACAAAAAATTTGAAAATTTATTTTGTAGTATTTTTAAACAAGAATTTAAATAGTTTTACATTAAAATAATATAAAAACTAGTTATATTATACTATTTATAATGAAGGTAGTCGCTTTTTTAAGTAATAAACTAACTCTTAGAGGAACTGAAGTTGCAATTTATGATTATGCTGATTATAATGAAAAAATACTTGGTAATAAAAGTATAATTATCACAAGAGATTATGAAAAAATAAAACACTTGTGGGATGTTGACGTTCAAGCATATAATAAATTTAAATCTAGATTTGATGTTTTTTACTATGAAACACAAAATGATATTGATATAATTGTTAAAAATAATGGAGTATCACATATATTTATAGAAAAAGCAGGTACAAGAGATGATGGACTTATTTCAAATCATTGTAAAAATATTATTCATTGTGTATTTGACGTTTCACAGCCACATGGACAAGTCTATACTCCAATTGGCCAAACAATAAATCAAATACAAGGAACAAATTTTCCAGTTACACCTTACATGGTTACATTACCTGAATGTAACGATAATTTAAGATATGAATTAAATATTCCAGAAGATGCTATTGTATTTGGAAGATATGGTGGAACTGAATCATTTGATATTAAATTTGTACATAATGCAATTAAAAATATTGTAAATGCTAGAAATGATATTTATTTTTTATTTATGAATACAAATGTTTTTTATGAACATAAAAATATTATATATTTGCCTGGTAATGCTGATATGATTTATAAACGTAAATTTATAAATACATGTGATGCTCTTATTCATGCAAGAGATCGTGGAGAAACATTTGGTTTAACTTGTGGCGAATTTGCTATTTGTAAAAAACCAGTAATAACATGGGGCGGTTCAAGAGAAAGAGAACATTTAATAATATTAAAAGATAAGGCTGTTATTTATAATAACCAAGAAGAGTTGCACAACATATTTGAAACCTTTACAAAAAATAAATATGATGTAAATGAAAACAGATATATGTTTTATAATCCAGAAAATGTTATGGAAATTTTTAATAAAGTTTGTTTAATATAATAATATATTTATGTTATTATATTTTAACAATGAATCTTATTCCTTTAGGTGACCACTGCGCTCCTGCAATGATTTTAAAAGATTTAGGATATAGAACGTGTTCTTATCCATTTGATTGGTATTGTTATAATAGTAACGATCCATCTGATTCAGTTATTGAGTTTAATATTGATTTGTTGTTAGAATTATTAGATAATAATATAAATATAAATAATTTAATTTACAAACTTCTTGGAAATAAAATAGACAATAAAAATAAAATTAATAATAATTTTTTAATACCTCATGAAGAAGGAACAATAGAAGAAACAAATAGTAAATATATTCGACGTTTTACTAGATTATATGAAAATATTGTAAATTGCAATAGTAATTTATTTATAATTATTTTACGTTGTCATAAAATAGATTTTAGTAAATTAGTTAAATTATCAAATAAAATACAAAAATATAATTTTAATAACAAAATATTGCTAATTACAGGAATTGATATTACTGAAGAAATAAATATGTTAAATTTAACAAATTTACATTATAAATATATTTATTATAATAAATTAAATGCATGGGATGAAGATTATACTTCTTTTCGACCTAAAATTAAAGAGTATTTAAATAATTTTTTTAATAACTTATATAATACTTAAAATAATAAAATATATACATTATTATTTTAAGAATTAATTAAATTTTGAATTAATTCCACGCGAATTTTATGCCAATGTGCTGGTCCTTCTATTCCTCCTTGATGAGTTACTTGATTTTCATGTAATCTATAATACAGCAATGGTTCTTGTAAGTTATGTATATATCCATGTGTTTTCAACATTCAATTAATTATAAAATGTTTATTATATTTTTAACATTTAAAATATATTTTAAATAAATACTTAATAATAAAATCATTATTATAATTTATAATAATGATCGTTCAAGATTACATTATGTTAATAATGAATTGCAAGAAATACGCAAAAAAAGCACAATTTCAAAAGCTAACCTGGTTACCTAAAATACCATCTTATTTAATTTATTATCACGTTATTGGCGATGAAAATTTAGACGTATTATACAAATTTGACAATGAAAATCGCATATTATGGGTTAAAGAAGCAGATGATTATAATTCACTTCCTAAAAAAGTTATGACCTCATATCAAGCAGTATACGAAACATTTACATTTAAACATTTATTTAAAACTGATGACGACCAAATATTGGTAAAACCGCAATTTTTCGATATTTTAAAAAATTTAATTGCAAATAAGGTGCCACCAATGCATTATGGTGGTTATATAGTCGATGTAAAACAACCATATTTGTCTCAATATAATAAAATTCATCCAGAACTACCAAGTCATTTGCCTATATATGCAACTAAATATTGCAGTGGACGTTTTTATTTTTTATCAAAAGGCGCTGTAGCAGATTTATTAAATAAGCGAGAGAAAATTATAAAAGAATATCTAGAAGATTATGCTATTGGTTTTAATTTGGATAACAGATTTAAAACAAATATATTATCTTTAGCAACAAATACATTTTTTACTGATATAGAATTGTCTGATTTTCCAGAATTAATTAAAAATGGTAAACTATAACATAATTTATCTACGATATTGCATTTTTTTAAGTGCTTCTTGTTGTGCTTTTAAATATGCTTCATGCTGTGCTTTTATTAAAGCCTCTTTATCTAAATCAATCATTGCAGGCGTGTAATTTGTGCGTGTTTTTTCAATATCACTATAATCCTCTCTCTGAGTTACGGTTAATGGTATAATTAAGTACCAGTAGTCGCGTTGTTGCAATTGAAACCAGTATTTATCAATAGCAAAATAAAAATGGTCTTTTGGAGATGAAATTAATTTTGTTATACCTTCTTTAAAATTATTAATTAATATATCAAAATAATGTCCGTTAACTATATATCCTGTTGTCGTTTGACATCTTTCTACTTTAACGCATGTGTCGTCAATTTTTGTATATGGAGGTATATTATTTCCACCAATTAATATGACATCCCATTTTTTATGATTAAATAAAAATTTATTAAGTTGATTTTTAAATAGTTCAGGATTTAAAAACAAAATATCATCTTCAACAACAACTAAATGTAGCCACCCTTTTTCTTTTGCAATTTCAATACATTTTAAATGACTCATACTGCAACCAATTGCTCCATTTTGCAATCTAATAGCATTAAATCTTTCAGCACTAATTCCAATATTTTGAAGTTGTTCTTCAACATGTTGTTTTCTATCCGGTCGCGTTTCTAAATTAATATAAAAAGCATGTTTTATATCTGAAATGGAATTCATTTTATAATATTAACAATATTATTTTAAATAAGTTATTATTTAATATATTTTATATTAAATTAAAATATATTAATGAGCAATATCAAAGAAAAAATAGCAATCGCAAACGCAATAAAAGATATATCATTAAATGATGTTGACGCAGAGTTCGCAGAATTAGTTAAAATCGGAAAAAACGCCCATACTATTGGTCCTCGTTCTCGCATAGGTAACAATGTTGTCGACTATTTTACATTCGTTCAACGCCTCGAAACCAAAGGCAAATATGATGTCAATTTTTTCGAGTTTTTGGAGAATATCGACGAATTCAAAAAGAAAAAATTCATCCAAAATATGCTAACATATTATAAGGATGTTAAAAATAAAAACAACACCAAAAATGAGTACATTGTATATAAAGAAGTATATAATATTTGCATCAGCGCCATAAATATAATGCGCCCGTTAAATTGTATGGAAATCTATACAAAATACAATGCTAAACGAGTGTTAAATTTTTGCGCAGGATGGGGCGGCTCAACGGTGGCGGCTGCGGCGCTAAATTTGCCGGCATTTTACGGCGTCGAAATTAACTGCGATTTGAAGCCGGCTTACGATAATATGGTGTCATACTTCAAAGAGACGAAAAAAGTTGGCACCGAGTTTAACATACAATTTTGCGATGCAGCGGCAGCCGATTATTCTTTAATGTTATATGACATTGTGTTTTCGTCACCTCCTTATTATTTTATTGAAAAATACGCGCATAATGTGGCATATAGTTCAAAGGCAGATATGGACGAAAAATTTTATAAACCGGCATTTTCCAAGACATATAATGGTCTTCAAAAAGGAGGTCATTATATAATAAATGTATGTAAGGAAGTATATGATCGTGTGTTAAAGGATTTGCTTGGAGAAGCACACGAAACATTTCCACTTAAAAAATCTAAAAGACAAAATGATTATACGGAAATGGTATATGTATGGAGAAAACCGCATTAATTATTTAGTTCCTCCCATACCAATTCGCGCGCTTGCTTGTGCTCTGGGTTTTGCTCCAACATATGCGGCATATTGTGGTGAAAATTTATGAGGTGGTTGTTTTACATGTTGTCTAGGAGCAAAATGCGTGGGTGTAGGTGGCGGTCTAATAATATTGCTATTAAACGAATCATTTGCAACTTCTTTTGCTTTTTCAAGTTCAATTTGTCGAAGTAATTCTGGTGGAACTGGACGCCCTGTTGACGCTAATTGCTGTGCGTATTGTTCCTTTTTCTCTCTACTTGTTGGATAATAAGGAATATTAGACCAATCATTTGTAGTTACAACCATTTTATGTGTTTCTTTAAATCTATCTGGATTTACAATTTTTCTTTTAGGCTCTCTTAAATCGTAATTATAATATTCTTCCGAGCCAAATGGAATATATGTATTGAATGTTGTTATATTAATTACATAAGAATTTGGATTTGGAACAACAAAAATATTATCATTTGGATTTGCGGATTTTTCATCAATTGTATATGTTAAATTGCTTATTGTTCTTAATCCATCTATGCCGTTATCGTGTTCACCTCTCCAAGGATCCTTTTTAGAAATAATTCGCGATATTCCGTCGAAAAGTTGCAAAATCTCTGGGCTACCAATATTATAAAATACACTTCTGTCAATTATCAAACCATATGCTTCACACCTTTTTTGAATTGCGTTATCTTCCATACCCCAACCCCAGAAACAAGGATATCCGTTAATTCTTTCAAAATCACCACCTTTCATAACTACAATTCCACCAAGTGCGTATTTAAATCCATAATAATGTTTTACAACACCAAATGTGGTTTCATAATCAAAAATCTTATAAAAAGGGATAGTATCAACATCATTAAATATAAATGTAATATCCTTATAATGATTTGGATATTTATTCTTAATTGCTAAGAATCCGATATTTCTTGTGGCGCCTCTATTAAATGAACGTGCATCGCATTGATGAGAGAAATAAATTTCATAGTCATTGTCGTTTTCTAAAATAAACTGCATATATTTGCTGAAAAAAAATTTATGTTGAACTCTATTTCTATAAGGAACAATAAAAACTCGCTTTGGGACTTTAACATTTGTATTTACAATATTAGAACTATCTGTATCCGTCATTTGTATAATATAAATTATATATAAGTTTATTTTTAAATTTAAACACTCACTAAATTATATTTTTTCATAATTGCAGCCGGAATTATATTTTCATCTTTGGCAATTTTTTCCAACTTCTTATAACACTTATTAATTGTAACTTCACTTGTTTCACTAACATTTTTTACATCTCTTTTGCTAATATTTAATTTACACATTTGTGAAACAAAGTATACAACACCTGCTGCAATGGATGGCGGCGTATTTTCCGGCATAACATCCATTTTTTCTATTTTCATTGAAATGAACTGACATAATCGTGTTAATTCATTATTTATATTTAATTTACTACAATATCTCTCAATAAATGCTTCCGGCTTTGTTTTACCCAAATTGGTTTTCTCCTTATTATCCATATCCTTTTCTAAATTATTTATAATTGCAAGTGCATTTTTGCACCCCTTTGTTGCGCTTGTAATATCCAAATGAAATATCGATGCAATTTCCTTTGCTGTGCGTGGATAGTTATTAATACGACAGGAAATATAAATGGATGCGGCTATTATACCATCACGATTATCACCTCTAAATGTCAAGTCATATTCAGATATTTTTTTATGATAGACAATAGCGTCATCAATAATTATTTTAGGTATACCCGCATGCTGCGCCATGGTTGTAATAATTTGAAATTCGTCATATTGCGACTTTTCCTTATATGGCATGGATTGCCACTCGGTATATCGTCTAATTTTGCGCATTTCATAAGACATTGGACCATAGCATAGCACTTTACATCCATAAGAGGATTCTTGTAATAGTGGATTAATTGGCATTCCACAACGGGTTGGGTCTGAACTCTGATTATCGTCAGCGCCATAATAGCGCCATTCTGCTCCATGATCTACTAAATCTTTATAAATAATTCCACATTTATTATTCGTACATGTTAGGAAACCTTCATCCGAGAATGCTAAAATGGTTTCACAACGTTCACAAACTTCTCTATTTCCAGAACCATATATACATTCTAAAGGTACCTTTTGCTTTTCTGGATTTTCTATTTCGGAGTCAAATACATTCCATAACTCCGTCTTATTAATATTATTGTTTTTTCGCTTCTGGCTCTTGTCCTTGTTCATATTCATTTTTATCTTTTATAAGATAAAATATTTTTAATTCAATTTTATTTATAATATTTTTCATATATTTTTTTAAGGGACTATAATATATGGGAAATACTACATCATCAAATTCAAATAAATCTGCTAAAAAAGAATTCGATAACTTTTATGAGATTATCGATTATATTGCAACTTATTATATTTTAACTATGGACTTCAAGAGTTTAAGCAAACTTTCTGAAAAAGCATATTGTGATAAACTTGTTGTCTTGACATCTGACATCATTGAAAGATATTTTAATAATACTGAAGTTACATATCTTGCACAAAGAGTGAAAGCTGGAGTTGAAGTGAATGATTTGAAAAAAGAGCAACTTTCATTTATTAATAAAGACAATCTTGAAAGTTTAGATATATCTAATGACGCTCAAAAAAGCCTTAAAAAGAAGCGTGTTTGCATAGGAATTGCTAAATTTTATGTTAAAATCGCCCATATTTTTGCGGCTATTGTTATGACAATAAATCCTGTTTACTCCTATAAAGACGCCACAGGACAAGTTGTTAAAACCGGATTAATGGAAAAAGACAAAATTCCTAAAAACGTTGATAGAAAGTTATATAAATTAAATATTTGCGATAATAGAATTAGAGCACTTAAAAAAGGTGAAGAAGTGGATGATATTGCTGAAACTGTAACCATGCAGCCCCGTGTATGCGATATGAATGCTACCAAAACAGGATTAGAAAAAACGTTAGCAGATGAGCCTGGAATTACAGAATTGATGAATTTATATTTAGACGATAATTATGACTATTCTAATGGCACTTTTACTGGAATGAGTAATGACACCAGAAAGCAATTTAACAAAGATTTACAGGCATTTTATACAGCATTTACAGGTAATGAAACAATGCCACCCGAAATAACTAAATTTAGTGATATTAAATTAAGAGATTATAGTAAAAAACCTGGCTGCCAAAGTGATAAGCCAATATTGAAGGGAAAATATAAATTAAGTAAAAAGGATGATTTGTTTATTAAATATGCGGACAATATTAAAACAATGATACAAAGTGCTGCTGATAATCAATCTAAGTTATTAGAAGTTGTAAATGATATTTTTACTTATGTAATAGATCCATATTCAAGTAAAAAGGTCATTCGTATTAATCCAAAGTTAACAGAAGATTCTCTCCAAAAGGCCATTGAAAAGACAAGAAAATTTATTGTTGAACTCTATATTAAATGTGAAAGTGATTATGTAAATGGTATTAAAATATATGAGGCTATTGTGGAGTCAAAAATTATTGAAACAACACAAAAACAAATTGAAAATCTACAAAAAGAGGCAAAAACTATTATTAAAGAAACAAAACAAGCGTCCGCTCCAGCGCCGAAGCCTGTACCGCAGCCAGAACCAGTAGCAATGCCAGAATTTACTACAGAACCGACGTTAAGTCCTGCACCTGCACCTGTGATGGCACCTGCACCTAAACCTGTAGTTATTGCGCAAGGTCTACCTCAACCACAGCCATTACCACCAATAAATCCAACAACAACTTTAGCGCAGACTGTATAAATAAATTATATCAAAGTATAATAAGATGAATTATTTTGATATAATTATAATTGGTTCTGGAATGTCTGGATTATATAGTGCATTTAATATAAAAAAACAATCAAGTGAAACATCATTTTTAGTTTTAGAAAAATATAAAAAAAACTGGATTGGAGGAAGAACAAGTAATGAAATGTTTTATGGAACAGAAATAGTTACTGGTGCTGGGATAGGTAGAAAAAAAAAAGATAAATTATTATATAATTTGCTTCATTATTTTAACTTAAGTACACCTGAATATACTGTAAATCCATATAAATCACCCTTAATTGATGGAGTTGATGTAAAAGAAATTATAACACGTCTTAAAAAAGAATATCCAAAATATAAAAATAAACCAATTACATTTAAAAAATTTGGTATCGACATTTTAGGAGAAAAAGAATATAAAAAATTTATTATATCTGCTGGTTATACAGACTATGAAAATGAAGATATTTTAGAAACATTATACTATTATGGAATTGAAGATAATACATGTTGTTGGAAAGCATTTCACGTACCATGGAGAAAATTAGTATTAAAATTATATGATTATATAGGTCATAAACATTTTAGATTTTCAAATGATGTAGTTAAAATAACTAAAATACAAGAAGAACCTTGTAGATTTTTAATTAATACGGAATCAGGTATTCAATATATATGTAATAAAGTGATAATCGGTACTACAATAGATACAGTGCGTAAATTATTTCCAAAACTCTCAATTTATAACGATATTCAAGGTCAGCCTTTTTTAAGATTATATGCAAAACTATCTAAAAGTTCAATTCCAATTATGAAAGAATATATTAAAGGTTTTACATTTGTTCCAGGTCCATTACAAAGAATAATACCAATGGATGCTGAAAATGGTGTTTATATGATAGCATATAATGACAATAATAATACAAATATACTTAAAAAACATTTAAAAAATACAAAAGAAAATAGAGAATTATATGAAATACTTTTAGAAAAATCATTCGGAATGCCAAAAGATTCTATTCATATTATTGCAATTAAAGATTATTACTGGCCTATTGGAACTCATTATTACAAACCATTAAATAAAGAGTTATACAGTTCTAGAGAGAATTTTATAAATATAGCACAACATCCTGAAAATGGTATTTTAGTAGTTGGAGAAGCAATTTCAAGAAATCAAGGCTGGACGGAAGGTGCGTTAGAAAGCGTAGAATTAGTATTAGAAAAAAAATGGATTAAAAAAGAGTGTTAAAATAAATAAAATAAATTAATTACATCTATAATGATTTATTTTTTATATGTAACATTTTTATTATATTCACAAATAATAATATAAATATAATAAAAATATTATATTAAAATATAATGACAATAATTAATGGTATTGAAATAGATAATATTAATTATAAAGTAAATGATATTAAATTAGCGATCGCTAATAATGACCCAATTGAAGATAAATTAAATGTAATTATTGTAATTTCAAACCCTTGTTTATATGCTAAACGATATATATTATTAAAGGAATTTGTTAAACGAATAGAAGAAGAAGAAGATCATATAAATTTATTTATTGTTGAAATGATATATGAAAATCAAAAGTTTATTATTACTGATAAAAAAAATAAAAATCATTTACAACTTAAAACAGAGACACCTATATGGCATAAAGAAAATATGGTGAATCTAGCAGTTAAAAATTTATTACCCTTTAATTATAAGGCTTTTGCATGGATTGATGCCGACATAGAATTTGAAAATAATTCTTGGGCTTTAGATACATTAAAAATATTAAATGGTTGTAAAGATGTCGTTCAATTATTTAGTCATTGTGTAGACATGACTGCTGAATATACAAACCTAACTATTTTTAATAGTTTTGGATATAGTTTTAACAAAAATAAAAAATATACAACATCCGGTAATGATTATTGGCATCCCGGATATGCTTGGGCGATAACAAGAAAAGCGTATGAAAAAATTGGCGGATTATATGATAAAGGAGTATTAGGTTCAGGGGATAGTATAATGGCATTATCGTTTATTAATAAATGTGATGTAATGAATAATAATGAGTATAACAAAGATTACAATAATAGTATGTTAGATTATCAAATAAAAGCGAGTAAGTTACGTCTTGGATATGTACCCGGAGTTATTAGACATCATTATCACGGTTCAAAAAAGAATAGGCAATACACTGAAAGGTGGAAAATCTTAATGAAACACCAGTTTTCTCCATTAGAACATTTAACTTATGATAATCAAGGTATATTAATTCCTACAAAAATGTTTTCTTGTGATTTTAAAGAAGACATTATGGATTATTTTAGAGAGAGAAAAGAAGATGAATAATATATTTTCTATTAATATATATAAATGAACACAGATAATTTTAATTATGAAAATGTTGAAGTTAAACAAGTTGGTGGCGTAAAAACTGTTCGTAAGGTTTCTATTAAAAGAGGTAAAGGTTATAAAAGTGTAACTAGATATAGTAGAGGGAAAAAAATTAGTAATGTTAAGAAACATATTCATGATAACCACATAAAATTAATAAAAGGTGGTAAATTTATAGTAGGATTATTTAATGACTGCAAAAACTGTAATAAAACAAAAAAGAACCGTTAAATAAATATAGTTTATTAATTATATTTATTTTTAATTATTTATCTCTCCAATCAAAATGTAATTCCAAATCACCATTATTAAAATTTATTTCATATGTTCTAGTATATGCCGCCTTTGTTTCGCCAATATTATATTTAATTGTATTTAAATTTGGATATAACCCAAGTTTTTTAAATCCTTCGCATTTTGTAAAATCAAAACAATTTGGATTTCCATTAACAATTGGCTTAAAACTACCCTTTTTATAATTAATATTATTTTTGGTGCAATCTAATATATCGCCAAATAATTTTTCACAGTCTTCTTTACAAGGTAAACTGTCAAAATACATTTTTTGTTTTTCCATATAGTCCATTCCATTTTTTATACGCATTTCTTTAAGTAGGTTTTCAAATTTATTATATAAAATGTTAAATTTTTGTTGGGAAAGTTTTTTTGAATTTTCAATTTTGGACATTTATAAATGTCCATTTTTTGAATTTTCCAAAACGATGTTGAAAAAAATCTAATTTGTGACGATAAAAAAATTTTAGCGTCTGGTCGCAGAAAAAATAATTTTCAATTTGTGACGATAATTTTTTTTATATTTTTAAAAAAAAAGTATTTAGGAACTTTTCTTGTCTTAGTATATGACAACATTTGACAACGATTTTTACCTAAAAAAACCAGTAAAATTTAATTGTGAATTGTGTCACTTTAAATGCTCTTATAACAAGGATTATTTAAGACACATTGACACCACAAAACATAAAAACAACGTTTTGACAACAAAAAACAACGAAAATAACCCAGAAAAGCCTAAGACGTATGAATGCTCTGGATGTCAAAAAAAATATAACGACAGAGCTGGTTTATGGCGTCATAAAAAAACCTGCACACAAATTGATAAACAAGAGCTCGATAAAGATGAGCTTATTATAACACTTCTTAAGCAAAATGCTGAGCTTATAAAGGGTCAGCAAGATATGATTGTAAAAATAAGTGAAAATGGTATTAATAATAATAATAGTCATAGTCATAATACAACAAATAATACAAATAATACTCATACCAATTCACATAATAAAGCTTTTAATCTTAATTTCTTTTTAAACGAAACATGTAAAGAAGCAATGAATATTGGAGAATTTGTCGATTCAATTAAAATGGAATTATGTGACTTAGAAAGAGTTGGAGAGAAAGGATATATTGAAGGAATTACAAGTATTATTGTTAAAAATTTAAAAGCGCTGGATGTAACAAAAAGACCCGTCCATTGCACTGACAAGAAGAGAGAAACTATATATATTAAAGATGATAACAAATGGGAAAAAGATGAAGACAAAAGTAAAATGCATAAACTAATTAAAAAAGTAGTTTCAAAAAATATAAAAATGTTTCCAAAATATAAAGAAATTCATCCAGATTGCATGACATATCACTCTAAATTTGGCGATCAATATCATAAAATTGTATACGAATCTATGGGAGGTAAAGGAGATAATGATTTTGAAAAAAATGAAAAAATCATTAAAAACGTATTAAAAGAAGTAGTAGTAGATAAAAATGTCTAATAATCATATAAATAACGTTGAACCTGTGTAACTGTATAATCAAGTGCTGTCACAAAAATTAATCCAATAGATGGTAACATTGGTATTAAAAAACATAACAAATAAACAATTGAAACCATATTTAAAGTTATAATTAGTTGTAAATATAACTTTAAGTAAATTTATAATATTTAAATACCAACAGAACCAAATAATTTTCTAGCATTTGTTAAGGCTTGCTTTCTTAACACCTTTCTTGCTTTAGAAATAGAACCAGTTTTAGATAATGTTTTTGACGCAGCATCAATTGCAGTCACCCATTTTTTACCTGCTTTTCCACCAGATACTTTTCTACTTCTATTTTTTCTTGACATACGTTTACGTCTTGTAGCCATTTATATATAATTGTAATATTAAATTATTACGTAGTAATTTAATATTTATCCTTAATTTTAACTAATATTTGTATAAATATTTCTTATTTAATTTATTAATTTAAGATCTGGCAGCGGCAGCAGAGCGGGAAGCAGCGGCAGCAGCAGAACGAGAAGCAGCGGCAGCACGGGCAGCGGCAGCAGAAGCAGCACGACCAGCAGCAGCACTGCGAGAAGCAGAAGCACTACGAGAAGCAGAGGCAGCGCGGGAAGCAGCAGCGGCAGCAGCACGAGAAGCAGCAGCAGCGCGGGAAGCAGCAGCAGAGGCAGCACGGGAAGCAGCACGAGAGCGGCCACGGGCCATTGATCTAGATCTAGAGCGAGACATTGAGCGACGACGATGAGTTCTTGCCATTTATATATAAACCAAACAAAAAAAAACTAAACGCCTTGTTAAATTGAATTAATTAAAATATTTCTTAATTTTTAATTTAATTTTTCTAAATTATCTCTCAATAACTTCTATCTTTTAATCACTCCAAACACTATTTGTTGAATGCCACCACATTTTATTTTCTTTTTTAACATTAAAAATTGCTCTAAATACTTTGGATCTTGATAATGGAACATTGCATCGATATTTATCTGGCGGATGTGGATTTGTTCTTAATTGTGCCTCAATTGCCTTTTTGGATAACTTTTGTCTTGATTGAACGGCATAATAAACATAAAATGCTCTAAATGACAAGGATTGAATTGGCAAAATATCTTCGTTTTTCATTTGAAAATCTCTTAAATATTCCTGGCATATTTGCAATCCTGAAATATCTGCTAAATCTTCGCCAATACTTGGTTCTGCATCAAATTCTATTCCATCATAGGATGCAAAAACCTCATATTGCTTAATAACATCTTTCTGAATTTTAGTATATTGTTTTTTATCTTTTTCCGTCCACCAATCATTTAATCTACCAAATTCATCATATTTACTTCCCCAATCGTCTAAAGAATGTGACATTTCATGCGCAATTGTAAATCCAATACGCGATAAATTATATTCTAAACCTCTTTCGTCCAAGTCCACAAAAGGTTTTTGAATATATCCTAAAGGTATGTAAATTCCATTTTCAGTTGGTGTATAAGATGCATTTACAACATATGCTTGAGTTCCAACTAATTTAATAGGATAATGAGACCAATCAATAACAGGAATATCAATTACTTTTTTACCAATTAATTCAATGGCTCGTTTATGACGCCATTCAGACATTTTTACAGAATTACCCCATGGATCGTCTGATGTATAATCTAAAAGAGGATCGTCTCTTAAAATTTCTGGAGATCCAACTGTTAATTTAAAATTTTTAAGTTTTTCTAAAGCTTTTGCCTTTGTTTTAGGTTGCATCCATTTATTTCTTTGAATAATGCGCATAAATACTGTTTTTAAATCTTCTGCCATAGTTTTAACATAATTAATTGCTTGAATATTATTGTAACGAGAAATGTATTCATTTGTTAAAAAGGTGTTAAATAAATATGACATTGTTAAAATTCTTCTTACTGGTTTTAACCCGCCTTCTTGTCCGGCTACAAATTTGCCATGAAAATCAAATGCTAATTCAGCTCCTTTTTCAGACCATCTTGTCATTTGGCGAATATAAATATATACCCAATATGTTTTCCATTGCTGACTATTCCATTTTTCTAATAACAACTTAGTTCCACATAATAAATAATTGACATTTGATGTTACAAATGTAGTCGGAGTTCTTTTACATCCTAAATGTTTTGAAAATGCAGCCCAATCAAAATTAAAATTTTTTATAGCTTCAGTAGATGATATAACATTATAATTATTTGGATCTAAATCTTTTTCAGCTATTAATTCACACGCCATTGCATTTAAAAGTTCTACTTCAGTATTAAATACATCTTTTACATTGTATCCGTGATTTTTTCCAAACACTAAAGTAAATAAATCTTCTAAATATGAAAAATATTTGTTTCTGTAATGAGTTTTATATTTTTTATCTTCTGCTGTATCCTCATTATCATCATAATATATATCTATATTATTAAGTGTAACTTGTGGCGCTTCTAAATAACAACGATATACTTTTGGATTTTTATCATCTGGATTTATAGACCATACAAATGGTGATGCCCACGATATCATTTCATTTGTATTAAAATTTGCTAATAGCTGCCATACATTTGTCTTATCTTTTGCTATTTCATCAATATAACTTACAAGAGCATTTGCGTAACCGGTTACTTGCTTATCTGGAGTAAATGTTGAGACAGATTCATATGCTTTTCTTATACATTCTGCTTTTTTATCGTGATGTTTTGTAATATAATCTTCTATAATTTCAAGTAATTCTTTGTAAACTTTGTCTTGTGTAAGTCTAAAATCATCTACTTGTACGATATACTTTTGCTCTTCAGCTAATTCATAGTCAGCAATCCATCTGTCATTAATATATGAATAAAAATCATCGTTTGGTTGGACGTTTTTTGGATTAACGGCTTTTTTTAAATTACTAATAATTTGTTTTTCTAAATTATAACTGGTTGATACTATATCCATATTATTTTTTTTAAATATTTCTTCAATCTTATCTTCAAAAGTATTGTATGTATTTGCTGAATTTTTACAAATAATATTGCGTTGTTCTGGAGTTAGCGAGCTAACTAATTTATCTCTCTTTTTCTTTGTTTTATTTCTTATATTATTTATTTTTTTTAATGGTTGACTCATCTATATATTAATAATATTTTAATAATCTTATTTAAAATATAATTATAAATATTTAATGATGAAATCGGTCTTCTATTTTATTTAATAAATCGTCATCATAAATAAGATTACCAGATGGTTTATATGACTTAATTGGTGTATATTCTTTCTTTGGCTTTCCTACAGCACCATTTGGATCCGCTTTTCCACTTTGATTAAACATATATTCATTTGGATTGGATGGCTCCGCAGTAATTAATTTGGTTTCACCGCTATTGCTTTCGCTTGCATCTACTTTATTACCATTTTGGTCGATGACTAACCCCGTTTTCTTTTTAATTTCTGTACGCACATAAGACGGCACAAAGTGATTCCATGCAATAATAAGCATATTAGGATGTATATATCTTATATTAAATCCATTGGTTTTTAATTTATCAATTAAATATGCGATACATGCAGCTTGATCGTATTTTGGAACACCAATAATAGTTTCAGGAACTAGGAACCAGCAAAATTGGTCGTCTATTTTTTGTCTGGAAGTAGTTTTAATTTTTACATGAATACGATTTAAAATTTTGTTAAATAATGCGAGTTTATTAAGGTCTTGTTGTCTTTTTTTTTCATATAATTCGTCAATATTTAACTGCTCGGAGAAATCTTCTATATTTTCCAAAGTAAATATATTTGCCATTTAAATACTTTTAAGAAAAAAACTTAATTAAATAAATGTATTTAATATTTAATTATGACAATTAAACATTTAGTTATTTCTGGCGGAGGTCCCATCATGATTCAAACCTTGGGAGCAATTCAACATTTAGAGCAGAGCGGATTTTTAAATTTAGCAGATATTCAGTCAATATATGGCACTTCTGCAGGCGCAATTGTTGGCACATTAATTTGTCTTAAATACGATTGGGAAACCATAAATGATTATATTATTAAACGACCTTGGCACGACGTGTTTCATATTAAAGTTCAACGTGTATTTGATGCATATACAAAAAAAGGAATATTTGATATTGAAGTTGTTAAAAAATGTTTTAAGCCGCTTTTGGCAGCAAAGGATATAGCATTAGATATTAATTTGGCAGATTTCTATAAGTATTCTGGTATTGAATTGCATTTTTTTGCGTTTGATGTAAATGAATATAAAGTTCATAATATTTCCTATTTTACACATCCAAATTTGGAATTGCTTACTGCGCTACAAATGACGTGTGGTTTGCCCGTTTTAATGACGCCAGTTATAATGGAAAACAAATGCTTTATTGATGGTGGAATGACAAGTAATTATCCGCTAGATTTTTGTATTGAAGCCGGACATAATCCTGATGAAATACTTGGTTTTAAAAATAAATATGTGGAAAATGAAAATATTATTAGAGAAGAATCCACGCTGCTTGAC
>Ga0194130_10004526_pt1 | contig 17608 bp, 15 predicted proteins | sample TA2KigsurfametaG_FD_160084 | JGI IMG/M metagenome (GOLD analysis project Ga0194130, IMG submission 160084) | Freshwater microbial communities from Lake Tanganyika, Tanzania - TA2015050 Kigoma 12 surface | ecosystem: Environmental > Aquatic > Freshwater > Lake | place: Tanzania: Lake Tanganyika... | reverse complement strand
GAGAGCATGCGGCGAGAGCCGCAGGATGGCGAGGCAAGCCCCTCGGCGCGTGAGAGCATGCGGCGAGAGCCGCAGGATGGCGAGGCAAGCCCCTCGGCGCGTGAGAGCATGCGGCGAGAGCCGCAGGATGGCGAGGCAAGCCCCTCGGCGCGTGAGAGCATGCGGCGAGAGCCGCAGGGTGCCGAGGCAAGCCCCTCGGCGCGTGAGAGCATGCGGCCAGGGCCGCAGGATGCCGAGGCAAGCCCCTCGGCGCGTGAGAGCATGCGGCCAGGGCCGCAGGATGTCGAGGCAAGCCCCCCGGCGCGTGAGGGATAAGGACTGGGGAACTAGGATTCGAACCTAGACTAACTGGTTCAGAGCCAGTCGTGCTACCGTTACACCATTCCCCAAACGCGTCGAAAAACGACGATCTTCGCCTCGCGATCCCCTCATGCAGAGGGGTGGCGACGGCGAGCTATCATGGAGCTCGAAAAAGAGCCTAGCCTCTCGCGCCAGGCCTGACAACGCCGGCGGAGTCGCGCCCGCCGCTTCTCCGGAGGGGTGCCGTGGAGCCCACGTTCGCGCTGGAGGTTCAGCAGCCCGGCCAGCAGCCACGGCTGGTGCCGCTCGCCAAGGAGCGGACGGTGATCGGCCGGTTGCCGGCCTGCGACGTCAGCTTCCCCGACACCAATGTCAGCCGCGAGCACGCCGTCGTCCATCTCGCCGACGGCGTCGCGAGCCTCGAAGACCTCAAGTCGCGAAACGGCACCACGCTCAACGGCAAGCCGGTGAAGGCCCGCGTTCCGCTCGCCGACGGCGACGAGATCCGGATCGCCACCAATGCCATCCGCTTCGTCAATCCGACGGCGCGGCGGCTGCGCGCCGTGCTCGACGACACCGAAGCCGCCGGGTTCGTCGACACCGACTCGCAGTCGATGATCGTCTCGCGGCTCGACCCGTCCGACGCCGCCAGCGGATCGCAGTCCAACGAAGACGCCGCCGCCAAGCTGCGCGCGATGCTCGAGTTCTCCCGGCTGATCGGCAATGCCAAGGCCGTCGACGAATTGCTCCCGCGCCTCGCCGACGCGCTGTGCGAGCTGTTTCCGGGGGCCGAGCGGGCGTTCATCCTGATCGTCGATCCGGAGTCGAAGCGGGCGGTGCTCCGCGCGAAGCGGATCCGCGGTCGCCCCGAGCCGGGGCCGATCCGGCTGAGCCGCTCGCTCATCGACCAGGTCATCGGCACGCGGACGGCGATCCTCTCGGAAGATGCCGGTGCCGAGTTCAACATGAACGAGAGCATCATCCAGAGCCGGATCCAGTCGGTGCTCTGCGTGCCGGTGCAGCGGGCCGACGGCGAGGCGCTCGGCGTGCTGTACCTCGATTCGCGCGAGGCGCGGTCGAGTTTCACCCCGCAGGATCTGGCGGTCGTCGTCGGCCTCGCGGCACAGGTGTCGCGATCGCTCGAGCTGGCCGTGTCCCACGACGAGGAAATCGCCCGCGCGAAGCAGCAGCGCGACCTCGAGCACGCGCGCACGGTCCAACGCGGATTCCTGCCGCGCGAGCTTCCCGAGATCCCCGGCTACGACGTGTTCCACCACTACGAGGCGGCGCGGCAGGTGGGAGGGGATCTGTACGGCTACGTCTCCCTCCCCGGCGGCCGGTTCGCCGCCTACCTGGCCGACGTCTCCGGCAAGGGGGTGTCGGCGGCGCTGGTGATGATGTTCCTCCAGGGGGAGATCCGCTTCCGCCTGGCCAGCGAGCCCGACGTGGCCACCGCCCTGACACGGATCAGCGACGCCTTCTGCCGCAGCGACTGGGACGGCCGCTTCGCGACGGCGCTGGTGTGCGTCATCGACCCGGCACGGCAGCGCGCCACCATCGGCAACGCCGGCCACCATCCGCTCCTGGTGCGCACCGCCGCGGGCGAGGTCCGCCTCGTCGCCGACGGGATCGGCAACCTGCCCCTCGGCTACGACCCCGGCCACGCCTACTCCGCCTGCGAGATCGACATCGGGCCGGGTGACATGCTCGTGTTCACCACCGACGGGATCACCGAGGCCCTCGACAACGACGGCGGCCTGTACGGGCTCGACCGCCTCGGGGCGGTGCTCGGCGCCGCGGGAGGCTCGGCCACCGAGATCGGGGCCCGGATCCTCGAGGACCTCGACCGGCACACCGCCGGAGAGGTGCAGAGCGACGACATCTGCCTGATGTGCGTGCGCCGGCTGCCCACGGGAGAGTGAGCGGGCGGAAACGTCAGCGTCGTGGCCGGGGGATCCGTCCGCCGGGGGCGGGCCCCCCCTTGCCGCGGCCGGGCCGGCCCCGTCCGCCCCGCCCTGGCCGAGCCGGCGGCGCTTCGCCGCGGAGCGCTCCCATCCGGTCGCGGATCGCGGCGGCGCGCTCGAAATCGAGCTCCGCGGCGGCCTCCATCATCTCGGCCTCGAGCCGCTCGAGCAGCTCCGCGGTGTGGCGCGACGATTCGTCGGTCTTCCCGACCGCGTCGAGGGCGGCGGCCCGCGCGGCCGCCTCGGCCTCGATTCCCGCGCGCAGCTCCTTGCGCACGCTCTCCGGGGTGATGCCGTGGGCCTCGTTGTAAGCCTGTTGGATCTCGCGGCGCCGGGCAGTCTCGTCGATCGCCTGGCGCATCGACTCGGTGATGATGTCGGCATACAGGATCACGCGGGCGTCGACGTTGCGCGCCGAGCGGCCGATCGTCTGCATCAGCGACGACTCGCTCCGCAGGAATCCCTCCTTGTCGGCGTCGAGGATCGCCACCAGCGCCACCTCCGGCAGGTCGAGCCCCTCGCGGAGGAGGTTGACGCCGACGAGCACGTCGAACGCCCCGGCGCGGAGGTCACGGAGCAGCTCGACGCGTTCGAAGGCGTCGAGCTCGCTGTGGAGCCACTTGCAGCGGACCTTCCGCTCCTGGAAATAGGCGGCGAGGTCCTCGGCGAGCTTCTTCGTGAGTGTCGTCACCAGCACGCGGTGGCCCGCCGCCACCGTCTTGTGGATCTCGCCGGTGAGGTGCGGCACCTGATCGCGCGCCGGCACGACCTCGATCCGCGGGTCGAGCAGGCCGGTCGGGCGGATCACCTGCTGGACCACCTCGCCGCCGGTGCGGTCGAGCTCCCACGGGCCGGGCGTGGCGGAGACGAACACCGTCTGGTGGAGGCGGGTCTCCCACTCGGCGAACGTCAGCGGACGGTTGTCGAGGGCGCTCGGCAGCCGGAACCCGTGGTCGACGAGCGTCATCTTCCGGCTCCGGTCGCCGGCGTACATGCCGCGGACCTGCGGCACGGTGACGTGCGACTCGTCGACGAAAAACAGGAAATCGGGCGGGAAGTAGTTGAACAGCGTGTCGGGGGTGCTGCCCGGCGCCCGGCCCGACAGCGGCCGGGAATAGTTCTCGATGCCGGGGCAGAAGCCCGCCTCGAGGAGCATCTCGATGTCGAACCGGGTCCGGGCGGAGAGGCGCTGCGCCTCGAGGAGCTTTCCTTGGCTCTTCAGCTCGTCGAGCCGCGCCTCGAGCTCGGCGCGGATCGTGGACACGGCGGCACGGACGCGGTCTTCGGGCATCACGAAATGGCGCGCCGGGTAGAGGTACAGCTCCTCCTTGCGGGCCACCACCTCGCCGCTGGTCGGGTGGGTGACGGCGATCGACTCGATCGTGTCGCCCCACAGTTCGACGCGCGACGCGAATTCGTCGTACGGCGGCCAGATGTCGATCGTGTCGCCGCGGACGCGGAACCGGCCGCGCTCCAGCGCCATGTCGCCGCGCTCGTAATGGATCGCCACCAGCTTGGCGAGCAGTTCGTCGCGCGACGTGGTCCGCCCCGTGGCCAGCCGCACGACCATCGCCCGGTAGTCGTCGGGCGAGCCGAGACCGTAGATGCACGATACGCTGGCCACCACGACCACGTCGCGGCGGCTGACCAGGGCGCTGGTGGCGGCGAGCCGGAGGCGGTCGATCTCCTTGTTGATCGCGGCATCCTTCTCGATGTAGATGTCGCGCTGCGGGATGTAGGCCTCGGGCTGGTAGTAGTCGTAGTAGCTGACGAAATAGTGGACGGCGTTGTGGGGGAAGAAGTCGCGGAACTCGGCGTAGAGTTGCGCCGCGAGCGTCTTGTTGTGCGACAGCACGAGCGTCGGCCGGCCGACCCGGGCGATGACGTTGGCCATCGTGAACGTCTTCCCCGAGCCGGTCACCCCCATCAGCACCTGGGCGGGGCGCCCCGTGGCGATCCCGTCGACGAGCGACTCGATCGCCGCCGGCTGGTCGCCGGCGGGGACGTAGGGGGCGACCAGTTCGAACAGTCCGGGGCACAACGGTGCGGGCGTCGTCACGGCGCGGGGCCTCCGGCGGGGAGGGGACGGAGGTGGGGGCGGAGGCGATCCAGCGTGGCTGGACCGATCCCCGGCACGTCGAGGAGGTCTTCGGGCCGGGTGAACGGCCCGTGGCTCGCGCGGTGGTCGACGATCCGCGCCGCCATCGCCGGGCCGAGACCAGGGAGGGGCATCAGCTCGGCGGGCGCCGCGGCGTTGATGTCGACGGTGTAGGCCAGTGGCACCGTCGGGGGAGCGTCGTGGTGGACGAGCCCCCCTCCGCGTCGAGCGGCGACGGCCATCCACGTCGCCACGCCGACCAGGCCGACCGCGACGCAGGCCGCCAGCAGCGGTTGCGACCGGGGGGGAAACGCTTCCTCGGGAAGCCGGAACGGCATCGGGGCGGGTCCGGGGGGCGGGTCCGGGGGCGACGCCGTACTATAGCCCCCATGGCGTTCCGGCCGCCCGCCTCCGGCGCTCCCCTTCCCTCCCCCTGCCCTGCCCACCATGACGCGTGATTTCGACCAAGCCGCCTGGGACGACGCCTTGGCCGCGCACGTCGCCTCCCGGGCACCGGAGTGGCTCGCCGAGGATCTTGGCCACGAGTGTGACTGGACGACCCTCGCCACCGTGCCCGCCGCGGCAACGGCGTCGCTGGCCGTCGTCGCCCGCCGGGATGGCGTGATCGCCGGGCTGCCCGCGGCGGCGATCGTCGCGCGGGCGGTCGATCCGGCGCTGTCGTTCGTCGCCGCGCTCGCCGAGGGCGCGCGGGTCGAGCGGGGAGCGGCGGTGGCGACGATCTCCGGCCCGACGCGTTCGATCCTCACCGCCGAGCGGACGGTGCTCAACCTCCTCGGTCGCACCTGCGGCGTGGCGACCGGCACCGCCCGCCTCGTCGAGGCCGTGGCCGGCACGCGCTGCCGGGTCTACGACACCCGCAAAACCGTGCCGGGGTGGCGGCTGCTCGACAAGTACGCGGTCCGCGTCGGCGGCGGGTGGAACCATCGCCATGGCCTCCACGATGCGGTCCTCATCAAGGACAACCACCGGGCGGCACTCGCCGAGCGGGGGATCGACGCCGCCGGCGCGGTGCGCCTGGCGCGGGAGTTTCTCGCGACCACCCTGCCCCCTGAGCGGGTAGCGCGGATGGTGGTCGAGATCGAGATCGACAGGCTCGAGGACCTCGAACCGGTGCTCGCGGAGGTCCCCGACGTGGTGCTCCTCGACAACATGCAGCACGGCGATCTCGCCGCGGCGGTGGCCGTACGCGATCGGCTCGGCGCCGACGTCGCCCTCGAAGCCTCAGGGGGCATTCGACCGGAGACGATTCACGCCGTCGCCGCCACCGGTGTCGACCGGATCAGCAGCGGCTGGCCGACCCACGACGCGCCGTGGCTCGACGTCGCGCTCGACTGGTAAGCGCGGTATCTCCCCGGAGATCCCGACGGATCGACGTCGGGACAGGTATCGGGGACCGCTCAGCGGCGATCAGACGCCGAGCAGGCGGTTGCGCTTCGTGCGCCGTTCGGCCCGCAGCCGGGCCCGGCGCCGCGTCTCGCTCGGTTTTTCGAAGAACTCGCGCCGCCGCATCTCCTTCTTGATGCCGCTGCGCTCGACCAGTTTGCGGAACCGGCGAACCGCTTCCTGGATGCTCTCGCGCTCACGAACCGTCAACTTCACCATGTGAAACCTCGGTACTCATCTCGGGACGACAGTTGGATCATGAAGACCTCCTTCTGCCAGGGATTCAGCGACGTTCCTCGGCTCGCGTTCGGGACCATGCTCGGCCGCGGCCGGCCCGCCGCAGTGGGCGTGGACCACCGTCCGCGGCACGGCGGCAGGATCGCTGACGCCGCCGCGGAAAAACGCTGCCGGGGACTTTGGGAAGCCCACTAGGATAAAAAATCGGCAGCGGAACGTCCATTGCGGGAGCCGGAATACCGCCGGCACAATGCCCCGACGTGGGCAAACGCCGGGTAAGTGCCGTTCAGGACCGGACATGGCGACGATCCCCCTGGCAGCGGCGTGGAGCGTGTGCCGGCTCGTGGCGGCCGGCCCGGCTGCCGTGGCGATCCCGGCAATCTGGCCTCCCGACGGGGGAATCCGGCGGGAGGTGATCGCGGCGGGTGTCGGGGTCGCCCTCCTCGTCGCCCTCCTCCCCCGCGGTCGCCGGCGGATGGCGCTGGTGCCACTGGCGCTGATCCTCCTGGCGCCGCTCCCCTCCGCGGTCGCCCTCCTCTTCCCGGAGTCGCAGGGATCGGCGGCGACTGCCGCGGGGCTGGCCCGGTTCGCGCTGTTGTCGTCGTTGTTCCTGTCGGTGGTCGTGCTCGCGCTGGTGGTGGCGTGGGAACGCGTCGCGCGCCCCCTGCCGCGGATCTTCCTCGACGTCGTCCGGTCGCTGGCCGTCGCCGTCGCGTTGATCGTGATCCTGTCGGAATCGGGCGTCGATCCGCAGAGCCTGTTCACCGGGTCGGCACTGTTCACCGCCGCGCTCGGGTTCGCCCTCAAGGACACGCTCGGCAACGTGTTCGCCGGGCTGGCGATCCACGCCGAGCATCCGTTCGCGGTCGGTGACTGGATCCAGTACGACACCAATCAGGCCCACATCGGCCGGGTGGTGGAGATCAACTGGCGGGCGACCAAAGTGCTGACGCTCGACGAGGCCTACGTGATCATCCCCAACGGCCAGCTCGCCCAGGCCTCGATCCGAAACTTCACCAAGCCCGATCCCTGGTCGCGTCGCTCGCTGTACGTGATCACCCCCTACGACGTTTCGCCGCAGCGCGTCCAGCGGATCATCCTCGAGGCGATCCGCGGCAGCTTCGGCGTCCGCGACGAGCCGCCGCCGTCGGTCGTCACCAACGATTTCAAGGACCGTGGCGTCGAGCACTGGGTGCGGTTCTTCACCACCGAATTCGACAAGCGCGACCGGGTCGACGGCATGGCGCGCGACCGGATCTGGTTCGCGCTGGCACGGCACGGGATCGAGATTCCGGTCGCGACGCAGGCGATCCGGCTCCAGCAGCTCCCCCCGCCCCCGGCGGCGGAGCCGTGGGAAGCCGCGGTCGAGCGCCGCGTCGCCCTGCTCGGTGGCATCCCCCTCCTCGCCGACCTCGACGACGGCCAGCGCCGGCGTCTCGCCGCGGAGAATCGCGAGCTGGTGTTCGCCGCCGGCGAGCCGGTGGTCCGCGAGGGGGACGTGGGCGACAGCATGTTCGTCGTCGTCGACGGCGAGGTCGACGTGCGGGCCGCGGGCGGGGCTCGGGGCACGGTTTCGCTCGCGCGTCTCGGCCCGGGGCAGGTGTTCGGGGAACTGTCGCTGTTGACCGGTGCGCCGCGCTCGGCCACCGTGGCCGCGACGGTGGAAACCCGGGTCCTCGAGATCTCCAAGGCCTCGATCGCCCATCTGCTCGAAGCCGAGCGCGGGCTCGTCGACAAGCTCGGGGCAGCGCTGGCCGCGCGGCTCGCCGACCGCTCCCGGCTCCTCACCGGGGAAGCGGTCGCGCCCGCCACCGAGCCCGACATGTTCCGCCGGATCAGGGATTTTTTCGCGACCTGACCACAGGCTCCCGCGCCCTTCGAGGACCGTCCGATGAAGGTCGAGTTGCTGCCCTCCGCGCTCCCCGGCGGCGACCACCAATTCCTCGTCACGTACCTCGTCGACGGCGTCGTCGCGATCGACGCCGGGGCTCTCGGGCTGGTCGCCGACCTGCGCCGCCAGCGCGCGGTCCGCCATGTGTTCGTCACCCACGAGCACCTCGACCACATCGCCTCGCTGCCGCTGTTCCTCGAAAACGTCTACGAGCCGGGGCCGGAATGCGTCGAGCTGCTCGCCTCGCCCGCCGTGCTCCGCTTTCTCCACGACGACATCTTCAACGGCCGCGTCTGGCCCGACTTCTTCCAGCTCTCGCGCCCCGCCGACGCGTTCGTGAACCCGTCCCCGATCGAGGCCCTCGTCCCGGTCCGGCGGGCCGGTCTGGCGATCACGCCGGTGCCGGTCTCCCACTCCGTCGAGACCCTCGGGATGATCGTCGACGACGGGCGGACGGCGGTCGCGTTTCCGTCCGACACCGGCCCGACCGAACGGTTCTGGCAGGTGCTCGCCGCCGTGCCGAACCTCGCCGCGGTGTTCCTCGAATGCAGCTTCCCCGACTCGCGGGCCGACCTTGCAGAGGTCACCGGGCACCACTGCACGACCACGTTCGCGGCCGAGGTGCGGCGCTTCGGGCGCGACACACGCTGGATCGTCGTCCACCGCAAGCCGCGATTCGCCGCCGAGATCGCCCGCGAGATCGACGAACTGGGGCTCCCCGGCGTGGAGCTGGTCGTCCCCGGCCGGGTCTACGAGCTCTGACCGGCCGCGCCGCCGTCAGGCCTTGCGGCTCTGCCGCTTGCGGTCGTGCTCGGAGAGGAGGATCTTGCGGAGCCGCACCGTCTCGGGGGTGACCTCGACCAGCTCGTCCTCTTCGATGTACTCCAGCGCCTCCTCGAGCGACATCCGCCGCGGCGGCTTCAAGAGGATGTTGCGGTCGCTGCCGGTGGCCCGCATGTTCGTCAGCTTCTTCTCTTTCGTCGGGTTGACGATCATGTCTTCGCTGCGCGCGTTCTCGCCGACGACCATCCCCTCGTAGACCTCGTCGCCCGGGGCGATGAACAGGTCGGCCCGCTCCTGGAGGCCGTCGAGCCCGAACGCCACCGCGCGCCCCGGCACCATCGACACCAGCACGCCGTTGGCCCGGCCCGCCACCTCGCCTTCCATCGGGCTCCATTTCTCGAACCGGTGGTGCATGATCGCCGTGCCCTGGGTGGCGTTGAGGACGCGCGTCCGCAGGCCGATCAGCCCGCGGGCCGGGATCGAGAACACGGCGTGGACGAACTCGCCGCGGTTTCCCATGTGGACCAACTGCCCGCGCCGCGCGCCGGACAGCTCCATCACCGGCCCGAGCTTGTCGGCCGGCACCTCGATGACGAGCGTCTCGAACGGCTCGAGGACCTGCTCCCCCTCGCGGCGGAGGATCACGCGCGGCTTGCCGACGGAGAGCTCGTAGCCCTCGCGGCGCATCGTCTCGATGAGGACCGAGAGATGGAGCAGCCCGCGGCCCGACACCGAGAATTGCTCACTGCCCTCGATCGGCTCGACGCGGAGGGCGACGTTGCGCTCGAGCTCGCGGAGGAGCCGGTCGCGGAGGTGGCGGGTGGTGACGAACTTGCCGACCCGGCCGGCGAGCGGCGAGGAATTGACGCCGAACACCATCGATAGCGTCGGCTCGTCGACCGCGAGGCGCGGCAGCGGCCGCGGGTCGACCGCGTCGCAGATGGTGTCGCCGATCTCGACCCCCTCGATGCCGCTGACGGAGGCGATGTCGCCGGCGGTCGCCGTCGCGGCATCGACGCGCCCGAGCTTGTCGAACACCTGCAGACCGACGACCTTGGCGGGGAGCAGCCGTCCGTCGGCGGTCGAGCGCATCACCTGCGCGCCTTTCGTGAGCCGCCCCGCCTCGATCCGGCCGATCGCGATCCGGCCGACGTAGTCCGACCAGTCGAGCGTGGTCACGAGCATCTGCAGCGGCTCGTCGGTGGCCACCGTCGGCCCCGGCACCTTCTCGAGGACAAGGTCGAGCAGCGGCGTCATCGTCCCCTCGCGGATCGACGGGTCGTGGCCGGCGAAGCCGCCGCGCGACGAGGCGAACAGGTAGGGAAAGTCGGCGAGCTCGTCGTCGGCGCCCAGTTCGAGGAACAGCCCGAGGACCTCGTCGAGGACCTCCATCGGCCGGGCGTCGGGGCGGTCGATCTTGTTGATCACGACCACCGGCCGGAGGCGGGCCTCGAGCGCCTTGGTGAGCACGAACCGCGTCTGCGGCATCGGCCCCTCGGCGGCGTCGACGAGGACCAGCGCCCCGTCGGCCATCCGCAGCACGCGCTCGACCTCCCCGCCGAAGTCGGCGTGGCCGGGGGTGTCGATGACGTTGATCTTCGTCCCCTTCCACTCGAGCGCTATGTTCTTGGCGAGGATCGTGATCCCGCGTTCGCGCTCGAGATCGTTGGAGTCGAGGATCCGCTCGCCGGTCAGCTGGCTGGCGCGGAACTGGCCGCACTGCCGCAGCAGGCAGTCGACGAGCGTCGTCTTGCCGTGGTCGACGTGGGCGATGATCGCGATGTTGCGGATGTCGTCGCGGCGGGCGGCGGCGTTGGTGGCCGGAGCGGTCAGTTGGGTGGACATGGAACAGCGGCCGGAGCCGCCGCAAGGGGGCGGGAGCGGAGCCGGGCTCCGCCGGGGGTGGGACAGAAGGCGAGGCGGGATGGCGGTGGGAGAAACCGGGATTATTCAGGACCGGCGCAGCGACGCATAGAGCCGTTCGAGAACGGCCCACGGATCGGCCCCCGGCACGACGGCCGCGGCGGCGGCCCGCAGCGCCGGCTCGCCGGCGGACCGGAGCCGCGTCGCGGCCGATTCGGCGTCGGCCAGGGCCGTGGCGCCGGTGAACAGGGCCACCATCTCGTCCCCCCCGAGACGCGCCGTGATCGTCGCGGAGGGTGCGGCGGTCCGGAGGCGGTCGGCGGCGTGGCGGAGCCGGTCGTCGCCGGCCCGGAACCCGGCCGTCTCGTTGACCTGCTTGAGCGCGACGACGTCGGCGATGAGGAGCGCCGCGGGGTCTCGCCAGGGGGCTTCGAGGAGGTCCTCGAGGTGCCGGCGGGGGGCGAGGCCGGTGACGTGGTCGCGCTCGGGGATCATCACGGCTGGCGTGGGCGGCAGAGTGGAGACGAAGGGGATCGAACCCTCAACCCCCGCCTTGCAAAGGCGGTGCTCTCCCAATTGAGCTACGTCCCCTCGGAATTCCAAATCGCCCGAACCGCCAGCCGAAGTACGGAAGGTGCAATGGATATGGTTCCTGAGACCGGTTCGTGGGTCAAGCAGAGCGTGCCGGTCTCGGCTTGGGTTCGTGTGGAGCCTCAGCTCAGGCTCGACAGAGGGGGACGCCCCTCGCGCCTATGCCCTCGCATCGACCCGCACGAGGTTGCGACGGGCCGATGCGAGGGCGACGGCGGAGGGGCTACGCGGGTCCCTGGAGATGGCGGAAAGCCACCAGCCGCTGAGACGGCTGGAAGTACGAAGCCATCCACGGTTTCATGCAAACGGCAGCCGCGGGACGGCTGGAAGTACGAAGCCATCCACGGTTTCATGCAAACGGCAGCCGCGGGACGGCTGGAAGTACGAAGCCATCCACGGTTTCATGCAAACGGCAGCCGCGGGACGGCTGCCACAAACTGCGCGCGCCAAGATTCGAACTTGGGACCTCCACCTTATCAGGGTGGCGCTCTAACCAACTGAGCTACGCGCGCGGCGTTCGCGGCGGCCCGAAGGCCAACCGCCGAGGAACCGAGTGTAGGGACGGCGAGGGCGTTTTCCTAGGGCCTGGCCGCCGGAGGCGTGGGGGGCGGGAGGGGGGAAAATGGGGCTGGCGCGGCGCGGTGTTCCCGCTAGTGTGGCGGCCGACGATCGACCAGGTCAGCAGTGGAGTTTTCGCATGGTCTCGCCGCTTCGCACCCCCGGTTCCTGGCTCCGCCTCGCCGTCGCATCCGATGCCACCCGCACGCCGTCGCGGTCTTCCCGCGGCGGGGCGCGTGCGCACCGCTCGCTGCGCCACGCGGCCCTCGGCGTGGCGGGCCTCGTCGCCGCCGGCGGTGTTCTGGCCGGCGCCGCCGGGCCGACCGTCGAATACGCCCTCGGTCTCGCGCCGGTCCAGCCTTCGGTGGACTACGACCGGCCCGCCGCCGACGCGGCGACGCGCGCGACGATCAAGATGGAGGTCCAGGGGGGCCTCAATGCCTGGGTCGTCCGCGGGGCCGGCGGCGAGGTGCTCCGCTCGTTCGCCGACACCAACAACGACCGCGTCGTCGACCGCTGGAGCTATTTCAAGGACGGCATCGAGGTCTACCGCGACATCGACAGCGACTTCGACAGCAAGCCCGATCAGTCGCGCTGGCTCAATGCCGCGGGCAGCCGCTGGGGCATCGATGCCGACGGCAATGGCAAGCTCGATGCGTGGAAGGTTTTGTCCGCCGAGGAGGCGACCGCGGAGATCGTCGCGGCGCTCCGCGACCGCGATGCCGCCGCCTTCGCCTGCCTTCTCCCCTCGAAGGCCGAGCTCGAGGCGGCCGGGTTCACCGAGCCCCTCCTCTCCGGGCTCGCCGACCGGGCCAGCGGTGCCGAGAAGGCGTTTCGCCGGCTCGTCGAGGCCAAGGCGGTCCTCCCCGCCGAGGCGCGGTGGAACAACATGCTCGCCGGCCAGCCCGGCACCCTCCCCGCCGGCAGCGACGGGGTGAAGAAAGACATCCACGCCTACGACAACGTCGTCGCGCTGGTCGACTCGGGCGACAGTGGCGGGCAGATTTACGTCGGCTCGCTCGTCCGGTTCGGCGACGTCTGGCGGCCGATCGACGCCCCGCAGATCCCGGGCGCGGGCGGCGAGATCGCCGAGCCGGTCGGATTCTTCGCGCCGCGTGTCGGTGGCGAAGCGGGCGCCGGGCAGATGCCCGCCGAAGACGAGCGGATCAAGCCGTTGCTCGCCAAGCTCCGCGACGTCGAGGCCAAGCTCGCCGCCGCCGCCCCTGCCGACCGGGCGGCGCTGGCGGCCGAGCAGGTGAAGCTGCTCGAGACGGTGGTGGCCGATGCCGATCCCGCGCAGCGCGGCTTCTGGCAGCGGCAACTGATCGAGACGGTGGCCGCGGGCGTCCAGGACGGCAGCCTTCCCGACGGCCTCGCTGGCCTGGAGAAGCTCGGGGCCGCCGTCGCCGACGATCCCGCGATGGCGGCGTTCGTCGCCTTCCGGCTCGCCTCGTCGCGCTATGCCGCCGCGGTCCAGCAGCCCGGTGCCGACGTCGCCAAGATCCAGACCGCTTGGCTCGAGGAGCTGGCGGCGTTCGTCGAGAAATACCCCGAGTCCCCCGACACCGCCGAGGCCCTGCTGCAGCTGGCGATCGCCGACGAGTTCGAGGGGCGCGAAAAGGAGGCCCTCGAGCGCTACGGTGCGATTTCGACCCAGTTTCCCGACGCTTCCGCGGCGCGCAAGGCCCGCGGTGCGGCCCGCCGGCTGGAGAGCGTCGGCAAGGCACTCTCGCTGTCGGGGACGTCGCTCGACGGCAAGCCCGTCGCCCTCAAGGAGATGCGTGGCGTGCCCGTGCTCGTGCACTACTGGGCGACCTGGTGCGAGCCGTGCAAGGTCGACATCGCGCAGATCCGCGAGCTCTACGCCAAATACGGCCCGAAGCGGTTCGGCGTCGTCGGGATCTGCCTCGACACCGACAAGCAGCAGCTCGCGCGCTACCTCGCCGCCAAGCCGATCCCGTGGCCGCAGCTCCACGAGACGGGTGGCCTCGACGGCCCGCTCGCCCAGGAGCTCGGCGTCCTGACGCTGCCGACGATGCTCCTCCTCGACGCCCAGGGCAAGGTGGTCGATCGCAGCCTCGTGATCACCGACCTGGAAAAGAAGCTCGAGGAACTGCTGGGGGGCAAGTGATGGATCCCTCGGTCCCCTTCGCTCCCGTCCCGGCGCTGGTGGCGTTCGTCGGCAACACGTTCCTCTGCGGGTTCACCGTCGTCCACGTCGCCGGCCTGCTGGCGGCGGCGCTGTCGCGGCTCGCCGAGGGGACGCGCTACGAGCGCCTCGGCCAGGCCGCCTGCGTGCTGTCGTTGGCGGCGATCGGCGGGCTGTGCGGGCTGTCGCTCGAGGTCGGCCCCGGGGTGGCGGCCACCAGCGCCGTGACGTTGACCGGGATCACGATGATCGCCGTCGTCGATCTCCCGCGCGTCGAGCGCTGACAATCGGCCGGACCGCCCCTTTTGCCTGCCTTGCGCCATCGGCGCGGCGCCGACGGGAGGATCGGAAAAATCCTCGCCTCCGGCATGACCGGCAGCCGATCTCTTCCGCGGCAGAGGGCGCCGGCCGAAGCGGCCCGGTGGAGCCGTGGCCCTGCGGAGCCGCCGATCGCCACCGATCCAAGGAGTCATCCATGTCCATTTCGCGGTTCACCTTCCTTCTTGCGGTCCTCGCCGCCGGCACGCTGTCGGCCGCGCGGGGCGCCGACGATCTGGCGGCCAGCGTCGCCGGCCGGCTCCGCGACACCGCGGCGGTCGAAGGGCATCGGGTCACCGTCCGCGCCAAATCGGGCACGGTGTGGCTCGAGGGCCAGGTCGGTGACCGCGGCCAGATCGATGCCGCCCTCGCTGCCGCCGAGTCGGTGGAGGGGGTCGAGCGGGTCGTGAACCGGCTCTCGATCACCGAAAGCTCGCCGAAGGGGGTCCTCAACGGCCTTGCCGTTCCCGGCTCGGTGCGGGCCATCGCCGGCGGCACCGCCACGCCCCGCCCGGGCAGCGAGCCGGCCCGGCTCGGCCCGGCGGCCACGGAGGCGGCCCAGCCGACGGTCGCGGCGACCACCAAGGCCGAGCCGCGATTCGCCGAACCGGCCGCCAAGCCCTCGCGGCTGGTGCAGCTCGCCCAGGCGATCGGCCTGCCGACGATCACGATCAACACCCCGTCCGGTCCCCGGGCGACCGCCCCGCGAAACGGCGTCGTCCAGTCGTCCGGTGCGACCCGGACCCGCCAGGATGTCGCGATGCGCAGCGGCATGATGCGCCGCGGCAGCATGGGGGGCTACGACCAGACGGTCGGCGGCATGGTCGACGGTGCGATCGGCGGCGGTGACCCCGGCATGATCCCCGGCGGGATGCCGGCGGTGGGTGACGGCCAGGTCGTCCCCGGTTCGATCCGCTACTCCCAAGGCGGTCCGGTGGGCGGTCCGATGGCCGGCCAGCCCGGCGTCGGCCCGGGGAGCTACGGCCCGATGGCCGGTGGCCCCGGCGGTGGGCTCGGGGCGCCGATGCCGATGGGTGGAGCCGGCGTCGGGATGCCGCCGGTGCCGATGCGGGGCGAGGGCCCGAACCTCCCCAATTACGCCTGGCCGAGCTACGCCTCGTATCCCAACTACGCGGCCCTGCAATACCCGACCCAGTATTCGCCGACGGCCTGGCCCTACATTGGCCCCTTCTACCCCTACCCGCAGGTGCCGCTCGGATGGCGGCGGGTGTCGCTGGAATGGGATGACGGTTGGTGGTGGCTCGACTTCGACGACCGCCACTACCACAGCCACAACTGATCCGTCCGTCGCCGGACGATCGTGACCGAACGGCCCACGCCTCCGCACCGCGGAGAGGCGGGCCGTCGGCGTTTCCGGGGGCCGCCCACGTCGCTCGCGGGCCCGACGGGCGTCCTCCAGGTTTGCCAATCCCGCCGGTCACCGCCGTCGGTCGCGGCTGCCGAGCCGAGCGCCGTTGCGCCGCCGGAAAAACCCGCAAGTTCGCCGCCGTCACAGCCGATACATCCCCTGCACGCGGACAATCCGCCCCGAGGAGCTGTCACGATGGCCCGATCCCGTCTCACCCTGCCGGTCCTGCTCGTGTCGGTGGCGACGCTCTCCCAGAGCGGCTGCTTCTGGCTTACCGCCCAGGGTCCGAACATCGGCCCGCTCGCGATCCCGATCCCCGTGCCGGTCTACCTGCAAAAGCAGAAAGAAGACCAGTTCTGGGAGCAGGAGCGCTACAAGCGGGCACCGGTCCTCGGCCCGCTGGTCGCCGGCGGCCCCTGGGAGGCGCTCGACGAACCGAGCGACGACGAGGTGATGCGGGCCCTCGAGAAGGCCCGCCCCGTCCAAGGCAACTGGCCGTTCCTCTACGAGGTCCAGCGGAACCACGTCCGGATCGCGAAGTGCAAGATCGCCGACTACATCGACCCGCCCCGCCACATGCCGCTGGTCGGACCGGTCCAGCTCCACCACGCCCACTACAAGTGCACCGTCTACTTCCAGGAGGTCCGCCGGATCGGCTGGCCGGTGCCCCACACGCTCGTCGACGAGGACTGCCAGGAGGTCCTGTACATCGACCACGACCATCTCCACATGGTCGGCGATGTCGACGGCGGGTGCGACGCCAACTTCTGACCGGCCCGCCGCGCCTTGCCCGCGGCACCGCTCATCCCTCCACCCCGGCGGCGTCGCTGTCCGGGGTGGCGCCGTGCGCTCGGGCGGCTGGCGACCGGGGGATTTCCCTGTCGGGCCCCGGTTTCTTTTCCGCCGCGGCGGGGCTGGGTAAACTTCTGACGTGATCTACGAACCGACCGATTCGGCCTGGGCCTTGTCAGGTCCGGGACGGCGGCGGTGAAAGGAGCGGTGGTGCGATGATCGCCATGTTCGGTTTGGGTCCGACGGAATTGATCGTGGTCGCGGTCGTCGTCCTGCTGCTGTTCGGCTCGCGGTTGCCGAAGGTGATGCGGTCCCTCGGCCAGGGGATCGTCGAATTCAAGCGCGGCGTGCAGGGCATCGAAGACGACGCCTCCGCTGGCCGGCGCATCGACTGACGCCGCGACGGGCGGCGCTCTGCTCCCGCCGCCCCTGATCGCGTGGCGGAGGAACGCCGCTCCCGCTGGCGGGGCGGTGCCCTGCTGGCGGTGTTCAGTCGCCGGGGGCGGACGAGGCGGGCGATTCGTGAGCGGCCAGGACGGTCGGGAGGCGTGGATGTTCGGGTTGGGTCCGATCGAGTTGGTCGTCATCGGCGCGATCGCCGTGATGCTCTACGGCAAGCGCCTCCCCGAGGTGGGCAAGTCGGTGGGGCAGACGATCGGCGACCTCCGCCGGCAGTTTTCCTCGCTCCAGCGTGAGATGGACATCTCCTCGCATCTCGATCCCCGCGGCACCCCGTCGCGCCGCTCGGGCCGCCGCAGCGACGATCTGCTCGACCTCGGCGACGACCGCTCGGCCCCGCGCTTCGATCCGCCGCCGGCTGAATGACGCCGGCTGCGTGAAGCGGTCTGAATGACGCGGGGTGTGCGACGCCGGCCGGGCTTGGCCGTCGCACGCCGGCCGTGCACGGCCAGCTCGGGCGATTCGGAGGCGACGGGCAGACTGGTCGCCCCCCCGGCTTTGTCCTCGTGACGGCGGCCGGCCGGGGTGGTACGATCCGCGTGGTTTGAGTCGGGCAGCTAGCTCAGTTGGTTAGAGCGCCACGTTCACACCGTGGAGGTCACAGGTTCGAGTCCTGTGCTGCCCATCCCGGAAACCGCAGAATCCACGGGAAAAACGCTGTTTTCAGCGTCTTTTCCCGTGGATTTTTGCGTTTCTTGCGGCCCGTTGCGACTTGCTGCAAACCCTTGCGGCGCCGGCTTTTTTCCCACCCCGCGCGCCGGATTTGTTCCCACCCTGCGGGCCTCGTCAGATCCACCGCCCACGGCATCGGCGAAGTGATGCTCCCGAGCGG
>Ga0194130_10004524_pt1 | contig 17617 bp, 9 predicted proteins | sample TA2KigsurfametaG_FD_160084 | JGI IMG/M metagenome (GOLD analysis project Ga0194130, IMG submission 160084) | Freshwater microbial communities from Lake Tanganyika, Tanzania - TA2015050 Kigoma 12 surface | ecosystem: Environmental > Aquatic > Freshwater > Lake | place: Tanzania: Lake Tanganyika... | reverse complement strand
TAGCAAATAACAAATAGCATTCCAAGCTTTTTCACTTGCTCGATCAAAAGTCCGGTATTCCGATGTAGGATTGCGTAATCCCGAAAATCAGTAAGGCCATACCAGTCGATAACCACCCCGTCGATGCCGGCCATTTTCATCGTGAGCAAGTGGTACTCTAAAACAGCTGCATCACTCGAATCGTAGGGTCCGATAAGCGGATGAAAGTGAGACGCAATCTCCCTTTGCCCGTCGACCACTCGGTCGGGATCAAATTGCCCCATCGTCCAATGCCAACCCCATGCAGCATGGGTTGGCTTGGCTTCATACCACGGCATGTAGTGCGCCAAAATTTTGCGAGATTCGTCATTGCCCTCGCCTTGAACACGCGACGGAAAGCAGACAAGTAACAAGAAAAACGAGACACTAAGGCCTACAGGAATTCGGGAAATCACGAAACCCTCCTAGCAAATGTCATGAGGGCAAAACGTCCCAATGCGCGATTCCTTTGTGGCATCGCCAACGCCCATCTTCTTTCCTTTCGACGATTGCGCGAAGGACTCCCTTGACGTCGACCACAGCCCCTCGTCCATTGCCAGGTGGCTCCACGTTAGCGGCTGCCTCTATGCCCGCAATGTCGCTAAACGGCAATCGCTGACCATCGAGAATGCGTCGCATGATGGAATCATCAACACGCCATTGAGGCATATTGTGCGCTCCGAGTGTCGCGGGAAGTAGCTGACGATCCCACACAGGAGACTCTATCATTTCCAAAGTTACAGAATGGTCGATGGGAAAAGGCCCTACGCGTGTTCTCTGCAATCGAGTCATCACCGCTTCCGTCCCAAGGGCTCTCGCAATATCTGCTCCGAGCGAACGCATATAAGTCCCAGTGCTGCAGGAAACACGCACTGTAAACTCAGGAAATGAGAAATCGATCAACTCCAAGGCGTGAATCGTGATCGAACGCATCGGAACATCGACCGCCACACCTCGTCGTGCTTGCACGTGAGCACGTTTACCATCCACACGAATCGCGGAGTAAGTTGGAGGCCGCTGCTCGATCGCTCCCAGGAATGCAGGAAGGGCATTGAGAAGACTTTGGGTGGAAAGACCTTCAGGAATAAGCGAAGCGGTAACTTCGGTTTCGAGATCACCTGATGGACTCGATTGCCCGAGGCGGAAAGTACCGATGTACTCCTTGTCAAAGAGATGCACTTCCTCCATCAAACGGACGGCTGGACCAACCAACAATACCAATACGCCACTTGCTAGCGGATCGAGAGTTCCCGCATGCGCTAACTTAATACCGGGTATGACTCGCCCAACTCGATTGACGCATTCGCGACTGGTCGGACCTATAGGCTTGTTCAGGTTGAGAATACCGTACATTACCAGCAGACTTCTACTGGCGCGCCGACGCGAACCCCGAGCATCATCGACGCAGAATCCGATACTAAGTGCAATCGTAGAGGGGCATCCGCATCGAGAATTGCGATGAGCGTCATCGGGGGTTGTTCGTGCGTCGCACCAAAAATACCAAACGTTTCATGCTCTTCATCGACGATCACTTTGGTTTCTGAGGATCTGCTGACTTGCGCCAACTCCCCTGCGGTCAAATCGGTGACCAAATCACCCTCAGTCGTCACCTCGATGACTTTTCCTTGAATGCGTCCGGCCACGAGACGAGATTCCTTGTTGTCAGTTCTGGATCTAGAAAAGTTGCTTGCAGGTATCGCCAAGATGCATCGGCCCCTTAGGCGACTCCACTAGTGTAGCAGTTTTTCGCGAACTGTTGCGACTTCCACCCACCAAGCAGCCATGCTAACCCTGTTTTAAAAGATGAAGGTTTCTACACGCAATGGTGGGTATCCCCGCACCTTTGGGGCGATCATGGCTTCGTTGCAATCCAAGCTCGATCCCCGTCAAAGCATAGAAAACCGATCCAATCGCCAGATGGAAGTGAAACGACTGGGGCTCCGTCCAAATCCTTCGAAACTTGCAGACCTTCCTGGATGCTCCAACCCGTTTGTTGTGGTTTTTTTCCAGCATTCGCATCGTTCCTTGATCGCAAATCCAATCGGTTGCGATCAACGAGTACACCGTGCGTGGAATCGGGGCCAACGATCAAGACATCGGTAAGATCGTTGGGTGCTCGAACCGACTCAACATTTCGACTTGGAAAGAGAGTAGTGGCTGGATCGAGCCGTTGCGAGAGTGGAACTCGCGCCATTTCAACGCCGTCTGAAAGGGCCGTCGTGGAAGTCGGCTCGAGGGAAGTTTGGGTCAAGCCAGACACCTCCATGACGACCGAGCCATCCACGGCTTCGGCGGGAATCGCTAATAAATCGCGACGGCAAATCATCGTGGCGTCGTCGAGAAGAAGTCCCCAGCCAACCCTCTGACGCTGGACCGTGAAACCAAATGATTTCTGCTTCCAACGGACAGCCACGCGATACGATGTGGGGGCCTGCTGCTGCATGCGATCCCAAAGGACTCCGTAGGGCAGCGACGGTTGCCATTGCAGCCATTCTTCCTGAGCCGCATCGTGCAAAACAAAACGACTTCCGGTGGTCGCAACCGGTCCAGGCGTATTCGGCGTGGCGAACTCTACGCCCCCGACAAGGATTTGGCCCAAACTATCCGCCTCGAACTTGAGACCACTTAAACCAAGATCGAATCGCACACCGCTGCGGACCCAAAACTGAGAATTGCTCCGAACCAACTCATGGTATTCCGGATCGATAGCGCATCGAACGATGACACTTCTCGCATCGCTCGCTAATCCCACCGACAGGACATCGCCAATACGGAAACCGCGATGATGAATCGGTGCGCCACTATCGAGCCCGTAACGCTTTTTGGCATCAAGTACGATTTCGATGGCCCCTTCTCGCGGGGTGATTGCGGGCGGAGCTTCGAGCCCTTGGAAGCGAATCGAACGATGTGTTTCCGAGCGCCCGGGCTCCATCGCAATGTATTTAGGTCCGACAATGGTCTCCAACCCTCGAACGGCTTCGAGAGACACCGTGGGCCGAACGATCCAAAAGGTCGTTCCGTCTGTCACGACCTCACGAGCCTTGGGCGCCAACCGTACGGAGACCAAGATTCCCGGATGCGAATCCCTGAGCTCAATTTTCTCAACGCGTCCAATTTCAATCCCGCGGAAACGCAACGCGTCCATCGTTTGCAACCCGAACCCTTGCTCGAATTCGATTTCAATCAAATCCCCTTGGCTGCGATATGCGTTGAAAAACAAAATCCCGCTGAGCAATGCGCAAGCGACTGTCAGCAACCAAACGAAACTAGGCAAACGAGGACTTCGACTGCGGGAAATTGCGGCGGGTATTGGATCGGTAGCCTTCATGGTGCCTTGTCCAAGCCTTGATAGATGTCTTGCAAATGCGATTGGTTCAGAACGATGACCGTTTTGAGTATACCACCCAAGCTCGCGATGGAGTCGGTTGAACCATCGTGCGTTGACCGAACTCTGAGGGACTCGGCACCTTGAGCCCTAGGACATACTCGAAGTCATCGCCTGAAAATCCAGCCTAACAGTGAGCCCTTTGATTCCGCTTGCAAGCAGGACGTCTTGCATCCGATGAAGAAATGGGGCATAGTGTCTCCGCGTAGGGTCGCACTTCTCCCAGAAATATCAGCTACTCGACTCTGCTACGAACGTATAGCTCCCTCCACCCATAGCCTTCCGAGCGGATTGAACATGCCATCAAGATTTCTTGCCATCATCGCTTTTGCTGTCTGTGTACCTAACGCTTTTGCTCACCCAGGCCATGGAAACACTGATGCCAAGGAAGTGGTTCATTACGTAACAACATTCGAACACCTATTGCCTCTGGCGTTGATGGCTCTCGCAACGGTCACAATCGTTTGGGTTGCGACCAAAAGCATCAACATCGCGCGACGGCACCGCTAAGACCGCACAACTGGTTTCTTAGCAGTAGCTATTCGGCGGATCGCGACGGCATTTTGCAGTTCTCAGCGTTCGCAATTCGATCGCGAGCAGTTTGGCGATAAGGATTAAAGTATTTCCTCGATCGGTTTTAAGGTGTGTGGCTTGCTGCACACATTTCAGGGTGCACCTGTTTGAGTGTACCTTTTTAAGGCGCACCAAAAAAAAAGACGCCCGTACTACCGGACGCCTTTTCATTTCGGAACTGCTGGGGGCATTACGCCCGAAGCTTGTTCAGTAACCCCCCTAGGGTGAAACCGTCAACCATTAGCTTACCGACTTGATCGTCTTTACCAGTCGCGACAGGATCTTGTACGGATCGGCTTGCGAGTTAGGACGGCGATCTTCCAAGTATCCCTTGTAGCCGCTGTTGACGAAGCTGTGAGGGATTCGGATCGATGCACCGCGGTCGGCAACACCATAGCTGAACTTGTCGATCGACTGAGTCTCGTGGAGACCGGTCAACCGGAGGTGATTGTCAGGACCGTATGCAGCGATATGTTCGTCGCGATACTTGTCGAACGCAGCCATCAGTTTCTCGAAGTACTCCTTACCACCTTCGTTGCGAAGCTTGTCGAACGAGAAGTTGGTGTGCATACCGGAACCGTTCCAGTCACCGCGGATAGGCTTGCAATGGAACTCGATATCGATTCCATACTTTTCAGCCAAACGGGACATCATGTAGCGAGCAACCCACATGTCGTCCCCCGCTTTCTTCGCACCCTTGGCGAAAATCTGGAACTCCCACTGCCCCTTGGCAACTTCCGAGTTGATACCTTCGAGATTGATTCCAGCATCGAGGGCGATATCGATGTGCTCTTCGACGATTTGACGAGCGATATCACCGACGTTCTTGTAGCCAACACCGGTGTAGTAAGGACCTTGTGGTGCCGGATAGCCTTCTTCGGGGAACCCAAGAGGACGACCATTTTCGTAGAAGAAGTACTCTTGTTCAAATCCGATCCAGAGATCGGGCATTTCTTCGACCATCGCGCGATAGTTCGAAGGGTGAGGCTCACCGTTTGGCAGGAGCACTTCGCAGAGGACAAGGAAGCCATTCTTGCGAGTGCTGTCTGGGTATAGTGATACAGGCTTGAGCAAGCAGTCCGAACTCCGTCCTTCTGCTTGTTGGGTAGAGCTACCGTCGAATCCCCACATCGGAGAATCCGAGACGGATGTTGGCGCTTTGTCGACAATCTTTGTTTTGCTGCGCAGATTGGGCTCGGGCAAATACCCGTCCAACCAAATGTACTCGAGCTTGAATTTGTTTTCCGAAGACATTCAGCGATCCACTCTCATAAAAATAGGGACAAACAGATTCGGCGTAGCACACCCAGCGGTCCTTCAAAGGTCAAAGCGGTCGGGACCACACCCGATCCAGCTCTGACAGCTCAACCCACATTCCTTCGGAGGTTTGGATGCGGACCGTCTACCCTTCGGTCACGCCACCAATCCCATCCGCCTTCCGCCTTTTTTGGTGCCGCCCGAGATCGGAATCCGCCGTGATTCGTCCCACTGGATGCAACAAAAAGTGAACGCAAATGCTAAGCTGTTAACGCTCTGCCGATTGCATACTGTAGCGACCTGCGTTCCCCCGGCAAGCGACCTGCAAAGTTTCTTTAATTTACCAAGCGAGAGGGATCAAGAAGTCTTATGCACGCGATGCCATTGTTGCTGGGGGTATTGGCCGCGATGGCGGTCGCATATCGATTTTACAGCTCCTTTTTAGCAGTCCGGGTTGCGGTGCTCGATGCCGGGCGAGTTACCCCCGCCCATCGGCTTAATGACGGACAGAATTACCATCCGACCAATCGATGGATCTTGTTCGGCCATCACTTCGCAGCAATTTCGGGAGCAGGACCACTGATCGGCCCGGTCCTGGCAATCCAGTTCGGGTATATGCCTGGACTGATTTGGCTCGTCATCGGCGTTTGCCTCGCCGGAGCCGTTCAGGATTTCTTGGTCTTGGCAGCCAGTGTGCGACATAATGGCCAGTCCCTCGCTCTGATCGCCCGGGGACTGCTCGGTCCCAAGTTGGGACTTCTTACCTCGATCTCCATTCTCTTCATCGTCATCATCGCACTGTCTGGACTGGGAGTCGTCGTCGTCAAGGCACTAGGGGGCGACAAGGTTGCATTGGTACCAGGTAGTACCATCTCTCCCAAGGGACAGGTGGTTCGTACACAGGTCTCGGAAGCCATCGATCGACTCAGTATTCCGAGTGGCTCCTCGGTAACCTACCCATCAGGTACCACGATTGTTCGGAGCGAAACGTTCACCATCGATATTCCAGTCCCATCGCGCGATGCTTCGGCTACCACCGATAACGTGGCATCGATCGTGATTCCTGCGAAGTCATCCGAGTTTATCCGCGGTAGCTCATGGGGAACCTTTACGATCGCGTGCACCATACCCATCGCCCTTTTCGTCGGTTGGTACATGTATCGATTTCGCAAAGGCCGCGTCATCGAAGCATCCTTGGTGGGCGCTGCGGGCGTACTCGCATCCACCGTTGCCGGAAACTGGATTCCAGGCTCGCCGCTTGAACCCTACTTCCAATTCTCTCGCGAAGGAATCATCGCAGCAATTTGCTTCTATGGTTTCATCGCCTCTATCCTTCCAGTATGGCTATTGCTTTGTCCACGAGATTATCTTTCTAGCTTTCTCAAGATTGGAACGATTCTATTGTTGATGCTGGGAGTGGCTATTGCCAATCCTCGCATGGAGGCACCTGCGATCAATACTTTTTTCGCGTATGGCGGTGGGCCCAATCTTTACGGTGGCATCTTCCCATTCGTTTTTATATGCATCATGTGCGGTGCGGTATCTGGCTTCCACTCACTCGTCTCTTCAGGTACCACGCCAAAGATGGCAAGCTCCGAAAAGGACCTTCGCATGATCGGCTATGGATCGATGCTTATGGAAGGAATGGTAGCAGTCTGTGCTCTGATCGCAGCAGCATCGCTACCAGCTGCCGATTACTGGGCGATCAATATCGACATGTCAAAGGCTCAGCAGTATGCCGAGACACTCACCAAAATGCATGCAGATGTTGATCACTTGGACCAGATCGAAACGCAAGTCGGCGGCGAAACACTTCGGGGTAGAACTGGGGGCGCGGTCACACTAGCCGTGGGGATGGCGAACATCATGACGGGTGCTATCGCCAAAGTCGCTCCGATCGCTTCCCTCGATGGGCTGATCAAATATTGGTTTCATTTCGCCATCATGTTTGAAGCGCTCTTCATCCTGACAACGATCGATACCGGTACACGCATTGCTCGATTTCTACTTCAAGAAGTCCTCGGGAACTTCTCGCCGAAATTCCAAAAGATGGACTGGTGGCCCGGCGTTTGGCTTTGCACTGCATTGGTTACCATCGGCTGGGGCTCGTTGATTTGGACCGGTTCCATCCAAACCATCTGGCCGATGTTCGGGATCGCAAATCAATTGCTTGCAGCTATCGCTCTTTGCGTCGTCACCACTTGGTTGTTTTGCGAGGGCCGAGGCAAATATGCTTGGGTGACGATCCTGCCGATGCTGTTTATCATGACCACCACTTACACCGCCGCCGCCGAACTTATCTACGGCCAGTTGTGGCCAGACTTCATGCAAGGCCTGAAATCGGGAACCACTTCCCAATTCTTAAAGGGGGGGCTCAGCTCGGCAGCTATCGTTTTCCTCGTTACCAGTTTTACTATCTTGTTAGCGAATGCAGTGTCTCTTTGGGTTCGATCCCCGCGTGATTCGACGCTCGATCCCCGCTAGATAACAGTGGGATGAAACTTCGCGATGAAAAAACCCTTCAGAAAAACCCTCTAGAAAATCCTTCGTCGTATTCGATTCGACTGATAGCTACGCGTCCCCTCGTCATCCATAATGCAACGCAGTGCCGCATGGCAGGACCATCACCAAAGTGATACCCTCTGCGAACCGGTGTCCGATCGCATCAACTCACTCATGGATCGAAAAGGTGCCGGCGAGTCCATTCACTCGAAATCCTCATCGTCTCGTTCTCACAGCCCCTATCTCACTGTAAATCATGAAGCATACACAACAGATGCAGCGACTCGCTATAGCTGCCGCACTCGCAATCGGTTTTCCAACTCTTGGCATGTCCCAAACAGAAAAAATCGATAATGACATCATCAACAAGATTAAAGAAGAAGGGATGGATCGCTCCAAAGTAATGGAGACAATCAGCTACTTGACCGATGTTCATGGTCCTCGATTGACCGGTGCACCGGAAAGCCGAATCGCGGGCGAGTGGGCTAAAAATCGGCTCACCGAATGGGGACTCGAAAACGCGCACTTGGAAATCTGGGGCCCATTTGGTCGCGGATGGTCGTTGCAGTCCTACAAAGCCAATGTCGTCGCGCCACAGTTCTTTTCGCTGATCGCTTACCCGAAAGCATGGACCCCGAGTACGCCAACTACGGTTCGAGGCGAACCCATCTACCTCGATGCAAATACCCCAGAGGAATTGGAAAAATATCGAGGCAAGCTTGGACGGGCTATCGTTCTCATGACACCTCCTCGCGAAGTAAAGCCGTGGTTTGATCCACCAGGGGCTCGCCAAACCGATGCTGAATTGCTCACTCTAGCAAATGCAGACGTAGGCGCTCCACGCCGTCGCCGTCCCGGCGAAGGCCAACCAGGAGGCACGGGCCAACCGGGAGGCGCGGGCAAAGGTGGAGCAGGGAACCGCAACGGGGGCGGTCGCGAAGGGGTAAATCGCGAAGGGGCTCCGAGTCAAAATAGTGAGGGGAGTGTAAACGGTGAAAACCGCCAACCGACTCGTCGCAACGCTGCTGCTAACAGCATGCAATTGCAAACCGACAAATGGCAACTGGCGTACGACGAAGGAGCCGCAGCGGTGCTGGAAGCAGGCCGTGGCGATGGCGGCACTGTCTTCGTCGCATCAGCCACGATGCCACGCCGTGCCGACCCAGGCCGCGACACACGAAGTCCTGGCGAAGGAGGCCCGCTTTCGCGTGGCCCTCGGCCTTGGACCGTCGACTCACCTCCGATTCTCCCTCAACTGGTTGTCGCTGCAGAGCACTACAACCGTTTGGTGCGGATGATCGAAAAAGGAGTGATGCCCCAGCTGGAAATCGACATCGAGTCGACTTACCACGACGGTGATCTCAATAGCTTCAACATCATCGCTGAAATCCCAGGTACCGATCTCAAGGAGGAAATCGTGATGCTCGGCGCCCACTTTGACTCGTGGCATTCCGGCACAGGTGCCACCGACAATGCGATCGGTTGCGGCGTCGTTATGGAAGCGGTTCGAATCCTGAAAGCACTCGATATCAAACCGAGGCGAACCATCCGAATGGCGCTTTGGACGGGGGAAGAGCAAGGGCTACTCGGTTCACGAGCGTATGTGGCCGATCACTTTGGCGAACTCAAAACGCAACGCGCCGCCGAAGGGAATACTTCTGAGAGCGATCGTGTTTCGTCGGTACTCTCGGTAAAACCGGAATACGAAAAGCTTTCGACCTATTTCAACCTCGACAATGGCGCAGGAAAAATCCGAGGGATTTACTTGCAAGGGAATGAAGCCACCCGTCCGATCTTCCGATCGTGGCTCAGCCCATTTGTAGACCTAGGCGCTTCGACCATCACTTCTTCGAACACCGGCGGCACCGACCATCAATCGTTCACTGGAATTGGACTTCCTGGTTTCCAATTCATCCAGGACCCCATCGAGTACGACACCCGTACGCACCACTCCAGCATGGATGTCTACGAGCGATTGATCGAAGATGATGCAAAACAAGCTTCCGTCATCATGGCATCGTTCGCTTACAATGCTGCGATGCGTGACGAGAAACTCCCACGACGTCCGCTCGAAGGAAACCCAACCATCCAGCCAGCTGAAGCCTCCGCAGCAGCAGCCCCTCAAGCTGTTCCTGAGGCAGCGGCGGCTACTCCGTGAATCGGAGTTCGTTTCAAAACGAAGCCGATTAGATGCTGATAAGGTATCGGACGGTATTGGTTCAATCACGAAAGAGAAAGAGGGTCGGAGAAGATTATCCTTCTCCGACCCTCGGCTGTTTCGAGTATACGGATTTCCTGCGCGCAATTCGCGGGTACACAAATCGCTAGTGCACGAATTGCCTTTGACCGCCCCGCGTAATCAGCAATTCCATGAGCATTGCACCCGACATTCCACACGTGACTGTTCAGCCACACAGATGTCCGACTTCTTGCGTAGCGATACATATGAGCCATCAATCCATTAAACCGTTGCCTCGTCGGGCAGTGTGTATGGAGCTCGGTACTCGCGGGTCAGCCAATGGTTTGGCGGGTTGGCACCTGTGAACGATTCTGTGACGGGATCGAGAGACAGCTTTGGTCCCAATTGGATCGAATAGTCTTTAACCCCGTTCTCCTTGATATGCTCTTCGGTTCGCTTCCACGTCTCCGCAACAGCATTGTCTCCGCCATGCGAAGCGATCGCCCCAGCGACTTCCTGGGATGGCAACTTGTCACCGAGCCGCAAAGAAATATTTCCGAGGTGGCACAAGGCGCTCGAAAGATGGCCTTGTTCGATATCCGCATTCAATTTGGTGTAATCGCGAGAACGCATCGCGTCAGTGAAGTTCTTGTAGTGCATATCATCTCCACCACCCGTGAATTGCTTGATCGGTTTCCCGTCCAAATCAAATGCTGTACCGCTCGCATAGGATGTCATCACCAAGTAGCCTTTCGAGCCCTCGATGATGATCCCTACGTTTGCGCCTTTGTAATCGGGAGTCGGCAAACCGCGAACCTCGAAGATCAGCTTTCGCGGACCATAGTCATGCACGACGACTTGGGTGTTCGCCGTCTCCCCCGCGTCTTCATAGCCGACTCTCGCGCCGAATGACCAAACCTTGTCGCTGATGCTATCGACCCCCAATGCCCATCGGCACAAATCCATTTGGTGGATGCCTTGATTCCCAAGGTCGCCGTTACCATACTCCCATTGCCAGTGCCAATCGTAATGGAACCGTTTTCTCGTCAGAGGAAGGATTTTTGCGGGCCCCGACCAAAGGTCGTAGTCGACCTCCTTCGGGACATCATACGTTCCACGAGGTCCAATGCTGTCGCGGCGCTTGTAACAAAGCCCTCGCGCAATCGAAACGTCGCCGATACCACCGCCGTGAACAAACTCAATCGCCTGTCGCATACCAGGATTGGATCGACTTTGGGTTCCCGTTTGAACCATGCGTTGATGCTTGCGGGCCGCTTGGACCACGCGACGCCCCTCTAGGACATTATGAGATACAGGCTTCTCGACGTAGACGTCTTTACCCGCTTGGATAGCCCAGATCGCTCCGAGGGAATGCCAATGGTTCGGTGTCGCGATGCTCACCGCTTGAATCGACGGATCCTCCAGCAGCTTTCGGATATCCTTCACCCAAACTGGCTTGCGTCCACCTTGTTTCTCCGCCGCAGACTCGCAGCTTCGTTGACCAGCCTTCTCGTCGCAATCGCAAATATGAGTAACAACCGTACCAGGTTTGCCGGCAAAACCACCGATGTGCGATTGCCCTCGCCCCCCAGCGCCGACGACCGCAACCTGAATCGTATCGTTGGGTCCAATCGAAGTCGGTGGCTGCGGCTCGACAGCAAAACTACGCGCCGATGAAGCAGCCAAGGCTGCAGCGGTTGTAAGCATGGACTGTTCCAAAAACAGTCGACGATTGAGAGCACTCATCAAGTCGGTCCCTTAACAGATTGGGAAGGAAGGCAGCTGTCGCTGGGTGGGAAACGTTGGAAGAGCATTGTAAAGTATCCTCTTTGCCACTGCACCCATTGTTCCCCCGATTATTCGCCCTCTAACGCCCCGGGTTTTTAAGCGTTCCAACGCTCTTCCGCGGGAGGGAACGTATGCCACTTGGACTCATCACTTGCATGTCAAGCAATAGACAGCCAACGTCTCGGATTTTCACGAAGCATTTGAACGAGACTGGATTCTGATAGCGACGTTTCCCGCCGCAATAATCCAGCCATCATCCCTAACGTGGCCCCAGATCCGACGAAATGTGTCCGGTCTTCGCTTCTCGGAACACCGTCTTCCCCCACCCGCACAACCCTTTCACCTAGACGATGCAACCCAGGTGGTAACAGGGCCGCACTGATGGCGTCGCTTACGATCGCCACCCGATCGATACCAAAAATACCAACCCAACTCTCGACGAGCCAAAGTGGCAAATGATGACCGTCGGCAATAAGTGTGATTCTTAGCGAGTCGCGCAATGCGATCGCTCGTTGAACAATGTTGTCGTGACGCGGTACCGTTGGCGGGCATGCATTTCCCAAGTGGGTAAAAAGGCTCAATCCTGAATCGATACCTCGCTTAAGCTCGTCTATCGACGCGTCGGTATGTCCAGCCGCAACTACGATGCCTTGATCCACGAGCCACCGCGTTACTTTGCCACCTAAATCCCGCTCGGGAGCCAACGTCACCAACTTCAGCCACCCCCGCGCTGCTTCATGGATTCGTTTCATTTCGTCAAGGTTAGTATCTTTCGCGTGGGCTCGGGGATGCGCTCCTATGTACCCGGGTTTCTCCGACAAGTAGGGCCCTTCGAGATGAATACCTGCAGGCTTAACCTCGCCCCCACAAACCCCACCACCACCCGCATCGCACAGACGAGCTAGCCCATCCATTTTCCCGATCAATGCGGGGATCGAGTCGGTGATCAATGTGGGCAAAAATGCCTCAGTACCATCGTCCCGCAGCGCTTGTAACGCGAGGTTCCAATCGCCAGTAGAAATCGATGCTGAATTGAAGTCGACTCCTTGAATTCCGTTTATCTGTAGATCGACAAATCCCTGCATCATCACTCTCGCGATACTCCGTGCCTGAAATCTCGAAACGTATCGACAGTTCACTTCCTCGAACACTTACTGCAATTTGACTACTATACCGCAGACTGTGGCATAATAACTTAAAACGCCACGCCCGTGCGTTGCAAGCCTTCCAGCTGAGTGCATGGAACTTGATCCATAGAAGTCAGCATACCGCGACATCGGAGCCACGAAAAAAATCGGCCGAGTCATACCCAGGTTCACTGGAATCACTCGGCCGGTTCAATCATCACCGATCGGAAACGGTTTGGAGATTACGAGACTAGAACCGCTTCTTTCGCAGTACGTCCGTCACCAAACCATCTAAATAATCTTCGCCATCGACATCGCTTGCAACGCTGGCAAGGTAACTATCGACGCTGCTGGAACTGATGGAGTTGGAAGCTCCCGCTGCTGGTGCCGACATCCAATTGGCTTGGAGGACATTGCGAGTTACCGACGTTGGAACAACTACGCTTTCGACCTTAGTTGCAGGTGCGTCGAGCAGCGGTGCTGCCGACGATTCACCTTCACCGCCGCCACCAGCCCCCTTGTTCAGCTCATTGACAACCCACAGGATATCGAGAGGCGAAAGGTAACCGTCGGAGTTCACATCGACAAAGTAGTTGCCTCCATTGCTGTTTTCACCTTCGCCACCAGCTCCGTTTCCGCCGCTACCACCACCGTTGAGCAACCCACCGTTCCCTTGGTTGACTAAGTTTACGAGGATCAACGCATCGATTGGAGAGACGAATCCGTCGCCGTTGACATCGAAGCGGTTGGTAAGATTGGTGTTTCCTTCACCGCTGCCACTGCCACCACCACCATTGGATGCTGGAAGGATGATGATCTGAGCTGGGAGGTAGGAAATCTTGTCGAACGAAACTTTATTCCGTTGATCGCTAAACAGGAGCGAGTCATGGAATGGACTGATATCTGCTGGGTCACTCAAGAATTTAGCAACCCCCGGGGTATTCGCAGTCATCAACACCGAGAACTGCAGCAATTCGGCGGTTCCAAGTGGTGATTGCGAGTTCTGGAACGATCCGAGTTCGTTGATCAAACCTGGGATTCGAACATCCCCCGACTGACCGTTTGCATACCCATTCGCACCGTTGCTGAACTTCACATCGAAGCCCAAGCCGGAGGTTGTGGTTTTGACCGAGACGAGGTTTCGATCGTACAACACGTCCTGGTACGCTGCGAACACACCGCTTTGAGTGGTTGGGTTTCGAAGGTCTTGCACGTATCCGCGAAGTTCAAATTGCTGCCCAACAGGGATCTGCGTGATCGGGTTCCCGAGAAGGTCGAACGCCTTCAACTGTAACTTCATCACGTCGTTGGCGGCAGGATTGTCACCGACATGCAAGGTTACCGTAGCGGTCGAAGTGTAGCCACGCGAGTCAGCGATCGTGTACGTGAATTGCGTCGAATACCCAGTATCACCCGAACCGGTGGTCGCTGTAACATACGAGATCACGTCGTCTGCGGTGGAAGTGGTGCCCTTGTTGTTGATCGAAACGACACCCTTGCCATCGATCGGCTGAGTAACCGATACGTATCGAATGGATCCCGAAGTACCAACAATATCATTTATACGGTAGTCGACTTCCTTGGTAGTGTTCGCTGCCACGGTTGCGGTGTCATCCACTGCGAATGGCAATTCCACACCACGAGGAGTTACCTCGATGCTCGATCGCAAGTATCGAATCTGCTCTACCGGAACCGAGGAGTTCGGTGGGTTGTACAAGAGCACGTCGGTGCTTGGCGATTCATTGGCTGGATCACCAACGAACTCTGCAATACCAGCAGATCGGGCCGTGAACGTCAGAACAGTGATCGGTGAAGGCTCACCCCACGAGAATGGAGGCTTAACACTTCCGGTGAAAGCACCGAGGGAACTGATGACTCCCGGAAGATCTGCTTTGCCGGAGACGCCTTGGTTGTACGGGTTCTGTGGTTGGTTCGCGAAATCCAAGGTCGTGTTGGCACCTGGGTTCGATGGTAGAACCAAGTTTGAGCTGTAGAGCATATCGAGGTACGCTGCATACACTCCCGGATCTTGAACCGTTCGTGGCGGTGTCTCGGCGATCAACTTGTCAGGACGGAGGTCATACGCGTACACATAGACCTGGAATTGGTCACCTTGGGTAACACTGGTGATTGGTGCACCGCTCATGCTCTTGAACGAGAAGCTGAACTGTACATTGTCGTCCAGTCGATCCCCTTCGAGCGTATGAACCGTGATATCCGCAGTGGACTGCTTGCCCGAACCGTCAGTAACCGTGTACTTGAATCGCTCGGTACCACCGAAACCTCGGGCTGGTGTGTACCGCAAACTCAAGCCACCGGAACCGATCGAGACAGTACCGCCCTTATCTGGCGTGGTGAAGTCGGTGATCACGAGCGCACCGTTCTTGCCTTCGATGTCGTTGACTAGAACGTTGAGCGGATACGAGATCGAGTTGGTCGGGAGGTCAAACGAATCGTCGATAGCGACTGGATCGATGAACTGCAGCGTTACATTGACGGTAACGGTTGCCGTTTCACGCTTGCCGGATGCATAGACCAACGTGTAGGTAAACGTTTCTTGTCCGAAGAATCCGCGTGCTGGAGAGTAGCGAACGGTGTTGTTCGAACCAATGGCTACGGATCCACCGTGGGAAGGAGCACCGAGCAACAGAGCCGAAACCGAATCCCCTGGTGGGACGAAGTCGTTGGCGAGCACGTCGAACAAGTTCGACACGCTGTTGCGAGCTACTGTGTAAGTGTCGTCTTGAACGTTGCGACGTGGACCATCACCGATGGTAAACACATAGTCTTCGACTTCCCCGGATGCAGTCCGACCGGTCGGGCCAACATCCTTGGTCTGAGCCAAGCGGAAGCGAGCATAGGTCTTGCCGACTGCATTGGCTGGCGTTGTGAAGTTGAGGATGTTGTCGCCAGCACTCACCAGCAGATTTTTAACAATCTGCTCACCGGGATCACCCCATACTCCGTTACCATTGAAATCGATCCAACCTTGGACATAGCCGCTGGTTCCGATCGAGTTCGTGACGTTAATCTTGATCGCATTTTGGCTGTCACCACGGATGATCGGGGTGAGCAAGGTCACTCCGTCTTCATCGTTGATAACACTTCCGGAGGAGTTGAGTGGACCTGTGCTGTCGTCACCGTTGGCATTGGTCGATGGGTTACCATCAAACTCGGCGTCCCAATTTGCACCCAAGCGGAAGCCGGCGAGTACACCTGCTGAAGCCCCGTTTTGAGCACGGGTGGTAGCATAAGGAGCAGGAGCATCACCCCAGTCGGAGGATTCGCGGTTTCCGAAATCAAATCCTCGAAGTGGTGTGGATCCGTCGTAAACCGCCGAGTGGTATCCAATCGCTGGGAACGTCTGTACGTAACCAGGATCGACCACTTCGCGGACTTGATAGGTTCCAGCAGATGGAGGAGTCAGTGTGTAAGAACCGTCAGCCTTCGATACCGACGCTGGCTCCCCAACGTCTGGTCGACCGTCACCATCGAGATCTAGGTAGATATAAACACCAGCGAGTCCTGGTTCACCCGCATCACGGAACCCATCCCCATTGAGATCGAGCCACTTGTAGCCGGTTGCAGACGACGATGGGAGAACAGAACCAAAATTCGCGACAACGGTGCTAGAAAGAGCAACCGTGACCGACTTGACCTCTTCGGATGCGGTCGAAGCGATCCACCCTGCTGGTCTCGCCAAACGAACGTTGTACGTTCCAGCACCCGCACGCAAGGTATAGTTCCCTGATGCGTCGGTGGTTGTTCGAACTTCGCCGGTTTCTAACACGCCATTGTTGTTCGTGTCGATGTAGACCTGCCATCCACCCAATCCTGCCTCGCCGGTATCTTTGCGTGCATTGCGATTGAGGTCATTGAACGCAGAACCGGTGATAGAACCACCAACTGTACCGGTTGACATACCAATCGCCAAAACGTCAGGCGAGTTGCACAGACCACCACCAAAAGGAATCCCCGTGGTGGGCGCATACTCATCATCCAAGAACTTCAACGTGACGTCGTCGCGAGTACCAAAAATTGAGTCGGGCCCGACACCTGCTGAAACCGAAGGAACATAGAATTGATCCATAATGGTATCGATCGTATTGTTCGAATCTTGGTGCACACCACCCAGGGTATGTCCCGCTTCGTGAGCGATCGTGTCGGCGACTAACTCTGCGAACAAGTCTGCAACCGTCACGTTACCAGCGATCGGAATCAACGTTCGGTCCAGGGCGGTCGTTCCCATCACGTCCAACATCACCAACGCGGTCTCTTCATGAGCAAAATTACCGACGTCGACGGACTGGGCGATTCCGAGCAATCCGACGTCATCTTGCAAAATCTCTAGCTGGGTTCCACCCACTAAAACTCGGGAAACATTCTTCTGTCCCCACAAGTCCGGGCTGTCATAACTGCTGACCAATCGGACACTGAAATCCCCTGGGTTTCCGGTGAGCGGGTAGTAGCCATTCGTCGAAAACTGAGCGAGCAATGGCTGCATCTTCCTTTCGACTCGGGTCATGATGTTGCGAGCTACAGAAGGTGCGTCTGCTTCCGTCAGCCCGATCTGAGTCATGAAACGAGCCATCGATGGTATCCGCAACGTACCGGCCGGAACACCCAACGCGGTCAAATTGATGGTTTCAGCCCGTGTGAGCGCACCGTCGAAATCGATATAAATGGTCTGTTGCGTACCGATCGTTTCAGCTTCGAAGGTAGAACGATGGACTCGAATGTTCAAGGTATACGCAGAAACGCCGTCGCTAACTCGCATGTAGTAACGGC
>Ga0194130_10004522_pt1 | contig 17622 bp, 20 predicted proteins | sample TA2KigsurfametaG_FD_160084 | JGI IMG/M metagenome (GOLD analysis project Ga0194130, IMG submission 160084) | Freshwater microbial communities from Lake Tanganyika, Tanzania - TA2015050 Kigoma 12 surface | ecosystem: Environmental > Aquatic > Freshwater > Lake | place: Tanzania: Lake Tanganyika... | reverse complement strand
CACGCTTGACTAGCGCGCTGAACTCTGGGTCGATGCTCTTCATTTCTGTCTACTCATCTACCGAGTTGTCTAGGTCTACGACCGTGCCGTCTTGGATGTTGATGATTACCTTGCTCACCACACACCTCCCCAACACACTTTGCAACTTAACTCGCCGTCATAAGCAACTGTCACCGCCGCGCCACAGCACGGGGATAGTTCTTGCTCGCACTCGGAGCAAATGGTTCTATCCCACTTGTCTTTCGTCAACGGGGTTCCGCAACACAGCGAAACCTTGCCCCTCTTCGTGGTCTTGACTTTCCTCATGGTCGTCATTTCTCTACCTTGCCCTTCTTCTTGATTTCTTCGTCTGCAATCGCTCCAATGACCGCTTCGCGTAATGTTTCTTCGTCAAGACCGATGTACCAATGTTCGGCGCGTTTTACCGCATCCAACCAAGCCTCTTGCGACATTTCAAACTCGTCATCGCCAAACTTGTTAGCAAGAACTTCGTCGCCCTCGCGCTTGGTGAAGTAATCAAACAGGATGTGTTCATCGGGGTTCAGTCTCTGTAGTTTCTCAATCACTGATTTGACGGTCGTCATTTCTTTACCTTGCCTTTCTTCTTTGACTTAGCCTCATTCTTCACCTTCGTCTTCACTATCATATTCATCTTCCTGGGTTCCGGGGGGTTTGTCTACCCTATACCGTGCCCCTTGGCCTGCCCGGCGCATACCGCAAGCAACCGTCCCGCGGCCTAATGACTGCGCCGTGACCCGGGTCACAGTGTATAATATGGCAGTTGAACTGAACCTCAGCAAGTACGCCCTGGGCTGGCACGACGATACGGAGTATGCGGTAAAACCCCAGAAGGGGCTGCACAAGGCCGTGGTGGAGGAGATCTCCTGGTGGAAGGGGGAGCCGGAGTGGATGCGTGCCATACGTTTGAAGTCCTTGAAGGTTTTCGAATCCAAGCCCATGCTTCCGTGGTTCGCCGTGAACATGCCGGATCTAGACTTCCAGGACATATACTATTATTTGAAGCCCTCCGCGTCCCTGACCGATGACTGGGACAAGGTTCCTGACGGTATAAAGCAGACTTACGAAAAATTGGGTATTCCTCAGGCCGAACGCCAGTATCTCGCCGGGGTGACCAGTCAGTACGATTCGGAGGTCGTCTACCACAGGAATCGCAAGGAGCTCGAGGATCAGGGCATATTGTTTTGCGACATGGACACCGCGTTGCGGGAGTATCCCGATCTGGTCTCGCGCTATTTCGGTACGGTTATTCCGTCCGGTGACAACAAGTTCGCCGCTCTGAACACCGCGGTCTGGAGCGGGGGGTCCTTTATCTATGTTCCCAAGGGGGTGGTGTGCGAGCTTCCTCTGCAGGCCTATTTCAGGATCAACTCCGACAACGCCGGCCAGTTCGAGCGCACCCTGATCATCGCCGACGAGGGGTCGAAGGTCCACTACATAGAGGGCTGCTCGGCTCCCGTGTACTCAAACGATTCGCTGCATTCGGCCGTGGTGGAGATAGTGGTTAAACCCCACGCCAGGGTCACGTACACCACCATCCAAAACTGGTCACCCAACGTATACAATCTGGTGACCAAGCGCGCCCGCGTGGAGGAAGCCGGGCACATGGAATGGGTGGACGGTAACATAGGCTCGAAATTGACCATGAAGTATCCCAGCGTGTACCTCATGGGACCCAAGGCCTCCGGACAGGTGCTGTCCGTGGCTTACGCCGGGAAGGGGCAGCATCAGGACGCCGGCGCGAAAATGGTCCACGCCGCCCCTGAGACTACTTCCGAGATAGTGTCTAAGTCCATTTCGAAAGATGCCGGGGTTACCACCTACAGGGGTCTTGTAAGGGTGGAGAAGGGCGCCAACGGCTGCAAGAGCCGCGTCCAGTGCGATGCCCTCATACTGGACGAGGTTAGCGAGAGCAAAACCATACCGTACATAGAGGTGGGCGAACGCGACGCCCAGGTGGGGCACGAGGCCACGGTTTCTAAGGTGAACGATGAGCAGTTGTTCTATCTCCAAAGTAGGGGCTTGTCCCCCGAGCAGGCAACAAGCATGGTGGTCAACGGTTTCATAGAGCCGGTTACCAGGACCCTGCCCATGGAGTATGCCGTGGAGTGGAGTAGGCTGATAGAACTTCAAATGGAGGGTAGCGTCGGCTAGTCCGCACCCCCGTCCGCGCAGGGTGCCGGAATTATCCCTTAATTTCTTCGGGAAATCCGCCGATAGTGGACGATACGGGGTATCTGGCTACTGTGAGTTGGGTGCTTTCGTTGCCAGCCCCTAAAAAGTTAGCCTTGGCGGTGTTGCTGTCTTTTGTCTGCATCGCGTCCGCGTCCCCTCCTGTTTCGGCGCGTATCGTCCCCGACCCGCTGGACGTTCCCGTCACGCCCGACTATTCCGAGCAGGATCTGCCCGGTATGGCCTTGGTTTCCCCGGATAGTCCGCTGTATTTAATTCATTTGAACGTCTCTTTGGCCCGCGAGTCCCTGGAGAGAGCCACGCTCGCGCAGACCACCGCCGCCCTGATACTTTTCGAGGAGCAGGAGCGGCTCGAGGAGGCACTGTTTTCCCTGACTGCCGCCCGGGCCCGGGCCGACCACGCCGCCAAGGTCAGTCACCAGTGGACCGTGGATCTTCTCCTTAGTCAGGAGTCTTTGAACAGGGGCCTTGCCGACATGCTTGCTTTTTATCCTCGTGATCCCAGTGTTTCGCAGGACATGAGCATGTGGGTGGAGCAGATCGGCGAGTACCGTCAGGCCGCCCACGCTTCTCTGATGGCGGAAGTTGACGCCTACGACGACCTACTCGAGATGGCCAAAATCAGGTACGCCATGGCTCAGGATCGCATGGCCGAAGCGTCGGCGACTGCGTCACTCTCTGGTCTCGCGGTGCAGGAGGCTCAGAACACTTTGGATGCCCTTCTGGGGCAAAAGATGTCGTACTATACCGTGGTGGCCGCTGACGGTTGCCCGGTGGAGGTGCCACCCGGGACCTTGCGCGAGTATAGTGGCACGGTCTGGGGTTTGTGTGCCCGTTCGGTTGCCCAGGCGCCTACCCCCCAAGCGGCGCTGGCGATAAAGTACGCCTTCAGGGCCCTGGGTGCGGCGTATGCTTGCGATTTTGCCGGCAGGTACGCCAGTTTCTCCTACGACTGTTCCTCCTTGGTGGTCAGGAGTTACTCTGAGGGCGCCGGCGTACCCGGACTCGGTGTCGACGGCCCTTTGTCCACAAGACAGATGGTTCCTTGGGGCGGCGGGGAGTTGGCATCCTGGTTGACTCCGGTGACCGAGGAGTCGGTACTGCCCGGGGACCTGGTGCTTTACGACACCTTCAAGGAGGACACTAGGCACGTGGTGCTGATGCTGGCTGACGGCATGATGCTGCATGTGGACAACTGCGGCGACGTTGTGCATATTCGCAAGTTTTGGGGGTTCGAAAACTCCTATTTTTACGACTATCTGGGCAGCAGGAGGGTGACGCCTCAACCCGACCTTTTGTCTGGCGTACCCAACGACGGCTGACCGGGGCTGTTGGGGTTTTCGCGCACACCCTCCACAGGACCGAACACTTCCATGGAAACCAGGGTGTCGCCGTTCATACCGAAGCTTATTTTCCACATCGTGGATCCGTTCACCAGGGTTATCGACGGCCACGCACGCACCAGTGCCGCGGGCGCGTCGGCTTCCCGGGAGGTCGGCGAGTTGAGGTGGCTATCCAGTAGTTCCGCTAGTTCTTTCAGTGTTAAACCGCAGGTGTCTCCGCATCCGTAGGTCAGGGGCACGTAACGCTTGTTGGTCTCCCCGAAGAAGACTTCGTTGTACATGGTGTCCGACAGGATCAGCAACCTGTCGCCCAGGTACATGTGGTCGAAATCGTCGTTGCTTCGCACCTTCTTTACGAACCTGTTCAGGGTTGCCCGCATCCTGGGATGCCGCGGGGAGTCTTTCGTTTGCACGTAGTCGCCCGTCGCGCCGTCCGCCGCGCCGTAGCGGCTATTGTTTCCGTCCGCACAGCCGTAGGCAAGCCCGCAGGACAGGGCGAGAACCAGACCGATTTTTGCGACTTTCGCCATATGTTTACATTGTTTATCCACGGCCTTTTGCGGCATAGGGTTTTCTCGCTGTGTGACAACAGGGCCCCGGCTGTCACAGTCTATAGGGGACCTATATGGACGATACGCGGGATTTTGACAGCATAGTGGATCAGTTGCGCAAGGAGTACGTGCAGTCGCCCTCTGACCATCGTCCGGGCACAAGGGCCCTGTGGTTGTCGGGAATCGTGCTGGCCGCCGGAGCCGTGGTCATAGTGGTTTCCCTGGTGGTCAACCGTCCGTATCTGGGGCTTGTTGGTTTCCTCGCCATGGTGTTTGCGGGGAACGTTATGGCCGGAAATGTGCAAGGGAGGTTTCGTAGGAGATGAGCACGATAGTGGTTGTGGGGGCCGGAGGGGTTGGTACCAGCATGGCGGAGATTCTGTCGACTCGAGGATTTTTCTCCAAATGCTACATAGCGGACATCAAGGTTTCCAGGGCCTCGGCCGCCGCAGAAAGGTTCTCTGACCCTAGGTTTGTTGCCGTTCAGGTCGACGCCACCGATCCGGTTGCCTTGCTTAGGCTCATCCGGGAGACCGGGGCAAACTATCTTGTCAACGCCTGCGATCCGCGGGTCAACGAGTATCTGTTCAACGCCGCCTTCGAGGGTGGTTGCCATTACATGGACATGGCCATGAACCTTTCCGAGCCCCATCCAGACGACCCGTACAACATGGTCGGCAAACACCTGGGATACGATCAGCTGGCCAGGCACGAGGAATGGCGGAGCAAGGGGCTTCTGGCCCTCGTCGGAATGGGCGTGGAACCGGGTTTGAGCAATATTTTCGCCAAGTACGCCGAACAAGCACTGTTTGACAGCATAACGGAGATCGGGGTGCGCGACGGCTCGGATCTGCGTATCGAGGGCTATCCTTTCGCGCCCACCTTTTCGATATGGACCACCATAGAGGAGTGTTTGAATCCGCCCATGGTGTGGGAGAAGAGCAGGGGTTTGTACACCACCAAGTGTTTTAGTTCTCCCGAGATATTCCATTTTCCCGCCGGCATAGGGCCCCAGGAGTGCGTCAACGTGGAGCACGAGGAGGTTCTGATGATACCTCGCGTCGTTGATTGCGATAAGGTTACCTTCAAGTATTCCCTCGGTCGCGAGTTTATAGACTGGCTGCAGACCTTCGCGGATCTCGGTCTGGATTCGAAAGTTCCCGTGTCCGTGGGTTCCGTGTCCGTGGCCCCTCGGGACGTCCTGGCCGCCGTGCTGCCCAATCCCTCCAAACTCGGCAACTTGATGCATGGGCGTACGTGCGCCGGGACATGGGTTAAGGGCACGAAAGACGGCGCGGAAAGGCAGGTGTATCTGTACCACATAGCGGACAACGCCACCACCATGCGGGAGTGGCATTCTCAGGCCGTGCTCTGGCAGACCGCGCTGTGCCCGGTGGTCGCCCTGGAGATGCTGGTGACCGGCAAGTGGTCCGACGTGGGGGTTCGCTGCCCGGAACACTTTGACGCCATACACTATCTCAATACTTTGGGGGAGTACGGGACCCATCATGGTATACTTGAGATCGGCGAGAATCTGTGGCCGGCCCCCGTCGAGACGGGAGCTCCGGGCTGGTCCAAGAGACCCCCGTTGCTTACCACGAAAAAAAACGGGTAGCCCGCCGGTAATGCCCGCTAGTCTCGCGGGCGCCGGGCGTCCTCCGTACGTTTAAGTTCCCCGGTCAGAAGATCCGGAACCCTCCGCACTGTCGGAGGAACTGGGCGAACTCTTCGACGTTGGATACGTCGAACGGGTAGTTCGTCATGAAGTTTTCCTGCGTTCCGTGTCCGTCGCAGCCGTTGCACCAGCCGAATTCGCGACCGTACAGGGCGGACTGCTCGGGGGTCAGTTTCTTGTCGTGTTGGCCGTACTGTACGCCGATCGCGTCCATTCGCGTCCCCGTGCCTGCGCACAGCGGGCACTTTTCGCGGGCCAGGGTGGCCAGGTGTTGGCGGTACTCTGTCTCGTAGCGTTTCGCGTAGCCGGATCGGACGGACTCCTCCAATGCTTGCGCAAGGAGCACTGAGTCTTCCGCGCCGAGTCCGTCGCCCGAGTTGCTGTGCCCTTCTTCGACCTTGTTGCAGATCTCGGGCAGGACCTCGCAGCAGTAGCCCCATAGGGGATGCCACCACCACACGTTGTTGCGGAAGTGTTTGCCCGATTCTCCGCTGGGGTTGTTTCCCAGTACGTCCATTCCCATTTTTGTCTCCTTGTAGTTTGGTTGATGGTGTGTAGGTTGTTTTACGGTCCGAGGGCAGGTCTTGCTGCCCCGTCAGTCCGCTTAAAAGACCCTTTCGCGGGAGGACTTTGCGGCCCTCAGCGACCTGGATATGCGTTCCCCCGCCTTCGGTAATCCCACGTCTTTCAATATTTTTTCGATTTTCTCGGGGTCCAGATTTCCCAGTTCGCCTTCTCGCAGACTGACGGGTAGATGCCTGTTGAGCTCCGCTACGGCGTAGGTGCACCGCGCCTTTTCTTCGTCCCTGCGCAGGGATTCCAGCATTTTGGCGCTGACCACCTGGCGCAGGTCCCCGTCCGTAGCCGAGAAAATGGCGTCTATGTCGTTGAATCGTTCTGCGAGTTTCGTTGCGGTCACTGTACCTACCCCCTTGACCCCGGGTAGGTTGTCGCCCGGCTCCCCTCGTAGGGCCGCTATGATCCGGTACCCTCCGGGCGTGCATCCCAGGGTGTTCTTCAGAGTGTCAAGGTCGTACGTTTTGTTGTCGGCGGTGAGCATCCGGGTGAGGTTGCCTACCAGTTGGATGCAGTCTTTGTCCGATGTCAGCACCGTTGTTCGGTATCCTTGCTTCTCCGCTTGGTTTGCGCAGGAAGCCACGATGTCGTCGGCTTCCCATCCGTCCATCGATAGCGCGTGCATGCCGCACTGGCGCAGCAGGTTCGGCGCCCACTGGAGCTGGTAGATGACGCTCTCGTCGGGTTGCGGCCTGTTGGCTTTGTACTCCGGGTAGAGTTTCTTGCGCGTGGTGCACCCGCCCGCGGTGTCGAAGGCGAGGACCATGTGGGTGTAGTCGCTTCCCTCCAGTATCTTGGCCAACTGCACGAAGAGTCCGTGTACCGCCCACACCGGTCTGCCCGCGTGTTCGAGTTTGGAGGCGGCCATGGCGTGGTATGAGCGGTACAGTAGGTTCGTTCCGTCTACGGCCAGCACATGGTTTGTTGTCATACCTTATACTGTGCCCGCGCGCCCCTGGTTCGCAGTACCTTGGTCCGGCCGGGGTCCTCGCCGGGCCTTGCCGGGCATGGTTCCATGGGGCATGACAAGCGTCACAGTCCGCGCCGGCTTTTCCTTAGTCCCTAGCGAAGCGCTGGCGAGTTCGGATACGCGGAGTGGCCGGTGAAGATCGTTCGCTGTTTTCCGTCTATTGCGGTTGCGGGAGAACCCTGAGGTAACTCTTTACCGTTTTCCAGCCCTGGGGGAACAATTTTTCGGCGTCTTCGTCGGAGACCGCGCTGCCGATGATCACGTCCTCCCCGTTTTTCCAGTTGGCCGGGGTCGCGACTTTGTGTTTGGCAGTCAGATGCAAAGAGTCGATCACACGCAAAATCTCGTCAAAATTACGGCCGGTCGATGCGGGGTAGGTGATGGAGAGTTTTATTTTCTTGTCCGGCCCGATCACGAAGACGCTGCGGACCGTGAGCGTGTCGCTGGCGTTCGGGTGGATCATGCCGTAAAGATCGCTGACTTTCCGTTCGGGGTCTCCGATCATCGGGAAATTAACCGGGGTTCCCTGGGTTTCCGCGATGTCGGCTTCCCACTTGTTGTGGGAGTCCACCGAGTCGACGGACAGGCCGAGGACCTTGACGTTGCGTTTGTCGAATTCGGGTTTGATTTTCGCCACGTAACCAAGCTCGGTGGTGCAGACCGGCGTGAAATCCTTGGGGTGGCTGAAGAGCACTCCCCAGGAGTCGCCGAGCCATTCGTGGAAGTTGATGGTGCCTTGGGTTGTGTGCGCGGAGAAGTCGGGCGCGGTGTCGCCTAGTCGGAGTGTCATTTTCGCTACCCGCCTAACCCTGGTCGCCCGTCGCTTTGCACGAGGGTGCCGCCCACGCGAATTCCATGTTCAAGTCGACCTGCTCTACGAAGGTTCCGGCCATCTCGCAGGTAACTCCTCGCAAAGTTAGGCCCAGTACGATACCCTCTGCGACGTTCAAGGATCCTGCCTGGAGTTCCCTGAAGTCCGTGCCGTTGACCGTGAAGATCGCGTCCGCCGGGAGTATCCCCTTGCTGACCGCCGCCGCCACCCCCGACACCCAGGAGTCTTTGGAGTCGCTCAGGTAGCGGCCCAGTCCCTCGAACTGGTCGGTTTCCTTTAGTCCGTTGGCTTTGTACGCGACTGTGGTGGCTTCCATGTATACTATGACTCCTATCTTCAGCAGCGCGTCGCTGAGCTGCGAGGTGCCGTAGCCTTCCACCGCGCTTCCGTCCGCCGCGGTGGTTGTGGTCAGGGACTGTTTCTCGTCGATTGGCGTGGTGTCCCGCGGGACGTCGACCATCGTGCTTTCCGCGGGCTTCTCGTCCTGCGCGGTGTTCTCGGTCGTTTCGGCGGTGTTGGAGCACGACACCAGGGAAAGGGAAAGTGCGATAAGAGTTGCTTTTATTTTCATGCTAGGCGACTGTGCCGGTTTCCGCCACAAGGCAAGTATTGGCCACCCGTCCCTTTTGCACCATAATCTATAGTCAACAACCTGTGCGGATCGTGATTTTTGCATGTTGCCCCCTGTCCTAGGTGGTAAAACAATAGGTCTTATGGCTATAGTTTCCATTTGTGTATGCGCCCCCTCCTTGGGCTTTATATCCAACTACTCTATAAGCAAGTCCATTCGCCGGGTGTCCCCTTCTGTGGCGGTGGTGCATGGCAGGAGTCTCGCCGACATCCGTAAAACTTTAAAATATGTCGGCTATTACCTGGTTTCCGGCACCGCCGATACCCATGTTCTCTTGAAGGCATGCGACGGGGTCAGGGCGACGCATACGGAGGTCTCCTCCGGCGCACACCCGGCCGTTACCAGCAGCATAGAAGTAAACAACTTGAAGTTCACGCTGGTCGCCGCCCCCGCCGTATCCAAGTCCATGCTGGTTCGCACCATGAAGAAGTACCCCGGCGAACCGGTGATGGTGGCCGGGGTGTTCGACCAGGACCCCTTCGAGGATGCCTATAGAAAGACCCTGTGGTCCCTGGGTGCGGCCCCCGTCACCAAGGAGAACGCCGCCGGTCTTGCGCCTGCAGGCGTGCTGGCCGCCGAGATCCCCCCGAGGACACCTGCCATAGTTGTCAAAAACGTCAGGTTCAGCGGCACGGGAACCTACGTGCTGGCAAGACCGGAGAGCAGCCCGTCCCATCTGTGGATAAGGGCGACCGTTTAAATAGCGGGGTCACTGGTGTCGCCGACCGCTGCGGCAACGGTATAACTACCTACAACACACAGCAAAGGACGTTCTTCCCATGAACAGTTCACTGAAGTCACGTATAGGTCTGGCGGCCTACGAGGGTTTCCCTCCTGACGTCGCCATCCACGTGCATAAAGCCCTGATGCGTTTCCCGGAAACGCTCGACACTCTCTCGCGTAACGAGACCCTCTCCGAAGATTTGTGGTTGACCCTTTGGGGGACCAAGCGCCCCTCGGCATCCCAGGCCAAGATCCTGGTGGCCAGGTGCTTAAGCCCTCGTCTGCGGAAGCACGTAATCGCCACGGAGGACAGGTCGACGGTGTTGGCCGAGTTCGTGTCCCGTAACCGCCTGACCAAGGACGAACAGACGTCTTTGGTCGCAACCGAAGGCGCCCGCGAGGCGCTACTGGGTGCAGGATGGTTGGACAAGGATCTCAGGACCCGTCTCGTCGAGGAAGTTGGAGGGGAGTACCTCCTTCAGCAGATGGCGGTCTTCCCGCTGGACAAGTATTCGGACGATTTTGTCTCCGATCACATCATCGCGAACATGTCCGTGTACGCCACCAAGCGTTCCAAGGGCATATCGCGGGACCTCAGGCTGATATTCGGCCGCCGTCCCGGGACGATCGCCAAGGTCATGCCGCACGCCAAACGTAACGTATTGACTTCCATGGCGGGTTCCGCGAACCTCACCGAGGTTATGTGCGAGCAGCTCGCAAAGTACGAGAACGGGGTCACCTCCGTTTCCGCGCCCGAAATCAGGGAGAACGTATACTTCTACCTGGCCCTTATCGCCAACCCCCGGACCCCCCTGTACGTAGTGCAGGCCCTGGGCAAGGTGGCTATGGCTGGCGGGGAACTGCTGCGCGCCACTCACAAGAGGGGCACGCTGGAGCACATCCCCGGAAAGTACGAGGAGGTGAGCGACGCCGCGGCACTCAAGAGACTTATCGGCCGCGCGTGCGAGAACAAAGGCAGGGATTACTACTCCCCGCCTCGCCCCGTGGAGCTGATCGCCTTGAGCGTCAACCCCAACCTTTCCGCGTCCCAACGCGCAAAAGTAGACGAGAGCCTACAAGTGCTGGACGCCGACATCCTGTCTGGCGACCCGGTTTCGGTATTGTCTTTTGGGCGACCGGATCGTCCGCACCCGGTATCGGACGTGTTTCGCGTAGCGGAGTACGATCTCGCCGCCGCCGTCATAGGGCCCTCGAGTTCCCTCTGGGAGATCATGACAGCGCTCATCAACGACCATCAGGGCACGTTTGAGGATCTACTCAATACGACCCTGGCCATATGATCTGCAGCACAAGCTGCAGTACGAGGAACGGGCACACCCAATGCGGTGTGCCCTTTTCTTGTTGGCCGCGCAGGGTTACGAGTTGTCCGGCAGGGTCTTTGCGGCCAGGTTCAACTTCTTCATGGTTTCCACGAATGGTTTGAACTTGTTGCGGGATGACACGCTGTTGCCGGCGTAGGCATGGGCGAAGGATTCCGCGAATATTTCGTCGCGGTTTGCCGCGGCGTACGTCCCGATGGTTTCGCGTATGATCGGGCGCAGTCGACGTCGTGTATCGCGCTGCCTGTCTACGCCCCCGACGTGCCGGCCTTTCAGGGCCGCCCACGGGTACGACGGATAGTTTACCAGATGGTAGCGCCACTGGTTGGTGCCCGGTGCCTTTACCCCTAGGAGTATTTCGCTGAGCACTCCGTACACTTTCTCCGCGTTCTTGCGCTTGGTTACCAGCAGGGTGCTCTCCACCAGATGTCCGAATTCGTGTATGAGGGTGAAGGCCGCGCCGCTCACACCCACCTCGGGGTTTCGCGGCGGCAATCCCTGGGCCTTCGAGCGTTTGTTGGCCGCCGCCCAGTAGTTGATGAGTTTTTGGTACGATCTTTTCTTGCTGTAAACCGATCCGACGGAGATCGACCCCACCGCCAGGGGGTTTACCACCTTTTCTTCCGCGCAGAACAGGGTTTCGTTCTTGATTGCGTGGACCTCGCCCCTGTCCCCGCCGTAGTCTTTCACGATGTCGACGATCTCGTCCACACCGTAGTTGTCCGGGTCGTCGATGACCCCGTCGCACAGTAGTGACCGCATCACCGACAGGTTGTCGCCGTAGGTGTAGGTCCCGCCCAGCTCGTTGACCCCCAGATCGTCGGAGAAATTCACGTAGTCCGGTTTGATGTCCGGGAATCTTTCGCGCATGGATATGTACACCTGCACGAGTTCGTAGGCCAGAGGCGCGGGCAGTCTGCTCAGTCTTCGCGCCTGGAACTCGGGATTGCCGTTGGCGCGTTCCCATTTCTCCAGACGCTTTTTCAAAGTTTGTACCCCCATTCCCTCACGGTAACGAATTTTGATGCTCCTGGGCACAAGACCCAGGTGCGGGTAGCCGTTGGGGTAGTATTTGACTTTGGCGTATTTCATACCCCATACAGTGCCCGTCCCCGGCGGATGCACCACTCTCGGTTTGCCTAGGAAAACGGCCAGTTGGGCCTTTCCGGGGAGGTGACCTGTGTCACATTTCGGCCACCTCCGGCCGCCCCCCTTTCGGTCCCCCGGGGCGGGTGACCGAAGTCACTCGTCTTCCGTCCGGGCTTCCGAGTGCGTTTCGGGGCGGTCACGCAACATTAGTAGCCGTGAGTCAAGAGACGATGTCGCGCGTTTTCGCGAAGATGGCTGCCGCCGACGGGATTCCGCACGCCCTTTTGCAGAGAATCTACGAGAATGCCAGGTCGTCGTCGGATTTGCCGGTGCTCGTCTCCGTGGCCTCCCGCTCTGATTTGCCCAAGGTCTTGCACGAATCCATTTTGGCTTTGAATGATCCGCGTTTGACCGCCGCCCGGATACGGTACATGGACCCCGTGGACCTGCATGCCTTGGTGCAGTCCGCGACCGACGCGAAGATACTGTCGCAAGCCGCCCAGTGCGACCCGTTGCAGGCCCGTACCGCCCAACTTTTAGTCCGGAAGGGCGGTTCCCGCACCTTGGAGAACCTCATGCTCAACAAGAGCATAGGTGAGGATGTCAGGCGCCAGGCCCTGGACCGCTACATACGAGAGTATCCGTCGATGAAAAACCCTGCGCGCGGTCAGTCGGCCCGACGACCCGCCCTGCTCGTCTTGGGTTTCCCCGAGCACGCGGACGTCGTCTTCTCCGCCCTGGAGGAAATCGACCCCATGTACACCGGTAGACTGTCGGGTATGCTCATCGCGCATCTCCCGTGGGACACCGAGGCGGGTAACCGCGCGTTTTTGAAGATGGTTTCCGTTTACGCCGCCACCCTTGTCGCCTCGCGGACGGAGTCCGACGTTCGCCCCGCGCCCCGCAAGCCTGCCCGCGGCAAGTCCGGTTCGCCTTCGCGCGTACGTACCATCCACGATTCCCAGTTACCGTTTGACGTCGGGGATGCGCGCCACCCCTTGTCGAGTATAGCGAAGTGTCTCTCTTTCGGGGGATTCCGACCGGAGACCATCGCGAAGGTCGCAGAGATCCTCACCGAGTCCATCGCCGTCTTGAAAGCCGACGCCCAGGGTCGACCTGGCTCTGTCGGCGTCGTGTCGCGTTTGGAGTCGCTTGTCGCTTCGGCGTCCCCATACCCGGCATTCCGTTCCACCAACCGTCTTTCCGCGATCGCTCGCGCCGCCGGTTCCTGTGACGAACTCGCGACCCTGGTGTCTGTGGCGTTGACCGGTCCCGGTAGCCCGTCGTCATCCGTCGGTTTCACCGGTCTGCTGTCCGTCCTGGTCAGCCCGCACTACAGGCACTCTCTTCCCCTGGCGTCTCTCTTGGCGACCGGGTCTCTTTCCACGTCGTGGCCGCATCTCAAGAAGGTCCTCGAGTACCGCTCCCCGCTATCTCCAGAGGTTCTTGCAACTTTGTGCGTCGCGCGTCAGGCGTGCACGCCGGTATCCGTTGCTTTCATCGACCGCCTCCTGGCCTGTCACCGGGATCCCGCGGCGACTCTGGAGGAAACCCTCGTGGCGCTCAAGAGGGGCCCTATACCGGCCACCGTGGATTTGGTGCATTCCCGTTACTTCGACCCGTCTTTCGTTAAACATGTGCCGCTCTGCGATCTTCCTTCGGACATACCCGAGGGGGTGCTGAAAGTTCTCGTCTCCACCGCCTCAAACCCGGAGTTCCATAATGTCAATTGGGATGTGCTGGCCCTGACAACCGCTTTCTCCAAGGCTTCCTTGGAGGAGGCTCTGCGGGCCGGGAAGGCACTGGGCTAGTTGCCAACTGCCGTGACGCGGGTTATTCCCGGGGCACTGTTTATATGGTGACTGTTGTGATCAAAAGATTGGCCGTCTACCTGGCTCTCGTCGTGTTCGCATCTTCCTGCGGTAACTCCGCCGCCCCGCCCATGACCGGTGCCGTCACCGATACCAGCCCGCCCCCTTTGGTCCCCCCGGTCACCGTCACGATTCCCGCCGTCTCCATGCCCCCGGCCGCTACCGCCGTCGGTTACGCGGAGAACATAGGCGACGACCTCTTCGCGGAGTCCTGCGCGATCATGCTGAATATGCGGACCTGGCTTGAGACTGACAGGGACAAGGGCGTGGCCCAGTTGAAAAAGTCTATCGCCGCCGCGGAGAGGTACCGTCTGTCCGCGGAGAATTACATAACCGATACCGCCGAGCTCAAGAAGTTTCAAGACGCCATGCTGGCCGTATCGTCGACCGGTGAGAGCGTTCTCGTTGCCCTCGCCGCCTTTGATCTAAGCGGTCTCATGTACATAGGCGAGATGATTGGGCTCATGCAGGGCGCGGATTCCGCCGCCCGCACGCATCTGGGTCTGGCGCCGATGGGCCCCTGCGAAGAAGTCGCGCAGGTCTCCGGGTGAGACGCCGCCGTTCCCCCGCGCTTCGTTTTGTGCCCGACCACATCCAGAAACCGCCTTACGCCGCCACCGGCAGGGTTACGCGTCTGCCCGAGTCGCCGGTAAAGTCGCCCGAGATCATTGCAAGGATGCGCCGCACCGGCGCAATCGCCGCCGAGGTGCTGCGCCTGGCAGGCGAGTTCGTGAAGCCGGGGATAACCACCGACGATATAGACGCCTACGTTCACGAGATGTGCATAGCCAGGGGCGCCTATCCTAGTCCGCTCAACTACCGCAACTTTCCCAAGAGCGTCTGCACGTCGGTTAACGAAGTTATCTGCCACGGGATACCCGACGGTCGGGAACTGCAACATGGTGACATCGTGAACATCGACGTTACGTGCTTTGCGGAGGGCGTGCACGGGGACACCAACGCGACTTTCGCCGTAGGCGCCATCAGCGAGGAGGATCGTCGGCTCATCACGTTGACCGAAGAGTGCATGTGGCTGGGGATACGGGCCGTGCGCCCGGGCGCCCCTCTGTCCGACATAGGTCGCGCGATAGAGACCCATGCCCGCAAGCATGAACTGGGGGTGGTGAGGGCTTTCGTCGGGCACGGGATAGGCGAGCAGTTCCACACCGATCCCCAGATATACCACCACTATAATCCCTACGATAATGCCCCCATGCGCACAGGTATGGTGTTCACCATAGAGCCGATGCTCACCCTGGGTTCGGAGAGGCACCGCATGTGCAAGGACGGGTGGACCGCGGTCACCGTGGATGATAGGCGCACCGCCCAGTTCGAGCACACCGTTCTGGTCACCAACCGCTCCTACGAGGTTTTGACCGGCCCCGGGTCCGTTTCCCGTCGCCCTCCCGCTGACCTGCGCAACGCCGCCCGCCGGTAACGAGTAGGCTCCCACGGGGATTAACACGAACGCGACACAACGGATTCGTGCTCGGCGTGAAAACGGTCGGATAATAGGGAAACATGACCAACACCAACAATCCGGCCGCCGGCTGGCACCCCGATCCGCAGAACCCGATGCAGCAGCGCCTCTGGGACGGCGCCACCTGGACCGACCAGACCCGACCGTCTCTACCCGGACAGGTTCCCGGTATGCCTGCGGGGCAGCGCCCCAACAACTATCTCGTGTGGTCGATCATCACCACCGTGTGCTGCTGTATTCCGTTCGGTATTCCCGCCATCGTGAATGCCGCGAAGGTCGAAGGTGCGTGGAATCGCGGCGACATCTCCGCCGCCATGCGTCACAGTGCGCAGGCCAAGAAGTTCACGATCATCGCCGCATCCGTCGGCGCCGCGCTCGCCGTGCTGAGTTTCGTCCTCCAGATTCTCGTCGCGTACTACGGCAGCTGAGTACCGCCGTCGACATGTTTCACATGGGGGTGGCGCACGGCAGGTCACGCATCCTCGCCGGTGTGGCGCTCGCCGCCGCACCGGTTACGCTTCTTGCCGCCCGTTTGGGCGCGCCGCTCCCGCCGTGTCCGCTGAAGGTGCTCACCGGGCTAGAATGTCCGGGTTGCGGGACCGGGAGGGCTATTACCGCGCTCGCCCACGGTGATCTTCCGGCCGTACTTGATCACAACTTCATCCTCCCGATCGTAGGGCCACTCGTCGTCGTCTCTCTGATCGGTGTGCTTTTTAACAGGACCCCGCTGCTTGCGCGACGCGGCTGGGCACTCCCGATGCTCATCCTGGTGACCGGGTTCTGGATATTGCGGCTCCTGCCGATGGAAACGCTCGCGTACCTCGACTCGGGACTGCGGAACTGACCGGGGTTAGAACCAGGTCTTTTTGTTCTTCTGGTACGTGGCGATGAACTCCTCGTCGGACTTCGTCAGGTACACGATGCCTTCGGCGAGACCTATGACCGAGGCGAATCCGCAGGTCACGACGGTGAGCAGCAACTGAAGTATCCCCACACTGGTGTACCCGAGGTAGAACTTGTGTACACCGAACCCGCCGAGAACGATCGCGAGGATTCCGGCTGTCGTCTTTTTCGACTCGATTACGGCACCCTGCCCCGGCATGTGTCCGGGAGCCGGGGGAACCATGGCAGGCGACGGCGCTGCGGGACGGGTCTCATCTCCCCATCCTGCGCCGTTCCAGTAGCGCTGCTGCAGCGGGTTCTGCGGATCGGGGTACCAGCCGGCGGCCGGATTGTTGGTGTTGGTCATGTTCCCTATTATCCTGCCCTTCCCGCACTAAACACGAATCCGTTGTGTCGCGTTCGTGTTGATCCCCGTGGGAGCCTGCTCGTTACCGGCGGGCGGCGTTGCGCACTCCCCGATCCTTGTCGCTGGCGAGTTTGACAAGGACCTCTTTGGGGGTCGAGGGGTTTTTGGCGACTTGTTCGCGCACGTACTCTTTCTCGTCGTTTGCAAGTTCGACTAGAACCTCTGTAGAGGTCGAGGGGTTGCCGGCGACGTACATGCGCACGTGTTTGCTCTTGTCTTTTGCGAGTTCGACAAGGACCTCTTTGGGGGTCGAGGTGTTGTCGGCGACGTGCCAGCGCACGTCAGGGTCCTCGTCGTTGGCGAGTTTGACAAGTACCTCTTTGGGGGTGGAGGGGTTTTCGGCGAGGACCTGGCGCACGTTTGCGTTCGCGTCGTCTGCTAGTTCGACAAGAACCTTTTCAGGGCTCGAGGGGTTGCCGGCGACGGCCCGGCGCACGTATTTGCTCTTGTTTTTTGCGAGTTTGACAAGGACCTCTTTGGGGGTCGAGGGGTTTTCGGCGAGGGTTTTGGGGTTGTTGTCGCTAGTCATGGCAAGGACCGTGTCCGAGGTGTGCCGCCAGGCATGGGTCCAAGACGCGTAGGGGTCTTCCCGAAGCCAAAGGGGGGCGCTAGCCGGATCGCTAGGGTCTTGCCGGTTGCGCAGAGTTGGTCGCTAATATTCGCGTGAGTCTACTCGTTATCGGCGGGCGGCGTTGCGCACCCCTTCATCCTTGTCGTTTGCGAGTTTGGCGAGAGCCTCTTTGGGGGTCGAGGGGTTTTCGGCGGTAGGTGCGTTAATAGGCGAATCGATCGGGGCTCCCGGCGGCGGGACACGCCGCCACCCGTCATCGGGTGCATTTACCGCCACGTTCGTCACAGCCCGGGGACTGGCACCCCACTCGGGTCCTAAGAGTGACGCAAGGGCGTCAGGTGCGGCGATAGGCGGCGCCGGCATCGGCGCGTAGTGCGCCGTCCATGAGACGCCGTCCCAGAAACGCAGACGTGAGGGGGCGTCGGGGTCCGGGTACCAGTTTGCGGGACT
>Ga0194130_10004519_pt1 | contig 17628 bp, 17 predicted proteins | sample TA2KigsurfametaG_FD_160084 | JGI IMG/M metagenome (GOLD analysis project Ga0194130, IMG submission 160084) | Freshwater microbial communities from Lake Tanganyika, Tanzania - TA2015050 Kigoma 12 surface | ecosystem: Environmental > Aquatic > Freshwater > Lake | place: Tanzania: Lake Tanganyika... | reverse complement strand
GAGGCGATCCGTCCGCATGTCCGCGGCCGCTTCCGCGACATGCTGCTCGCCATGGCGCGGCACTCCGCCATGCTGCTCTACCTCGACCAGGCGCAGTCGGCGGGACCAGGGTCGATGGCCGCGCTCCGCCGTGGCCGCGGCATCAACGAGAACCTGGCGCGAGAGGTCCTCGAGCTGCACACGCTCGGCGTCGAGGGCGGCTATTCGCAGGACGACGTCGCGGCCTTCGCGCGCATCCTCACCGGCTGGTCGATCGCGCGCGAAGGCGAGCCCGACCCCGGGAGCTTCCTCTTCCGCGCGCCGGCCCACGAGCCGGGCGAGAAGGTGCTGCTCGGCCGGCGCATCGCCGAGGCCGGCGAGGACGAGGCGGTCGCGGCGCTCGACATGCTCGCGCGCCATCCCTCGACCGCGCGCCATGTGGCGACGCGCATGGCCGCGCATTTCGTCGCGGACGACCCGCCGCCCGCTCTGGTCGGCGCGCTTGCGCGGACCTTCATGGAAAGCGACGGCGACCTCGCGGCCCTCGCGGCGACGCTGCTCCGCCACGAGGCGTCCTGGTCGTCCCCGCAGGCCAAGCTGAAGACGCCGAACGAGTTCGTGGTCTCGGCCCTGCGCGCGGCCGGCATCGTGCCCGAGGACCAGCGCATCGTCGGCGCGCTGCGCATCCTTGGCCAGATGCCCTTCGCGGCCCCCTCGCCCGCCGGCTGGCCCGACCGCGCCGAGCACTGGATCGGCCCGGAAGCGATCATGCGCCGCGCGACCTGGGCGATGGCGCTCGCCGCGCGCATCGCCGAGGGGCAGCGCCCGGAGGCGTTCATCGAACGCGCGCTGGGCGAGGCGACCGGCGCCGCGACGCGGCTCTGGATGCCGCGCGCGGCCTCCGCAAGCGACGCGATCGCGCTCATCCTCGCCTCGCCCGAGTTCCAGAGGAGATAGGAATGGCGCTCACCAGGCGCGCGGCCCTCGCCCTCGCGGCCGCCCAGGCGGCGACGCCCTTCGCCGCGCGCGTCGCGCTGGCGTCGGCGCCGACGCGCAACCGGCTGGTGCTCGTCGTGCTGCGCGGCGCGCTCGACGGGCTGGCCGCGGTGCCGCCGCTGTTCGAGCCCGGCCTCGGCGCGCTGCGCCCGGGCCTCGGCCCGGTCGCGCAGGATGGCGAGGACGGCGCACTGCTCCTCGATCGCGGCTTCGGGCTGCATCCATCGCTCCCTGCCCTGCACGCGATGTATCGTGCCGGCGAGGCGTCCTTCGTCCACGCCATCGCGACGCCCTATCGCGAGCGATCGCATTTCGACGCCCAGGACATCCTCGAGAGCGGGGCGACGCGCGCGCGCGCCGCCACGGATGGCTGGCTCAACCGCGCGATCGGGCTGATGCCGCGCCAGGGACCTCGACTCGGCATCGCCGCGGGTACCAGCGTGCCGCTGGTCCTGCGCGGCGCCGTCCCGGTCGGCTCATGGGCGCCGCAGACCATGCCGGATCTCGGTCCGGACTTCCTCGCCCTGCTCGAGCAGGTCTATCGCGCGGACCTGCCCCTGGCCGCCGCGCTGGCCGAGGGGCGCCGGCTCCACGAGACGACCGGCTCGGTGCTCGGGGACGACGCGCGCATGGCGCCAGGGACGCGGCCGGGGCCCGCGCTGCGGGCGATGGCGAGCGGCGTCGCGCGGTTGCTCGCGGAGGAAGGCGGGCCGCGCATCGCCAGCTTCGACCTCGCGGGATGGGACACGCATGCGGCGCAGGCGCAGAGGCTGCGGCAACTGCTTCGCGGGCTCGACGACCTGCTCGACGCGCTGCGCGAGGGACTGGGCGCGGAGTGGAAGCGCAGTGTCGTCGTCGTGGCCACGGAGTTCGGCAGGACGGTACGCCGCAACGGCACGGGGGGGACGGACCACGGCACGGGATCGGTCGCGATGCTTGCCGGTGGCGCGGTCGCCGGCGGCCGGGTCCACGGGGACTGGCCTGGCCTCGCGCCGGACAAGCTCCTTCAGGGGCGCGATCTTGCGCCCGCCACCGACATGCGCGCTCTGTTCAAGGGCGTGCTCGCCGCGCACCTGGGCATCTCGCATGCAAGCCTCGAGCGAACGGTCTTCCCGGGGAGCGGGGGAATCCGTCCGCTCGGCGGCCTGCTGCGCGCCTGAGCCTCACACGTCGCTGCCGTAGCCGCTGTTCCCGATCATCGACAGGAACTCGCGGCGAGTGGACTCGTTGTTGCGGAAGGCGCCGAGCATGCGGCTCGTCACCATGCTGACGCCCGCCTTGCGGATCCCGCGGGTCGTCATGCACTGGTGAGTGGCGCGCACCACCACGGCCACCCCGCGGGGGCGCAGCACGTCCTGGATCGCGTTGGCTATTTGCGACGTAAGCTTCTCCTGGATCTGCAGGCGCTTGGAGTAGAGCTCGATGACGCGCGCGATCTTGGAGATGCCGACGACGCGCTTGTTCGGCAGGTAGGCGCAATGCGCAACGCCGATGATCGGCGCGACATGGTGCTCGCAGAACGACTCAAAGCGGATGTCGCGCAGGATAACCATCTCGTCGTAGCCCGCGGTCTCCTCGAAGGTGCGCTCGAGAATCGAGACAGGATCCTCGTTGTAACCCGCGAACCACTCCTCGTAGGCGCGCACGACGCGCTCCGGCGTGTCGAGCAGGCCCTCGCGGCCCGGGTCGTCGCCGGTCCAGCGCAGCAGGGTGCGGACCGCGGCCTCGGCCTCGGCGCGAGACGGGCGGACGAGGCACGACGCCTCCTCGCGGTGGTTGCTGGTCTGGGTCTGTTGAGCTACGTCGAGCTGCATATCCGGTCCTTCCTTTTGTTCCTCACCTATACGGATGGAGCGAAGGATCGGATCACACGCCTCGCTGGACTTCCTTCCGGGGTGAATGCCCCGCGCTCAGCTGCCGCGATAGGTCGCGTAGGACCAGGGGGTGGCGAGCAGCGGTACGTGGTAATGCGCCGACGCGTCGGCGATCGCGAAGCGCAATACGATCTCGTCGAGGAAGGGCGGGTCGCTCAGGGCCATGCCATGGGCGCGGAAATAAGCGCCCGCGGCGAAGACCAGCTCGTAGCGCCCGACGCGCATCGCCTCGCCCTCGAGCAGGGGCGCGTCGGTCCGCCCGTTGGCATTGGTGCGCCCAAACGCGACCCGGATGCGGGCCTCGCCCTCAAGCCGATGGAGGACGAAGGAGATATCCCCGCCGGGAACGCCGCGCGCTGTGTCGAGGAAATGGGTGGTGAGGCGGCCCGCCATGGTTCAGCCCGCCCGCGCGACGAGGAACAGGGCGACCGTGCCCGCGATCGCGGCCGGCCAGATCCAGCGCCCTTCCTCCGTCCTGCCCTTGTCGTGGAGCAGGAACCAGTGGCGGACGATCGCGCCGATGACGATCAGCCCGGTCAGGATCGCCCAGGCATGGGCGCTGCCCCAGGTCGAGGAGAAGTTCTTCGACAGCATCATGAAGACGACGGGCAGCGTCAGGTAGGAGTTGTGCGTCGAGCGGATCTTGCCCTGCAGCCCGCGATCGGCGTTGGGCGCGCGGCCAGCCGTCACGGCCTCGACCATCGCGCGCTGGTTGGGGATGATGATCATCCAGACATTGGCGACCATCAGCGTGCCGATGAGCGCGCCGACATGGACGAAGGCCGCGTGGGGCTGCATGACGCGGCACAGGGCCCAGATCACGACCACGAGCGCGGCGAAGCCGATCGCCGCGGCGTGGAGCGGGCGCGTGCGCCCGAGCGCCGAACGGAAGAGCGCGTCGTAGAGTAGCCAGGACAAGCAGACGAGCGCGGCGAAGAAGGCCGTGGCGCCGGCGCCGCCGAGCGCGGCGAGGCGCGGCTCGAGGAAAACGTCGCCGCCCATGCCGTAGTGGAAGACGAGGAGTAGCAGCAGCGCGCCGGTGACGAAGGTCATCCCGGCCTCCCACTTGAACCAGTGGAGGCGCCGCGGCAGCGCGGGCGGAGCGACGCCGAACTTCTCGACGCGGTAGAAGCCGCCGCCATGCACCGACCAGGCCTCGCCGGCGACGCCCGCGCGCGGCGGGTCCGGCGGCTCGAGCGAGGCGTCGAGCCACATGAAGTAGAGGGACGACCCGATCCAGGCGATGCCGAACATCACGTGGGCCCAGCGGATCGCCAGGTTCAGCCATTCGTGGACGAGTGGATCCATCGTCTGCCCCCAGCCGTGACGGTAGGTTCCCGTCTTACGTCGCCCCCTGCGCAGCGTCCACAGGGGCCTCGAGCCGTGCCGCCTCGAGCGGCGCGAGGTCCGGCGGCACCCAGCCGCGGCGCGCCTCCTCGCCATGGCCCAGGACGTACCAGAGCCCGACCGCCGGATGCGCCTGGTGCGTCGAGGGCTCGCGTGGAGGCAAGGCCGCCAAGGCGGGCGACGATTTTCTCGACGACGGCGTCCTCGGCGAGCGGCGGACATGTCCTCGCCGGCGTCTCCATCCACATGCGGGTTCTCCTTCCGCGGCATGATGCCAGCATGCCGCGTTGATTGACACCGCGCGCCGCGGCCATACAGTCGCGAACGCGTCGCGCGGGACCCAGGCCGCGACACGGCGTTCGGGGAGCCGGGGCGGAGCCAGTCGATGAGCAGCGAGGAAGAGGGCGCGGGCCGGCACCGGCTCGTGCCGCTGATCGTCTCCTCCGCCCTGTTCATGCAGAACCTCGATTCGACGGTGCTGACCACGGCGCTGCCGACGATCGCGCGCGACTTCGGCAGCGACCCGCTGCACCTCAAGCTCGCGCTGACCTCGTACCTGATGGCGCTCGCGGTCTTCGTCCCCGCCTCGGGATGGATCGCCGACCGCTTCGGTACGCGGCCGGTCTTCCAGGCCGCGCTGGGCGTCTTCGCGCTGGGCTCAGTCGGCTGCGCGCTGTCCTGGGACCTCGCGAGCCTCGTCGCCGCGCGCGTGCTCCAGGGCCTCGGCGGCGCGATGATGCTGCCGGTCGCGCGACTGCTGGTCCTGCGCAGCGTGCCGCGCGGCGAGATGGTCGCCGCCTTCGCGATGCTGAGCATGCCCGCGCTCGTGGCGCCGATCATGGGGCCCCCGGTCGGCGGCTTCCTCACCTCGTTCCTGTCTTGGCACTGGATCTTCTGGATCAACCTGCCGATCGCCGCGATCGGCGCGGCGCTTGCCGCGCGCCACGTGCCGCGCCTGCCGCCCGATGCGCCGGCCGCGTTCGACGTCGTGGGCTTCCTCCTGGTGGGGCCCGGCCTCGCGTTGATCCTGACGGGGATCACGCTGCTCGACATGGGCATGCTCGGCGGCGTCGCGCTCGGCGCGATCCTCGCCCTCGGCGCAACGATGCTCGTCCTCTACGTCGCCTGGGCGCGGCGCCACCCGGCTGCGCCGATCGACCTGCGCCTGCTGCGCATCCCGACCTTCCGCGCGGGGATCCTGGGCGGGCTCTTCTTCCGCGTCGGCGTGGGGGCGAGCCCGTTCCTCCTGCCGCTGCTGCTGCAGGAAGGCTTCGGGCGCAGCGCCTTCGAGGCCGGCCTCGTCACCTTCGGCGCCGGCGTCGGCGCGCTGGCGATGAAGCCGCTCGCGCCGCGCATCGTGCGCGGCTTCGGCTTCCGCCGCGTGCTGCTGGCCAATGCCGCGCTGTCGTCGCTGCTCGTGGCGCTGCCCGGCCTGTTCCGGCCGGACTGGGCGGCCTGGGCGCTCTTCGGCGCGCTGATGGCGGGCGGCTTCGCGCGCTCGCTGCAGTTCACGACCGTGAACGCGCTCCTCTACGCCGACGTGCCGCGCGAGGACCTGAGCCGCGCCACGACCTTCGGCTCGGTGATGCAGGAACTCGCCGGCACGTTCGGGGTCGCCACGGCCGCCCTCGCGCTGGCGGCGATGCAGGACCTGAGCGGGCGCGAGGGGCTCGACGCGCTCGACTTCCCCCTCGTCTTCGCCCTCGTCGGCGCGATCTCGCTGGCCTCGGCGCTGCCCTTCCTGCGCCTGCCCGCCGATGCCGGGCGCGACCTCGCCCGGCGCGGCGGCGGCTGATCAGCCGAGGCCCATCAGCTTCTCGATCGCGGAGAGCTGGATCATCGCCGCGTCGACCATCTCGGCCACCGGCACGGACTCGTTCGCGGCATGGCCCGCGACGCCCGAGCCAGGGCCGATGTTGATGATCTCGATCCCGTCATCGGCGAAGTAGCGGCCATCCGACACGCCGGTGGCGTGGAGGAAGCGCGCCGGTTTGCCGAGGCGCTCGCGGATCGCGGCGGAGAGTGCGGCGATCGCCATGCCGTCCGCGGAGCCCTTGAAGCCGTTCGTACCGGTCAGGAACTCGCAAGTCCACGAACCCCTGGGCTCGCCCGCGCGGCGCAGCGTGTCCTCGAGCTCGCGATAGGCGGACTTCACGCGCTCGCTCGGCAGCAGGCGGCGGTCGATCTCGACCACGCAGGACGCCGGCACGACGTTCGTGTTGTGGCCGCCGCGGATCATCCCGACATTCATCGTCGAGCGCATCGCGCCGTCGACGCGCGCGGCGATCCTCGGCGCGAGGTCGCGGTCGATCGCCGCCAGCAGGCGCATCATGCGCGCGATCGCGTTGTCGCCGGCGGAGGGGTTGCCCGCATGCGCGGCCTTGCCCCTGGTCGTGATGCGCGCCCAGAAGACGCCGCGCTCCGAGACGATCATCTGGTTCTCGGTCTGCGCGCCCAGGACCAGCGCGTCGGGCTTCACATGGCCCGCGTCGCGCAGGAACGACATGCCCTCGGGGCCGAGGTTCTCCTCGTCGGCGACGAAGGTGAAGCAGACCTCGCCTCGGCGGGGGCCGCCGCGGCGCGCGATCTCCTCGGCGAGCCAGAGCTGCACCGCCATCGAGCCCTTGCAGTTCCCGGCGCCGAGGCCGAAGACGAGGCCACCCTTCGCGACCGCCTTGTAGGGATCGGTCTTCCAGTCCGCGCGCTCGCCGACGCCGACCGTGTCGACATGGGCGTTGAAGACGATGCGCGGGCTGCCCTTGCCGAGCTTCGCCACGACGTTGTCGACGCCCTTGCTGCGCGCGAGGACCTTCGTGCGGTAGCCGGCCTTGCGCAGCCGCGCCGCCGCGTAGCGGCAGATCTCCACGCTCTCGCCCGGGGGATAGGGCGACGGGATCGCGATCAGGTCGGACAGGACCGACGCCAGCGACCTGGCGAGGGCTTTTTCGTTCATGGGCGGGCGTGCCCCTCTGCGTGGTTTTCAGCGGTTGGCGAGGGCGGCGAGCGTGTCCGCGAGGACGCGCGTGCCATTGGCGAGGTCGCGCGGCGTGGCGTCCTCGGTCTCGTTGTGGCTCACGCCCTTCCAGCACGGAACGAAGATCATGCCGGCCGGCGCCACCTTGGCGACGTGCATCGCGTCGTGGCCGGCGCCGGAGATCATGTCGATGTGGCGGAAGCCCAGGGAGGCGGTGGCCTCGCGCACGCGCGCGACCGTCTCCGCGCCGAAGGGCACCGGCGCGACGGTCGTGTATTCCGTGACATCGACCGTGCAGCCGCGGCGCGCGGCTTCCGCCGCGCAGGCCGGCTGGATCGCGTCGCCGAGGCGCTTGAGCGTCGCCGGGTCGGGATGGCGGAGGTCGACGAGGAAATGGACCTTGCTCGGCACCGTGGAGGGCGAGCCCGGGTAGATCTCGAAGCGGCCGACCGTGAAGCGCACGGTGTCCGTCGGGTCGTCCATCACCTTCTCGAGCGCCAGCACCATCGAGGCCGCCGACTTGAGCGCGTCCTTGCGCAGCCGCAGCGGCGTGGTGCCGGAATGCGCCTCCTCGCCATGGACATCGACGTAGAATCGGCGCATGCCCTGGATCAGCGTGACCACGCCGATCTCGTTACCGGTGTTCTCGAGGATCGGGCCCTGCTCGATATGCGCCTCGATGTAGGAATCGATCGGGAAGCCGAGGCGCGGCTCGAGCCGCGCCGGCGCCGCGGCGAGCACCTCGCCGAAGGCCTCGCGCACGGTCTTGCCCTTCGGGTCCCTGCCGTCGAGCAGCGTCCCGAGTTCGTAGGCGCCCACGAAGGCGCCGGAGCCCATGCAGCCCGGCTGGAAGCGGTTGCCCTCCTCGTTGGTCCACGCCACTGCCATCACCGGCCTTTTCGTGGCGATGCCGGCGTCGTCGAGCGCCTCCAGAACCTCGAGGGCCGCGAGCACGCCATAGGTGCCGTCGAACCTGCCTCCGGTCGGCTGGCTGTCGAGATGCGAGCCGGAGACCACGGGCCTGGCGTCGGGATCGGTGCCCGGCCGCTTGACGAAGAGGTTGCCGATCGGGTCGGTGAAGACCTCGTAGCCACGCGCGGCGGCCCAGCTTCCCAGCAGCCCGCGCGCGGCCGCATCCTCGGCGCTGAGCGCCTGGCGGTTGACGCCGCCCTTGGCCGTCGCGCCCAGCTTCGCCATCTCCATGTGGCGCTGCCAGAGCCGCTCCTCGCGGACATGGTCGGAGGCGCGCGTGTTGGCGCCGCGTGGCGTCGTCGACATGGCTGGTGCTCTCCCTCGGCGAAAGGCCGCGCGAATTAGCCGCAATCTGCGGCCCGATTCAAGCCCCGCGGGCGGGACGCGGCCGTAGGCCGCCGGCCTCGCAGATGAAGGCGACGACGTCGTCGACGCCCTTGCCCGCCCGCACGTTCGTGAACAGGAACGGGCGCTGGCCGCGCATGCGCCGCGCGTCGCGGTCCATCACCTCGAGCGACGCACCGACATGCGGCGCGAGGTCGATCTTGTTGATGACCAGCAGGTCCGAGCGCGTGATGCCCGGCCCTCCCTTGCGCGGGATCTTCTCCCCGGCCGCGACGTCGATCACGTAGATCGTGATGTCGGCGAGTTCCGGGGAGAAGGTCGCGGCGAGGTTGTCGCCGCCGGATTCGATGAACATCAGCTCGAGGCCGGGGAAGCGGCGGTTCATCTGCTCGACCGCGGCGAGGTTGATCGATGCGTCCTCGCGGATGGCGGTGTGCGGGCAGCCGCCCGTCTCGACGCCCATGATGCGCTCCGGCGCGAGCGCGCCCGAGCGCGTCAGGAACTCCGCGTCCTCCTTCGTGTAGATGTCGTTGGTGATCGCCGCGACGTCGAGCCGCTCGCGCATCGACTTGCACAGCGCGTCGACGAGCGCGGTCTTGCCGGAGCCGACCGGGCCGCCGACGCCGACGCGCAGCGGGCCCGTCGAGGAACGATTGGTCATGAGCGGAACAGCCTCGTGTACTGGGTTTCGTGGCGGATGGAGAGCAGGTCGATGGCGGGCACCGTGGAGAAGACGTCGTCGATCGTCCCGATGGAAAGGGCCCGCGCGGCGGCCCGCGCCGCCTCTTCCTCCAGCGCGGCGATCGCGCGCTGCCCGTCGGTCTGCCCGAGCGGCACGAGCCTCACCCCGGCGGAGACGAGGTTCGCGGCGACGGCGTGAAGATGCGCGAGGAGCAGCGCCTCGAGCGGCAGGTCCCAGGCCGCGCCCGCGATGGCGACCGCCACGGGATGCGCGACCTCGATGCCGCGCGCAGCCAGCATGTCGCCAGCCGCGGCGAGCGCCGGGCACGGCCAGGCCGCGCGCACCGTGGCGAGGAAGGCGCGGCCCTGCGCATGACTCTCGAGCGCGAGCTCGGCGGAGCCGCGCATCGCCGCCGTGCGCTCGGCGATCGTCGCGAGCGCGTCGTCGTCGCCCTCCCGGCAGGCGCGCCACGCGAGCACCAGGAACGCGGCATCCGCGTGCCCGGCGCCGCGCGCCAGCACGGTCGACACGTAGTCGACCAGCGTCGCCAGGTCGCGCACGCGACCGTCCTCGACCGCCATCTCCAGGCCATGGCTGTAGCTGAACGCGCCGGTCGGGAAGGATGGCGACATCCAGGCAAGCAGCCTCGGCAGCGTCGTCTCCGGCCCGGCCATCTCAGTGGCGATGGCCATGGCGGTGGTTCCCATGTCCATGATCGTGGTCATGGTCATGGTCATGGTCATGCGCATGCCCATGTCCATGACCGTGGCCGTGATCGTGGCCATGGCGCCCCTCGCCCCCATGGGCATAGGCGCCCTGCTCGGGCGTGAAGGCGGCCTCCAGCCGCGCGACGCGCGCGCCGAGCCCTTCGAGCATCGCGACGATCACGTGGTCGTCGCGGATGCGCAGGCGGCCGGGCAGGATCTCCACCGGCAGGTGCCGGTTGCCGAGATGCCACGCGAGGCGCGCGAGCGCGGCGGCGCTCTCCGCCTCTATGTCGCAGACCTTCTCCGGCGCGGCGGCGACCTCGATCACGTCGCCGGTCTCGAGCACGAGCCCGTCGCCCGCGTTCATCACGCGCGCCTCGGGCAGGTCCAGCAGGAAGGCGACGCCGTCGTCGGTCGCGAGCGCGATGCGCCGCCGGTGCCGGTTGTCGAAGTCGAGCGTCGCCACGCCGGTCCGGCGTCGCAGCGGCCAGGTGCCCCTCGGCACCACCTCGATCGCCCTGCGCATGGTCAGAACAGGAAGTAGCGCTGCGCCATCGGCAGCTCGCTGGCCGGCTCGCAGACGAGGAGCTCGCCATCGGCGCGCACCTCGTAGGTCTCCGGGTCCACCTCGATATGCGGGGTCGCGTCGTTGAACAGCATGTGCTTCTTCGTGATCTTCCTGATGCCCGAAGCGGCGAGCACGCGGCGCGACAGGCCGAGCTTGCGCTTCACGTCCGACTGCATCGCCGCCCTGGAGACGAAGGTGACGCAGGACGAGGCGAGCGCGCGGCCGAAGGCGCCGAACATGGGCCGGTAGTGGACGGGCTGCGGCGTCGGGATCGAGGCGTTGGGGTCGCCCATTGGCGCGGCGGCGATCATGCCGCACTTGAGGATCATCTCCGGCTTCACGCCGAAGAACGCCGGCGACCAGACGACGAGGTCGGCGAGCTTGCCGACCTCGACCGAGCCGATATGGCGCGCGAGGCCGTGCGCGAGCGCGGGGTTGATCGTGTACTTGGCGATGTAGCGCCGGACGCGCAGGTTGTCGCTGCCCGACTTCTCGCCCGCAAGCGCGCCGCGCTGGACCTTCATCTTGTGCGCGGTCTGCCAGGTGCGGATGACGACCTCGCCCACCCGCCCCATCGCCTGGCTGTCCGACGACATCATCGAGAAGGCGCCGATGTCGTGGAGGATGTCCTCGGCGGCGATCGTCTCGCGCCGGATGCGGCTTTCCGCGAAGGCCACGTCCTCGGGGATGCGCGGGTCGAGGTGGTGGCAGACCATGAGCATGTCGAGATGCTCGTCGACCGTGTTGACCGTGAAGGGCCGCGTCGGGTTTGTCGAGGACGGCAGGACGTTCGGCAGGCCGCAGACCTTGATGATGTCCGGCGCGTGGCCGCCGCCCGCGCCCTCGGTGTGGAAGGCGTGGATGTTGCGCCCCTTGAAGGCGGCGACCGTGTCCTCGACGAAACCGGATTCGTTGAGCGTGTCGGAGTGGATCGCCACCTGGACGTCCATCTTCTCGGCCACGGAGAGGCAGACGTCGATGGCGTTGGGCGTCGTGCCCCAGTCCTCGTGCAGCTTGAGGCCGATCGCGCCGGCCTTGACCATCTCCACCAGCGGCCCGGCGGCCGACGCGTTGCCCTTGCCGAAGAAGCCGAGGTTCATCGGCAGGCCCTCGGCCGCCTCCAGCATGCGCGCCATGTGCCATGGTCCCGGCGTGCAGGTCGTTGCCGACGTGCCGGCCGCCGGCCCGGTGCCGCCGCCCAGCATCGTGGTCACGCCGGAATGCAGCGCGTCGTCGACCTGCTGCGGGCAGATGAAGTGGATGTGGCTGTCGATGCCGCCCGCGGTGACGATTCGGTTCTCGCCCGCGATCACCTCGGTGCCGGGGCCGATCACGATGTCGACGCCGGGCTGGATGTCCGGGTTGCCCGCCTTGCCGATGGCGTGGATGAGGCCGTCGCGCAGGCCGATGTCGGCCTTGTAGATGCCCGTCACGTCGAGGATCAGCGCGTTGGTGATCACGGTGTCGACGGCGCCCTGCGCGCGGCCGCGCTGCGACTGGCCCATTCCGTCGCGGATGACCTTGCCGCCGCCGAACTTCACCTCCTCGCCATGGACGGTGAGGTCGCGCTCGACCTCGACGAAGAGCTCGGTGTCGGCGAGGCGAACGCGGTCGCCCGTGGTCGGGCCATACATGCCCGCATACGAGGCGCGGCTGATCCGGGTCGACATGGCTCAGCTCCCCTTCCGCTTCGCGGCCTTGCGCTTCGCGGCGGCTGGCTTGCCCGCGCCGCGCCGCGCATCCAGCGAGCCATTCACCATGCCGCGGAACCCGTGCACGATCCGGTCGCCGCCGAAGGCGACGAGCCCGACCTCGCGCGTCTGGCCCGGCTCGAAACGCACCGCCGTGCCGGCCGGGATGTCGAGGCGCATGCCGCGCGCGGCGGCGCGGTCGAAGCGCAGCGCGGCGTTGGTCTCGTGGAAATGGTAGTGCGAGCCGACCTGGATCGGCCGGTCGCCGGTGTTCGCGACCTCCAGGCGCAGGGTGCGCCGCCCGGCGTTGAGGTCGATCTCCCCCGCCGCGAGGATGTATTCGCCCGGCTTCATCGCATCACCTGATCGGCTGGTGGACAGTCACGAGCTTCGTGCCGTCGGGGAAGGTCGCCTCGACCTGGATCTCGTGGATCATCTCCGCGACGCCCGCCATCACCTGGCCGCGGCCGACGACCTCGGCGCCCGACTTCATGAGGTCGGCGACGCTGCGCCCGTCGCGCGCGCCCTCGACGACATGGTCGGTGATCAGGGCGATCGCCTCGGGATGGTTGAGCTTGACGCCGCGCTCGAGGCGCCGGCGCGCGACCACGGCGGCCATCGCCACTAGGAGCTTGTCCTTCTCACGGGGCGTCAGGTTCATCTTGCCTCCCTTGCCGCGATCGCACCCTCGCGGGTAATCCGCGCTGCATCAAATATGCCATAGCCGCGGCAATCGCGCGGGCAATGATCCGCCCGCCGCGCGCAGGAATCGCCAGGCCTCCGCCACGGCGCGGCGCAGGGCCTGCGCGTCACGCGATAGCCCGCGCACCAGCAGGATTTCGCCCAAGCAGGAGGCAGCGATGCCTGCGCCGTGGCCTGCCAGCGCCTCGCGCAGGCCCTCGAGCCGCGCCGGGGCGTCGGCGCCGCAATAGGCGAGGGTCGCCATCGCGGCGGCCCCATCGAGCGCGAAGGGCGCGTCGAGCGCCCCCGGTTCGTCCGGGCGCAGGGCGAACGCGTCCGCCCAGGCCAGCCTGCCCTCGCGCCGGATCTCCCAGCGGTCGCGCAGCCAGGCACCCGCGATCGTCTCGCCACGCGCGCGGCGCCCGAAGACCAGCGTCTCGCCGGCGAGGCAGCGCGCGCCGGCAGCGAGGTCGATGGCGAGACCGCGGTCCAGCCTACTGGCCTCGAAGAGGATCGTCTCCTGCGGCATCCATTCGAGCCAGGCGTCGCGCCCGGCCGACAGGGAGGTGCGGATCGCGACGTCCGGGCCGTCGGAGCGATAGACCTTCTCCGCCGCCTGCCCCGTCACGAGCGCGCGGGCGCGGTCGCCGAGCCCGATCGCGGTGCGCAGCGAGTCGCCGCCCACCAGCCCGCCCGCGGTGTTGAGCAGCACGACATGCGGGATCTCGTCGTCGACAGGCTCGGGAAGCAGCACGCGCATCGGGTCGTGGTGCCAGAGCTCGACGAGGCGCGTCGTGCCGGCGTCGTCGCGCAGCGTCACGCGCGCGCCGCCATCGACGCGCACGCGCCTGCGCCCGCCAGCCATGCGCGATCCGTCCGCCACCACGTCCATGCCCGCATGCTAGGCGCGCGCCGCCATGCTTGCCAAACCCCGCCTGTCCCAGTCTCATGGCGCCGGGACGAGGGAGGGACGACCATCATGGACAAGGCACTTGCCGGCCAGCGCGCGCTGGTCACGGCCGGCGCATCCGGCATCGGCCGCGCGATCGCGCGGCGCTTCGCGGCGGAAGGCGCGCGCATCTTCGTCTGCGACGTCGACGAGAAGGCGCTCTCGGCCTTCCTCGCCGAGAACCCGGGCAGCTCGGGGATCCTCGCCGACGTCGCCGATCCCGCGCAGGTCGACCGCCTGTTCGACGCCGTCGCGGCGAGCCTCGGCGGCCTGGACATCCTCGTGAACAACGCGGGCATCGCCGGGCCGACGCGCAAGGTCGAGGACGTCGCGGTCGCGGACTGGGATCGCTGCATCGCGATCAACCTCAACGGCATGTTCTACTGCACGCGCCGCAGCGTGCCGCTGCTGAAGGCCGCCGGCGGCGGCTCCATCGTCAACCTCTCCTCGGTCGCGGGACGGCTCGGCTATCCGCTGCGCACGCCCTACGCCGCCTCGAAGTGGGCCGTCGTCGGCCTCACCAAGAGCCTCGCCATGGAACTCGGACCTGACGCGATCCGCGTCAACTGCATCCAGCCCGGCCTCGTCGCCGGGCCGCGCATCGACGGCGTGATCGACGCCAAGGCCGAGGCCTTCGGCATCGGCTTCGACGAGATGAAGCAGCGCCTGCTCGCGAACGTCTCCCTGCGCCGCATGGTCACGGCCGACGACATCGCCGAGATGGCGCTCTTCGTCTGCTCGCGCGCGGGCTCCAGCATCACCGGCCAGGCCCTCTCGGTCTGCGGCGACCACCAGGTGCTCCAGTGAAGGCCATGATCGCCATCGTCGGCAGCGGCTTCATCGGCCGCGGCTGGGCCGCGCGCTTCGCCTCGGCGGGCGCGAAGGTGAGACTCTGGGACAGCAACCCCGCCGCGCCGGACGCCGCGCTACGCTGGCTCGACGAGACTCTGCCGGCGATGGAGAAGCTCGGCCTGATAGAAGACGCGGCGGGCGCACGCGCCCGCGCCACGGCCTGCGCCACGCTCGAGGAGGCGCTGGCCGGCGTCGACTACGTGCAGGAGAACGCGCCCGAGGACCTCGCGCTCAAGCGCGACCTCCACCGGCGCATCGACGCCGCGGACTGCGCCTCGGCCGTCGTCGGCAGCTCGACATCCACCTTCCCCGGCAGTCGCATCTTCGACGGCCTGCGCGGCGCGGCGCGCTGCCTCGTGGCGCATCCCGCGAACCCGCCGCATCTCCTTCCCGTCGTCGAGCTCGTGCCGACGCCGAACACCGCGCCCGAGGCGCTCGCGCGCTGCCGGTCGCTGATGCAGGAGGCCGGGCAGGTGCCGGTGCTGCTGAAGAAGGAGATCGAGGGCTTCGTGATGAACCGGCTGCAGGCCGGCGTCATCTGCGAGGCGATCAGCCTCGTCACCGGCGGCGTGATCGAGCCGGACGACCTCGACGCGGTGATCCGCCACTCGCTCGGCCTGCGCTGGTCCTTCATGGGCCCGTTCGAGACCATGGACCTCAACGCGCCGTCCGGCTTCCTCGACTACGCCACGCGCTATGGCGGCCCGCTGCGCGGCCTCGGCCGCGACCTGAAGGTCGCCGCGGACTGGCCCTCCGAGGCGCTGGCGCGCATCGAGGCGGAGCGCCGCGCGCGCGTGCCGGCCACGGGGCTGCCCGCGCGCGGCAGCTGGCGCGACCGGCGCCTGATGGCGCTCGCCGCGCACAAGAAGCAGATGAACGACAAGGAAGGGGAGTGACGACCATGGCAGACGCGAAGCCGAGGGCCCGCCGCAAGACGATCATCACCTGCGCGGTGACCGGCTCCATCCACACGCCGACGATGTCGCCGCACCTGCCGATCACCCCGGACGAGATCGCGCGGGAGTCGATCGCCGCGGCGGAGGCAGGGGCGTCGATCATCCATCTCCACGCGCGCGACCCGAAGGACGGCCGCCCGACGCCGTCGCCGGACGTCTTCATGGAGTTCCTGCCACGCATCAAGCAGGCCTGCGACGCCGTGGTGAACATCACCACCGGCGGCGGCCACGGCATGACGGTCGCCGAGCGCCTCGCCGCGCCGCTGCGCGCGAGCCCGGAGATGACCTCGCTCAACATGGGCTCGATGAACTTCGGCCTCTACCCGATGCTCGAGCGCTACAAGGAGTTCAGGCACGACTGGGAGCGCATCCACCTCGAGAACAGCCGCGACTTCATCTTCCGCAACACCTTCAAGGACATAGAGACGGTGCTGCACGAGCTCGGCGACAAGCACGGCACGCGCTTCGAGTTCGAGTGCTACGACGTCGGCCACCTCTACACCCTGGCGCATTTCCTCGAGCGCGGCCTGGTGAAGCCGCCGCTCTTCGTGCAGACGATCTTCGGCATCCTCGGCGGCATCGGCCCGCATCCGGAGGACGTCATGCACATGAGGCGCACGGCCGACCGGCTCTTCGGCGACCAGTACAGGTGGTCGGTGCTTGCCGCCGGCCGCCACCAGATGCCTATCCTGACCATGGCGGCCACGATGGGAGCGAACGTGCGCGTCGGCCTCGAGGACTCGCTCTGGCTCGGGCCGGGGCAGCTCGCGAAGTCCAACGCCGACCAGGTGCGCAAGATCCGCACGATCATCGAGAGCCTGGGCGGCGAGATCGCGACGCCGGCCGAGGCGCGCGCGATGCTCGGCCTCAAGGGCGGGGACCGCGTCGCCTTCTGACGCGGCGCCCCGTCAGCGGCGCAGCTGCGCGAGCTCCGCGGCGACGCGGGCGAAGACGCTCTTCCAGTCGCGCTGGCGCGGCTGGCGGAAGAGACGCATCGTCGGGTACCAGGGCGTGTCCTCGCGCCCGAGCATCCAGCGCCAGTCCGGCGAGAACGGGACCATCGTCCAGACCGGGCGGCGGATCGCGCCGGCCAGGTGGACGATCGAGGTGTCGGCGGCGACGAGCAGGTCGAGCGCGCAGAGCGCCGCCGCGCTCTCCGCGAAGTCGGCGAGCAGGGGCGCGATGTCCTCCACCTTGCCAAGCCGCGCAAGGTCGGCGTCGTCGCCCTCGCGCCGGTTCTTCTGCATCGAGAAGAAGCGCACGCCCGGCACCTCGAGGAGCGGGCCGAAGGCGAGCGGCCGGAACGACCTGTGGTGGTCGTTGCCGTGCTGCGGGTTGCCCGCCCAGACCAGGCCGACGCGCAACTCGCCCCCCTGCCCCAGCCTCTCCTTCCACGCGCGCACGAGCTCCGCGTCCGGCGCGAGCTCGTCGCCGGGCGGCGGGATCGTGTCGAGCTCGCAGGCCAGCGCGCCCGGGATGCTGAGCAGCGGGCAATGCACGTCGAAATGCGGTAGCGGGTTGCCGCGCTGCACGAGGCGGATGCCGGGCCGCGCGAGCGGCGCGGCGAGGCGCAGCAGCTCGGGCTGGATCTCCACGACGACGTCGGCGCCGAGCGCGCGCACGATCGGCACGTAGCGCAGGAACTGCAGCGTGTCGCCGAGCCCCTGCTCGGCATGGAGAAGGATCGTCCGGCCGACGATGGACTCGCCGCGCCACCAGGGCTGGCGGAAGGGGCGCGGCGGCAGGACGGCGAGCTTCCAGCGCGCCTCGTAGCGCGTCCATCCCTCTCGGAACTGGCCCAGTGTGAGCAGCGCCTGGCTCATGTTGCTGACCGCCTCGTGGTAGACGGGACGAAGCTCAAGCGCCTTGCGGAAATGCGCCACCGCCTCCTCGTGGCGGCAGCGTCCCATCAGCACGATGCCGAGGTTCCCGAAGCCGTCGGCGTAGTTCGGTCGCAGCTCGAGCGCCTTGCGGTAGCAGGCCTCGGCCTCGTCGAGCCGGCCCTGGCGGAAGAACGTGTTGCCAAGGTTGTTGTGCGCCTCGGGGAAGCCGTCG
>Ga0194130_10004509_pt1 | contig 17641 bp, 19 predicted proteins | sample TA2KigsurfametaG_FD_160084 | JGI IMG/M metagenome (GOLD analysis project Ga0194130, IMG submission 160084) | Freshwater microbial communities from Lake Tanganyika, Tanzania - TA2015050 Kigoma 12 surface | ecosystem: Environmental > Aquatic > Freshwater > Lake | place: Tanzania: Lake Tanganyika... | reverse complement strand
TAGAACTGCAAGGACTAGAGCCCATAGAACGTCAAGGCCAGGTCCGTTGGTATAAGCGTCCTGATCCTACAAAAACTTATCTAGTTGGGTTAGACCCTAGCCTAGGTACCGGGGGCGATCCTAGTGCCATACAGGTATTTGAATTACCTACATTTGTACAGGTAGCAGAGTGGCAGAATAATCGCACTACGATACAGCAACAGATAGGTATCCTAAGTGAAATCACCAAATATCTATCAGAAACAGTGCCAGTAAATAACATCTACTATAGCCTAGAAAATAATACTCTAGGCGAAGCTGGCCTAGTTAGTATAGCAGAAATTGGTGAGGAAAATATCCAAGGAACATTTCTAAGCGAACCAGCCCGAGTTGGTGTTAGCCGTAGATATCGTAAAGGATTTAATACCACAAACAAACCTAAAATCACAGCCTGCGCCAAACTAAAGAGCTTAATAGAAAGTCGTCGTATGACTATCTATAGCCGTCCATTGATCAGCGAACTTAAAACTTTCGTCGCAAATGGCAACAGTTTTGCGGCCAAACCTGGTGAAACCGATGATTTGGTCATGAGTGTAGTATTAGTTATACGTATGGCACAGTTACTACAAAGCTATGATGCCAATCTAGATACTGCTATGAAAGATGCTCTTGATGATTTCATTGAACCAATGCCGTTTATCATGTTATAAAGATAAATACTTACATGAGAGAAATAGATAAAATAGCAGAAGGTTTATTTGAAAAGATCCGTGACCGATTTGAGGATGTCAGCTTAGGTAACGACAAGGCAAAAGCTACCAGCGATCCAGAACAGGCACGTTTTTTCAACTTTGACTACGTGGTCGACGATCATAATCATGGTAATATTACAATGAGTTTGATCGATGAGACTAGTTTAAAAGTCTACTTTAGCAAGAATATCAGCAAAGATCTCACAGATGAGGAACGCAAAGATTGGTATAGTTTTCTGCGCGAATTACGTGAATTTGCACGCAGGAATCTATTAAGTTTTGAGCCTAGAGATATTACACGCAGTACCTTAAAACATCGCGATATCCAACAACAGAGCAAAGCTGACAGTACCTATGACAAAGACGAAGTAGTAGCAGAAAGTCGCATGTACGGCACACTGAATCGCAGCTATGAAAGCTTTGGTCCTGTGCGTATCAAACTAGCACACACCAAACCCATCATGGATGAATCGCATGGTGCCCGTAGCCGTAATATCGAAGCTGTATTCGTCGAAAATGATCAAGGTGAACGTTTCCGTCTACCGTTTACTAGCTTGACTGGTGCACGTGCTATGGCCCGACATGTTTCAGCTGGTGGGGTTCCAACTGATGAGCTAGGTAATCATATAACAGAAATGGTTAACGAAATGATGACTCTACGTCCTTTTATCAGAGGAGTACAACGTCGTACATTTGAAGATACTGTAACTAAAGAAATGGTCGAATCAGCATTTGGTTATCACGGATTGCTTAAAAACACACTTAAAAAACTCAAAGGTAAACGTGGATATACAGAATACAAAGAAAGTTACAAACCAGCATTGGTTGAAGATGAAGCAAACGTAGAAGAATTAAAAGAATTGTTTGTTAAGAAAACACTTGACGAACGTATTGAACAAGCATTACCCCTAGTACACAAGGCTTATACTATCATGAAAGAAAATAACAATCCATTCGCACAACAATTTGAAAGTTGGGCAGGTGCAATAGCAGAAGGTAGTTGGGCACTTCCTGACACAGAAGATGAAGTAGGCAAACTAATTGAATTATTAGGCGAGCCTCTTCCGGTTGGAGTAGATGCGCAGAACGCTACGAATGCACTATATAATATCCTTGGTGATGATCGATTATTTGATCGTCTAGGTGAACTAGCAGATATCGACCCTAATGCAGATGCACGTGATACGATCACAAGTTGGTTATATGATAATCTACCGCACATCTATCAACAGATTGAAAATGAAATTGGTGATCCAGACTATCCAGCAGAACCACCAGAAGCGGGTGATGAAGATTTAGAAGAATCATATCCAGCACAATCAATCGTTATCAATGGTAAACAAGTTGACCTAGGCTCATTAGAACTAGATGGTGTTGAATCATGGGATAGTCCAGACTATGCAGACGCTTATGCTACCTACGCAGAATTTACAGATGGCACACCTTTATCAGATGATGAACTAGAAGAACTCACAGACAAACATGGCGACATAATTAACGCAAAAGCACATGACATGTTAGAAGGCACATATAGTGCAGCTATTCCTGGCGGCACACAAAACATGCTACAGACAACTATGGAAGACGAAGACACACAAGATGATGATGGTGGTGTTGAAGCAATAATGAGTGCTATTATTCGCAGGATCGCACATCAACATCATGACTTGTTAATGAAACTAGGTCCAGATGGTGTACTAGAAGCCGCACGTGAACATGCTGAACGTATAGCACCAGTTGATGAAATTGGCACAAGTGATGTTAGTGCCTATGTGGCCGACATTAGACGTGAAGCAGGTCTTGATCAAGAAGAATCAAACCCATTAAAAGAGGTATTTGAAAGACTATTAAATGAAGACACTATCAATGTAGGCGATATTATACACGATAAAACACAACCAGAAATTGAAGGCAGAGTCATACGTTTAGAAGGCACTAACTATATTATAAATGTACAAGGCGAAGAATACCACATAGCACAAGCTAATGCAGTAAAAATACCAAAGGTATTACATGAAGCAGACAGCAAATTTATGGCATATCTTGAACCATTAATAGGACAACAAGTCTATATTCCAGCAGAAGGCACTACAGGTACAGTATTAGGTCCAAGTCCAAACCCAAATATCCCAACAGGCATACAGGTAAAATTAAGTAATGGACAAATTATAACCACAGCACCAGGCAGATTCAAAGCAGAACGTCCAGGAGCCCTACAACAGGCAATTGACAAATTTAATGCTATTACAGGTAAAATTGAAAATATTCCAACAGTGGCAAAACCTTATGGTCAAGTACCGGGTCCAATGGATAACTTATACAAACAAGATTGGAGCAAGGTCAAGGAAGATATAATCAAACTAGCAGGCTTATAAGATATCAAATCACCAAAGGGGCTTAACGGCCCTTTTGTTTTGGCAAAAATAATTTGAAAAAGACCGTTGCGAGATAAATAATAATAGCGTATTATGTTAAGATGCATAACACGTTTAGGCATATTTTAAGACCAACTTAAGGAGAAACAACATGGCAACATCATTAGCAGAAATCCGTGCAAAATTACAAGCACAAGAAAGTCGTAGTTCAGGCAACAACTCACAACAAGGTGGCGACAACGCTATCTACGCACACTGGAACATCGCAGAGGGCACCAACGCTCGAATCAGATTCCTTCCAGACGCAGATCCAAAAAACACATTCTTCTGGGTAGAACGAGCAATGATCAATTTACCATTTGCTGGCATCAAAGGTCAAGCAGATAGTAAACCAGTCACCGTGCAAGTACCTTGCGTTGAAATGTGGGGTGAAGCATGTCCAATCTTAGCAGAAGTACGTACCTGGTTCAAAAGTCAGAGTTTAGAAGAAATGGGTCGTAAGTATTGGAAGAAACGTAGTTACTTATTCCAAGGTTTCGTGCGTGAGAATCCGCTATCAGACGATCAAACACCAGCTAACCCAATTCGCAGATTTATCATCAGCCCACAGATCTTTAACTTAGTTAAAGCGGCATTGTTAGATCCAGAGTTAGAAAACTTACCAACAGACTATCAAGGTGGTTTAGACTTTACAGTTACTAAAACATCAAAAGGTGGTTATGCTGATTACTCAACTAGTAAATGGTCACGCAAAGAATCTGCACTAACAGCAGAAGAGGCGGCAGCTATCGACGCTCATGGTTTATACAACTTGAAAGATTTCTTACCTAAGAAACCAAGTGATGTTGAATTAAAAGTCATGAAAGAAATGTTTGAAGCATCAGTAGATGGTCAAGCATATGACGCAGATCGTTGGGCTAACTACTACAAACCAAGAGGTGTAACGATCGTTACAGCTGAAGCCGCATCAGCACCAGCAGCAAGTGCACCAGCACCAGCTGTCGAAGAGTTTGATGCTCCGGTAGCAGTAGCGACACCAGCACCAGTCGCAGAGGTTGCACCAGCGGCTCCTACAGCACCAGTCGCAACACCTCCAGCAGGTGGAACAGCTAGAGCTGAGGACATCCTTGCGATGATTCGTAATCGTCAAAAGACTATTTAAGTATTACAATCTAGATGTTGAGTAGATTAGATGATATAATCTATCCAAACCGTTGTGAAGTTATAGAAATAGAAGCTTCACAACGGTATATCTACCCTATTTTTAAAAATGGCAGTAGTTCTCTATTAGAACATGCTCGCCAACAAAATTATAAAATCTTAATAAACGAGCAGATCAAAAGAGCTTCAATCATTGATATAATATTAAGAGATCCCTTGTCTAGATTTATCTCAGGAATCCAAACTTTCGTACATAATGTTAAAAAAGAAAATCCAATATTAGACGTAGATACCATATTATATTTTGCAGAGAATTATCTATTCCTTAATAGGCACTATACTCCACAACTTAGTTGGTTAATAAATTTATCTCGATATGCAGATGCAAAATTAAGATTACATAACATGGATGCATTATCAACATTTACCCCATTGACTTGGACTCATCCCAAAGACATTCAATTTGATAAAATGGTATTGGACAGACTAAGTAACAATGTACATAATGAAATGTATTTGCGATTAGATAACTTATTATTACAATTAATTGGCCAGGAATTAACCTTTAAGGAAATATTAGCATACCTTAAACAACAAGACCCTCAAGCATATCAAAAACTATCATGCATTGCCCTAGACTAACACATTTTGTCCGACTTAATCCCAATGGCACAGTGAGTCGATGCGGACATATGGTTAACGCACCACAGTTCAATACACTCGAAGAAATGGACGAAAGTCTTTGGTTGCGGAATGTAAAACTATATATGCACAAGGGTATTTGGCCTAAATGGTGTGAAAGATGTAAACAAACAGAACAGGACAACGGATCTAGTATCAGATTAAATGCTATAACTTTTGATAAATTACAAAAACGTCAAGATTATTTGTCAGTTGGTGGAGTACTAGACAATGTCTGTAATAGTGCCTGTCTAACCTGTGATGAAAATCACAGTACCTTGATTGGCGGATTAAAAAGCAAAACATATACCATCGTAGATAACAGTAATAAGTTTTGGCAGTTGCCATTAGATCGTGTGGTGCATTTAGATATCAGCGGTGGTGAACCTAGCCACAGCAAGAACTACAAACACATCCTAGCAAACTTGCCTGAAAGTATTCGTTCGATCAGACTTAATACAAATTCTAGTACAGTGTTAGAAGAATTGATGCCGTTAGCTGAACGCGGTGTTCAAATTACAGTAACAGTTAGCCTCGATGGCATAGGTTCTGTACACGATCTGGTACGTTGGCCCATTAAATGGGATAAATTCTATGCTAATTTACAACAGTATATGGCTATGCCTGTAAAACTAAATACCTGGACTACAGTTAGTGCATTGAACGTAGATGATCTACCTAACATACTAGAATTTGTAAAACTACATAAACTAGATCACAGCTATGCTTATCTCAAAGAACCTTGGCAATTGGCAGTAGAAAATAAAGACACTCCAGAGTCGTTAGCATACATACAAGAACAAACTAAATTAAGAGGCATATGAACAAATATAAACCTTTTGTAGTATTTCCATGTGAAAATATTAATGAAATCAGTGAGGGTATTTTTAGATATCTTTTGACAAAAACTGATTTATTATCTACCACCGATTACGGCTGGCATTTTATAGACAAAAAAGAATTATTTGATTTTGTTCCTAACCTACTTAAATTTTTTAAGCAACATAAACTAGTAACAAGAGATGCGGCAATTACGATCATAACTAGTAACAAGCATTTAGGCAAACACATAGATGAACCTCCAGTTATAGCTAAAATAAATTTTCCGGTTTTAAATACAGAAGGATGGGCCAATCGTTGGTACGATGACCAAGATAATCTAGTGGATGAGATTGTAGATTTATCACAACCAATAGTGTTTAATTCACAAATCACACACAGTGTAGAAAAAACTACAGCAACAAAGATACCACGCATAGTGGCTAGTTTTACATTTCATAATGAGCCATTGGATCTGTTAAAATGAAGATTGCCATAACTGGTGGTACAGCTGGTATTGGACTAGCACTAGCAAAAAAGTTCGAAACAAACGGGCACGAAGTTTTAGCGTTGAGCCGTCGCAATGGGTATAACATACGCAGTCTACCTAAAGTCGCAGGCATGATAGAACCCTGTGATATGTTTATCAATAACGCTCAAGTAGGGTATGCACAAACAGAATTACTATTTGAAATATGGCGTCGTTGGGAAGGTCAGCATAAAACCATAGTAAACATCAGCACAAAGATGACCGACATGCAGATTCCACCTAAAAGTGAATGGGACGAATACCTCATACAAAAGAAAGCCCTAGAACTCGCAGAAGATTTATTAATAAAACGTAATGCGTGGCCGAGACAGATTATGATCAGACCCGGTAGTATAGCTACACAGCCTGGACAAGAGCCTCCTCTATATCAAAATGTAGATGATTATGCTCAAGGAGTATACGAGTGGATCCTAAAGAATATTTAACTAACAAAAAGTTTTGTCCTATACCGTGGACAGGATTTATGTACAACTCAAATGGTGATGTGTTAAATTGTATTCGTAGCCAACGGGCGATTGGAAATATAAAAGATAAGAGCATACATGAGATCCTTTCAGATAACATTGAAATTAAACAGAATATGCTTGCTCATAAAGATGGGATAGGATGTCATGTTTGTTATGACTTAGAAGGTGACAAGAAAGGGTATAATATGATCAGTGATCGCATATTCTATCTTAAAGAATTAAAGTCCGTAAACAATACTCTATATGATGATCCCGATAATTTTAATCTGCATACCATAGACATACGTTGGAGTAATGTTTGTAATCACAGTTGCGTGTATTGTTCACCGGAATATTCTAGCAAATGGGCTGCAGAATTAAAAATACAAAGCCAAGATGTATCAAAAGAAAGAGTCGACGAACTTAGGAAATTGGTATTTGATAACGCACATCAACTCAAACATGTATATATGGCTGGCGGCGAACCCTTGTTGATGAAAGAAAATTTAGAGTTGTTAGAGATATTGCAAGAAAAAAATCCTCAGGTTAATCTCAGGATAAACACTAATTTAAGCAAGACTGGTACTCGAGTATTTGAAAAGATTTGTGAATTTCCTAATGTGCATTGGACTGTAAGCGTTGACGAAATGGGTGCAGAATTTGAATATGTGCGATATGGTGGCAAATGGGCGGACTTTTTAGATAATTTAAATCTAATTAGGAAACTTGATCATAAAATAACATTTAATATGCTACATCATTTATTAAATTATCGATCGATATTTGATACAGTTAAATTTTTAAAAAGTTTAGGATTTCACAATAACAGTTTTGTTATAGGAGCATTATTACAACCAGATTATCTAAACATTAGACATTTACCAAATACTATGCTACAATCAGTAGAGCAAGAATTACAAGACTGGATTAGTCAAAAGCCGGGGTTTTTACTTGAAAACGGTCTAAGAAATGTGTTACAATATATAAAAACACCTATGGCAAAGAACATTGAATACTGTTTAGCAGAGATAGCAAAGATGGATCAAAGACGTAATATTAACAGTAGGGCAGTATTCACAGAATTATATAATTTAATAGAGGCAAATAATTATGGCAAAACCATTTGATATATCAAAATTCCGTAAGTCGATCACCAAGTCGATTGATGGACTTAGCACAGGATTTAACGATCCCACAGACTGGATTTCAACAGGTAATTATACACTTAACTATTTGATCAGTGGTGACTTCCATCGCGGAGTACCCTTAGGTAAAGTTACTGTGTTTGCAGGTGAATCGGGTGCAGGGAAGAGTTTTATCTGTAGTGGTAATCTTATCCGTAACGCACAGAAAGACGGCATCTATGTTATCTTAGTTGACACAGAAAATGCACTTGATGAAAAATGGTTGCATGACCTAGGTGTAGACACATCAGAAGATAAGTTATTAAAACTTAATCTAGCTATGATTGACGATGTAGCTAAAACTATCCATGAGTTTATGAAAGAGTATAAGACATTACCAAAAGAAGATTGTCCAAAAGTTCTATTCGTTATCGATAGCTTAGGAATGTTACTAACTCCAACAGACATCAATCAATTTGAAGCAGGTGATTTGAAAGGTGATATGGGCCGTAAGCCTAAAGCACTTACAGCACTTGTGCGTAATTGTGTAAATATGTTTGGAAGTCATAACGTTGGATTAGTAGCAACTAACCACACATACGCTAGCCAAGACATGTTTGATCCAGATGATAAGATTAGTGGTGGTCAAGGCTTTATCTACGCAAGTTCTATCGTAGTTGCTATGCGTAAACTTAAACTTAAAGAAGATGAAGATGGTAACAAGATTAGTGAAGTCAAAGGTATCCGTGCCGCATGTAAGATCATGAAGACCAGATATCATAAACCATTTGAATCAGTGCAGATCAAGATCCCATATGAAACTGGTATGAATCCCTATAGTGGATTGACTGACATGATGGAAGCCAAAGGTCTACTCAAGAAAGACGGTAACCGCCTAGCATTCGTAACTGCCGACGGCAAAGAAATCAAGCAGTTCCGTAAAGCATGGGAATCAAATGAAGAAGGTTGCTTAGACATAGTCATGAAAGAGATTTCAGCTAATGCTAAACTATTAGATGGTGGTCCAGCACCAGAAGCACCAGAAATGTCAGAGGAGATTGCAGAATGAACGTTGAATTAGACGCACTTAGCGAAATTTGGATGACCTGTAAAGAGTATATCGCTCCTAAAGATCGACAGGCCGCGGCTGACCATGTGATCAGTGTAGTAGCTGATCAGAACATCACCGAACGTGAACTAAAAGCATTTGGTGCGACTGACAGCTATCTTAAACGAGCACTAACAGAATATCTCGGTGAAGAAGAAACAGAAGAAGTTAATTATGATGATGAGGATGATGATTATTAATGTGGTATAGCCGCGTAGTAGCAAGTTTAAGTAGCATTCCAGACTTCATACAGCATTATGAACGGGAATTAGATGACGCACGACGTGAAGTTGGGGTCTATGGCAACATAGAAAAGAATCTTGCTGGCCTGCCCGGAATTACAGAACGACGTTTCAATCAGCTACAAGAGATCGAAGCAGTTCTTAATTACCTTAACATACAGTTAAGAAAAATACGCAAGAAACATTTCCAAAAGTATCTAGAAGGATATGCTCGTGCGCTGACTAGCCGTGATGCTGAAAAGTATGTGGATGGTGAGGACGAAGTTATTGATTTTGAAACTATCATCAACGAAGTAGCATTGTTACGCAACAAATGGTTAGGTATCATGAAAGGTCTTGAAAGTAAAAACTTCATGTTAGGTCACGTCACACGCCTGAGAACAGCAGGTATGGAGGACGCATCAATTGGTTAGTCTGAATCAACTGACTCTTAATTTACTTAATGGGTATGATACTTTTTTAGAAAGCCTGCGAACTGTCTGTGATATGGGCTGCGGCACTGGTGCAGATATCACTTGGTGGGCTATGTTAGAAAGCAAAGATGATCCACCAGAACCCTACAACTATCATTGCTTTGCAGTTGATCGCGATCAGAATAAATTAAATCAGGTACCTGATTTAGAAAACATTAATAAAATAAATCGAGATTTTACTGATCGTAGGATCATTCCTACAAATATAGACCTATTATGGAGTTATGATAGTTTACAGTATAGCCACAATCCTTTAGAAACACTAAGATTTTGGAATGAACAGATGACTATAAATGGTATGCTGGTCATAGGTGTGCCACAGACTAATGGAGTAGAATATAATAGATATTACAGCAGGACCTATAATCATTGTTTTTACAATCATACTCCTACTAGTTTACTTTATATGTTAGCAGTAAACGGGTTTGACTGTCGCGATGCTTATCTACTGAAAAAATTCAACGATCCTTGGGTACAGATCGCAGTGTATAAGAGCGACATAGAACCAATGGATCCCAAGACAACTACATGGTTTGACCTTGCTGATAAAAATTTACTGCATCCTAGTGTAGTACAGAGTATCACAAAAAGTGGATTTTTGAAACAAGAAGAAATAATCATGCCATGGTTAGACAAAGAAAATTACTATATTGATTGGATATCACAATCTACAATTATTCCAGAAGAAGCTGGTGAACCCACAGTTAGTGGTATATTCAATGAATCACGTTCATCTGGAGAATCTAAACTCAAACAAGCAGATGCAAAAACTAAAAGCACAGAATTATTAAAACCAGTAGGCATAACCAGACCACCCAAGGAAAGATTTGTAAAATGATTAATCGTGTGGTACTTTGCACTGGCGGATTTGATCCCTTGCACTCGGGGCATATAGAATATCTACGTGCGGCCAAACGCCTGGGTGACATCCTGGTGGTTGGTGTAAACAGTGACAGTTGGCTACGCCGTAAAAAAGGTCGCGAGTTTATGCCTAGCGATGAACGCATTAAGATCATTGAAAATCTACGTATGGTAGATCATTGCATCTTGTTTAATGATACTGACGATCATGCCATAGAAGCCATACGTAATGTCAAAATATTGTATCCTAATAGCGAAATAATTTTTGCCAACGGTGGTGATCGCACAGAAGAAAACATACCTGAGATGTCAGAGCCCGATGTCAGATTTGAATTTGGTGTAGGTGGTTATAATAAAAAGAATTCAAGTAGCTGGATCTTAGATGAATGGAAGGCACCCTGCACAGAACGTCCTTGGGGATATTATCGTGTGCTATACGAAACTCCCGGCACCAAGGTAAAAGAACTAACAATTAATCCAGGGCAAAGCCTTAGCATGCAACGACATTTTGAACGCACAGAAGAATGGATGGTCGCAGAGGGCAAATGTATGGTTGAACACCATACAGTACCATCGGGTGCGTTGGTACAGGAAATAATATCTAAACATCATACATATCATGTTAGCATAGAAACATGGCATAGATTGTTTAACCCATTTGACACGCCCTGTAAAATCGTAGAAATACAATACGGTGTAGCCTGCGATGAAGATGATATAGAAAGGAAAATATAAATATACATATATTGTAAATTAGGAATAAAAAATGCTGAAAAAACTAAAAATTGAAGTTAATCTAAGTAAAGGATCTCCTTTAACTGGATCTGCTTGGGTAAATATGCTGTTTAGCGGTGAAAAAGTGATTGATCGTGCTGAAGTTCAAGCATCATATGATACGATTGATAATGTAAAAATGGATAAGATTGACTTTACTATAGACCAGTTCGACGATTCTTTTCAACACACACTTACGGTTCAAAATTGTCCAGAAACAATAGGTCCTATACAGATTTATCACATAAACTTTTACTTAGATGATCATCTCGTTGGTATAAATTGGCAAACAGCAATAAAAGAAAAACCACTGCGTTTTGGTGGTCAGCCTAGTTTTACTATCACTAATCCGCATGTAAATGACCCATTGTTTAGCGGTTGGTGTTCTGTGCCTGATGTTAGTCCAGGAATGTCAATTACTTGGGGATTAGCAGATCTGGTAGCAATACATCCGTTATAAAAATACCAAAAGTTTTGATATAGAACGTAGATAAATACTATATCATGAAAATACGAGATATATTATTTGAAGATTTAATGCTAGAAACGCCTGAAGAAGTGCGATCTGAAATAATCCAAAAAATATCAAAAATACAGGACGAACCTGATTTAATTAATGTTTTAAAATTTGCTAAACAATACGCTTTTAAAACAGATGTAAAAAAACTTTCCACTATCAAAGGTTATAAAGATACAGTTGCCAATATTATCCTGCAAGCAGTTGGAAACGTAGATGCTCCTGACACATTGATACGGGCATTTTTAAAACGGCTAAGCACTGATGGTGTTATTAAAGAAAATCTACTACTTACAACCGGAATGGTACATATAATGGATGATATAGTAGATAAGAAGTTTTTAAGTATTTTCAATGCTATTAAACTAGATTTATTTGAAAAAATATCTGGTAAAATAGGTGAAATGGGGGACGTTGGTAAGGGAGAATATCTATTGTCCATACTCAGTCCAAGAATAATGCGCAGAGGTGCCCCTGGCGATATAGCTATTGGAAAAACCAAAGTTGAACTAAAAGCTGGTGAAAGCGGAAGGTTAGGACCTGCGGGATCACAGGCTCTTGCTGGACGTTTTGATGAATTTTATGCATTGTGTAATAAGAATAAACTCATAACTAAAGGTGCTAAATTTCCAAATCCTGTGGATATGAATCTTACATTAAACATGGGTAAATTTTCGGCATTTTTTAATAATGAACAGGCAAGGGTATCTAAAGCACTAGCAATAGCATTAAAAATGCACTATCCAACACTGAATACAACTGCTATGGTTAAGTCAATCGTCCAAGGCGGACAGATAGATGGGCAACAACTTAAAGCTCAAATGTTAGCTGCATCATATAGTGTGTACCAGGCAGCTAAAGAATTTAATGGAATTTTATTAACAGATTATGGTATTAACCGCTATCTATATATGAATACCCCCCAATCTGCGGCAGCCGCAGGTAAATTTGTCACTGTTAAATTTCCAAGTTGGACAGATGCCCAAAGTAACACTATCAAAATACAACTCAAATCATCGGCCAGATAACACTCTAGACTTTTTGTTAATTTACTGTTATAATAATTAAATATATTACGGCCATTCCGGAATTGCTCTGTACATTAGGTATGGAGATTATTAGATAAGGATTCTCAGCCAATCAATAAAATATATGCGGACTAATGCCGGGTCGCAACCGGCTGGTAGCTTCCGACGGGTCAGCTACAGGTGCACTGTGTAGTTCCGAGAATCCTTATCTAATATTTGGAGAGTTGGCCGAGTGGTCGAAGGCAGCGGCTTGCTAAGCCGTCCTCCCAGCGATGGGAGCATAGGTTCGAATCCTATACTCTCCGCCAAATTTAACGCCGGCTTGCGCAGAGTGGGATTGCACCTGACTTGTAATCAGGCTTCGTAAGATGGAGAGTGTTCGATTCACTCAGCCGGCACCAGTTGTAAAGTTATTGCCCTGGTGGTGGAATTGGCAGACACAGCGGTCTTAGAAGCCGCCGACGCAAGTCGTGGGAGTTCAAGTCTCCCCTGGGGCACCAAATACCCTTAAAATCCTATCACTTTTAGTACTCACAGTCTTGTGGAAAGTTAAATAGTAGTATATAATTATCTACATAGGGGTGAAAGATGACTGTAGAATTCCATCGAATCGAGAACTGCCACGTGGTTCATAAACCATGGGGTACTGAAACTTGGCTTATGCCAGGTAGTGACGTATACCCATTTGCACTCAAAGAATTGGTATTACGAGCAGGGTTTGTAACCAGCCTACAAGTACACCAATTCAAATCCGAATCAATACACTTACATCAAGGTAATGGAGCACTGATCTATTTTCCTTATTATTTTGACTGTGAACGCTATCTAGCAGGTGGTTACACAGCCGAAGATATCGCACATATTAAAAGCCAATTAATCACACAAGAACTAGCCCCAGGTGCTGTGTTCCATACACCACCCCGCACTATACATCGCATGGTAGCCTATGATGATCTACACTACACAGAAGCCAGCACTACTCAATTAGATGACGTGATACGCCTAGAAGATTCAGCTAATCGCGGTCACGGAAGGATAGCAAGCGAACATGAACAACAATAAACTTACAGTCTTGATCCTGGCCGCAGGTTACGGTCGACGCATGGGTCCATTCGGTAGGATGGTTCCAAAAGCACTGATTCCCTATCATAATAAACCCCTTATTAGTCATATTATGGAAAAGTTTGATGAATCTACTAGATTCGTCATCGCCTGCGGACATATGGGTCAATTGATCAAAGACTATGTCGGTATTGTGCATCAGGACAAAGACGTGGTGTTTGTTGATATTCCTTACTATGCAGAAGGTGATACAGGTCCTGCTACCAGCATACAGATGTGTGCAAAATACATACGTGGCGGATTCATGTGGTTAGCCTGTGATACCCTATTTGATTTCAAATTTGAGGATAAATTAGATCATAACTGGATCGCAGTTCACCCAGTTGATTCAGCAATCGCTCAAGACTACTGCTGGATCCAACGTGAAGGCAATGATATTATCGCAGTGCTTAATAAAAAATCCAGCAAGACCGCTGTTGATGCATTTGTAGGCATGATGTATGTCAAAGATGATGAATACCTAAAGAATCTGCAGGTCCGTCATGCTAAAGAAACCTATGAAGGATTTAAAGGCCTAGATCTGCAGGCATACACTATCCGCGGATGGAAAGACTTTGGTACTTATGAAAAATGGGAAGAACTGTCAAGTGAATTCACAGATGTAAGTTTTCCTAAACCCAACGAACTATTTTACAATGACAATGGTAAAATTATCAAGTTCTGGACAGATCCTAAGCAGGCAGAAATGCGTGTGCGTCGTGCAGAATGTAATCCGGAAGCTATGCCACATAATGTAGAGCGTTCAGGCAATTTCTTAATACACGACTACGCCAATGGCGATATCGTCTATAATCAATACTCACCAGCGATATTTGAAAAGATGTTGGATTGGTGTGAGACGGCTCTATGGACAAATGCACCGTCCGAAGTAAATGCTGATATAGATCATTATGAAATCTGCCACAAGTTTTATTATAAAAAGACCATGGAACGTGTTGAACAGTTTCGTGTGAAATATAGTGATTGGTCAGAGCCATGTGTGGTAAATGGCAAAGAAGTATTGAGTATAGATCAGTATCTAGCAAAGATCGACTTTACTTGGTTATGCACAGAAACCTCATGGAAGTTTATACACGGCGATCTACACTTTGATAATACCATCTATCAGAGCGGACAGTATCTAGGTTCACCAGACTTATACCATCAGATGAAAGACAAATACACAGATAAGTTTACTGCCATTGATTGGCGCACCGACTTTGGTGGTGAACTATACGGTGACCAATACTATGATCTAGCTAAGATGCTAGGCGGCCTACATCTCAGCTATAAAGATATCAAACACGAACACTACAACTATAAAGAACGCAATGACTATGTTACACTTGAAATACCAAGCGTCAAAGATGTCCAAGTGTATGAAGAAATCCTAAAGAAATGGGTCGTATCAAAAGGACTTGATTGGAAGAAAGTTAAGGCATTGGTACCAATCATCTACTTGAACATGAGTCCACTGCATGAAGCACCGTTTGACAAGTTCTTAGTAGCCTTAGCTCAACTGCACTTTAGCAAGATATTAGGGTAATGTATAAACGATTCATCATGGATGTAGATGGTGTGTTAAATGACGGCATGCTCTATTGGGGTGTAGATGGAAAACCATTTAAAGCCTTCGGTAATTACGATCATGATGGATTAAAACTCCTACGTAAGCATATTGCTATAGAGTTTGTCAGTGCTGATGAAAATGGTTGGCCTATCACCTATAACCGTATAGTTGAACACATGAAGTTTCCACTGACTATGGTTAAAGAAGCAGACAGACTGGACTGGGTATTAAGCAAAGGAGATCCAAAAGAAACAGTCTTTATGGGTGACGGACCTTATGATGCGAAAATCTTCCCTCACGTGGGATTGAGTATCGCCCCAGCACAGGCATGGAGAACAGCAAGAGCAAACGCAGACTACGTTACAGAACGTGAAGGCGGCAAAGGCGCAGTCATGGATGCCTGCGTGCATATTATGTATTTAATGGAGATTGAACATGGATTTTAGACTAGGATTTGGGCCAATGAGCCGCGAAGTTATTGAAATTATCTGTAACTACAGTCATCGTAATAAAAAACCTCTGATGCTGATTGCTAGCCGTAATCAAGTTGATGCTGAGTCAGGCTATGTGATGACTACTCCCGAAATCCGTGAACAATTACGTTCATTACCTACAGACTACATTTGGATGTGCCGCGATCACTGCGGTCCATATTTCCTAGACGCGGAAAAGGATCTATCATTGCGTGATGCTGTAGAAGCTACTAAAAAAACTATCGCATACGATATCGCACAAGGATTTGACCTAATCCATATTGACACTAGCCGTGTTGATGATACCTATGGTATCGCTAAAGAACTTTTTGAATTCTGCCTAACACTTAATCCTAATGTCCAGTTTGAATTTGGTACAGAGGAAAACGTAGGTGTTGCGGCAGGTGCTATCAAGTATAAGAACGATGTAGCATTTGCTAAGAATATTCCTAACATACAATTCGTTGTCGCACAAACAGGTAGTTTATGTCACGAAGATCATCAGGCAGGGTCATTTGAAACATCAACAGTTCGAGAACTTGTACAGGTCGCTAATACCAATGGTGTAAAGATGAAAGAACATAATGCTGACTATCTATCAGCAGATGAAATCCGCCTACGCAGTGCTGTAGGTGTTCATGCTCTAAACATAGCACCACAGCTAGGTGTAATACAAACTAAACTATTGCGCAGACTAGTTAAAGCTTATCCAGATGCGCAGGGGCAATGGAATGACTTTGCTAACGAAGTGATAGCTAGTGGTCGTTGGCGTAAATGGACAGACAGTACCGATAGAGAGCATCAGATCAATGTTGCCGGGCATTATTGTTTTTCATCCTCAAAATATCAAGCCTTAGTGAATGTGTTAAATCAAAACACAGATGTAAAGTCTGAGATCACCAATGAGATAGAGTACGTCTTAGATCTATATACAAACAATTTGCAATGATTGTTTTATTTAACGTAAAAATCACAGATGTCCGTATGGGCTATCCCTATCGCCGTGCTAGTTGGATGCCTAATCCAGAGCGCATGGACGTATTTCGATATTGCTTAGCCAGCACAGCAGTATTAGATCCCCTAGTCAGCAAATTTGTGTTTTGTATTACCCTAGCACCAGAGCTAGCACACAGGCGTGCTGAACTAGAAGAATACATACATGGACTGTTTCCTTCCGACAAATTAGCTCTAATATGGCAACGCTGTGACTACGGTCGTGATTGGCGTAGAATTTGCGATCAATATCTCAATGACCCAGATGACATCGTTTGGTTGGCCTGCAACGATGATCATATATTCATTGATTCAAATCTTGACATGGTTGACAGTGCTATTGAACATCTGGTCCTTGATCCTGATCCTGATGCTGTTGTGTATTATAGCCATTGGCCAGAGCAGATGCGCATGAGTCGTCACTACAATGGTGAGCTGACTGCCGATGGTGATTTTATCCGTTACGAGTGGGAAACCTATGACGGTATCATGATGCTCAAAGCTGGTAGGCTTGCCAAGTATTGGAAACGTGATTATGGTGACGCCTTAATGTTCAAAGTAGATTATTTAGGTGCACATCACGGATACAGTTGTCCGAGCCCAGTCTATGCTCC
>Ga0194130_10004508_pt1 | contig 17642 bp, 22 predicted proteins | sample TA2KigsurfametaG_FD_160084 | JGI IMG/M metagenome (GOLD analysis project Ga0194130, IMG submission 160084) | Freshwater microbial communities from Lake Tanganyika, Tanzania - TA2015050 Kigoma 12 surface | ecosystem: Environmental > Aquatic > Freshwater > Lake | place: Tanzania: Lake Tanganyika... | reverse complement strand
TCCTCCGCATACGATGGAAGGCAAAAGCACTGAAGTTCAGACTTACATGAAACAAAAAACTGGGGCACAGATCGTAGACGAAATTAATATGTCTATCGGTGGGATTAGTAAAGGCAACTACGCTCCTGTTAATCCTTATGGGGTTGGTGAGATGCGTGGTTACGGTGCCGCTACTAAGGGTCGCAAAATAAGCGGGAAGATGGGGTAATGAACTACGACACTCTGTTTGAGACGATCAAGGGGTACACGGAGAACGATTTTCCAAATACCCAGTATGGCGACCCCACAGCCGCCAACGTTAATTTTACGTCTGCTGAACAGATTAATACGTTCATTCAACAAGCTGAGCAGAGGATTTACAACTCGGTTCAGTTTCCGTCGATTCGTAAAAACGTGACTGGCCCTACAACGGCTAACAACAAGTACCTTTCCAGCCCGTCAGATTTTCTTGCTGTCTACTCAATAGCAGTAATTGATGACGATGGTAACTACGAGTACCTGCTTAACAAGGATGTGAACTTCATCCGAGCAGCGTACCCAAATCCCAACGATACGGGGCTTCCTCAGTATTACGCATTGTTTGGTCCGACAACAACAAACGACAACCCGCCGTTGCTTACCAATGAGCTATCTTTCATTCTTGGACCCACGCCAGACGACGCATACGACGTTGAGCTTCATTATTACTTCTATCCCGAGTCTATTGTCACTGCTACTAATACTTGGCTTGGTGATAACTTTGACTCCTTACTACTTTATGGTTCGTTGCTTGAAGCGTACACATACATGAAAGGCGAACCAGACGTTATTACTAACTACGAGAAGCGGTACAACGAAGCCCTTCTGCTGGCTAAACGGCTTGGCGATGGCATGGAGCGTAGCGACGCTTACAGGTCTGGTCAGTTCCGTATGCCGAATCTTCCTCAAAATACTGGGGTTCGTTAATGGCGTTTACCGGAAATTTCACCTGCGATGTATTTAAGACGGGTCTTTTAAATGCAGACTTTGATTTTGCAGTTGATACAATCAAGATTGCGCTTTATACAAACTCGGCTACGTTAAACGAGGACACAACGGCTTATACGACAACCGGAGAGGTAGTGGCTTCTGGGTATACGGCTGGTGGCAATACGTTATCTCCGACGGTATCAATATCGAACAACGTGGCTTTTGTGACCTTCGCCAATACATCTTGGTCTGGAGCGTTTACAGCCCGTGGTGCGCTAATCTACAAAGCCGGTGCCAACGGTGCAGTCTGTGTATTAGACTTTGGATCAGACAAGACTTCAACCACGACTTTTCAAGTGCAGTTTCCCGCCGCAACAAGCAACTCGGCAATTATTCGACTTTCCTAGGAGTTTGAAATGGTTAATAACAAAGCAATCCCTTCTGACAAAGCCGCCGCAAGCGTGGGCATGGGCGGCGATCTTCAATCTCGTGCTCGTGGCGGTGGTGTGTTTCACTTTAAATGCTACGACAAAGACGGCAACCTGAAGTGGGAAGACAAAGCCCACAACCTCGTGGTCAATGTTGGCCTTGCTGACATGAACGACAAGTATTTCAGTGGGTCTGCTTATACAGCCACTTGGTTTCTTGGTCTGGTCAATAACAGTCCTTCGCCTTCTTATGCCGCCGGTGACACAATGGCCTCTCATGCGGGTTGGGTTGAGTCTACTGATTACACACAAGCAAACAGGCCAACAGTAACTTTTGGTTCTGCAACGGTTGCTGATCCATCTGTGATCGACAACTCGGGTGCGGTTGATGTGTTTACCATGAACGCATCAGTGACGATTGCTGGGGCGTTTTTGACTAGCAATAACACCAAAGGCGGCACCACAGGAATCTTATTTTCCGCTTCAACTTTCCAATCCCCCGGCGCTCGTACAGTCGTGTCAGGTGATACGCTGAACGTGACTTATGAATTCAGCCTTGATGCTGCTTAAGGAGTAAAACATGGCTACTACATTTACTAAGAATCAAAACGTGCGGGTTAAGGCTGTTATCCCCGAGGGTCCGGTTACTGCGCTTCGGATGAACGAGGATGGGCAGTTTTTTTATCAGATCCAATGGACCGACGCTAATGGCGATGTTCAAAGCCGTTGGTTCAAAGAAGAAGAACTAGAAGCCGTTTAATGTGTTCGGTTTTTTACCTTTCGCCACAGCACCGTTTTCATCGCTTGCTGGCAATGTATATCTAGTAACAGTCTCAGAGTCTGCGACTGCGGCGGATGTTGCCTCTGCGTTAGTCGATTTTGCTTCTTCCTTGTCGGAGTCTGCTACAGGCTCTGATTCCGTTTCCACCACTGTCATTTTTATTGTTCTGGTTCAGGAGTCCTCTACTGGTTCGGATGAAGTTTTGGCAGGGGTAGATTTTTCTAACCAGATTAATGAGTCTGCTACTGGGGACGACGAGGTCTCTGGGGCGGTGGACTTTTCTGGGCAGATTGATGAATCGGCTACTGGAACAGATGAAATTTCTAGCGCTGTTGACTTTGGTGGGCAGATTGATGAAGCCGCTACAGGAGCGGATGAGGTTTCTGCTAGAGCAGATTTTGTCTCCCAAATTGATGAGTCCTCAACGGCGGCAGACCAAGTTTTCTCAATTGGATCTTTCCAACATTTTATTCAAGAAGCGGCTACAGGGGCAGACCAAGTTTTTGCTGGGGTTGACTTTATTGTTGCGTTGGTCGAGGCAGGGGCCGTGGCTACAGATTCGATCTCTGGGGCGGTTGATTTCCCGGGTTTGGTACAGGAGTCCGCTGAAGGCAGTGATGTAGTCATTACGTCGATTGATTTTGGCGTTTTAATCCAAGAACTCGGGATAGCCACTGACAGTCCGCTGGCTAGACTTTTGTGGGAGTTGATTAATGACAGCCAATCTGTTACGTGGCAAAATGTGCAAACGGGAACTACAACTACGTGGGTCAACGTCGATAGCGGCACCCCAACAAACTGGCAGAAGATTCCGACGGTTAATTAAGGAGTTGGCATGGCGTTCGTAGTTAAAGACAGGGTAAAAGAAACTACCACAACCACGGGTACCGGGACCATTACGCTTGCTGGGGCGGTTACGGGTTTTCAATCCTTCTCGGTCATTGGCAACAGCAACACGACCTTTTATACGATTGCGGGTGTCGCTGAGTTTGAGGTGGGGATTGGTACGTACACCTCTTCTGGCACGACACTTTCTCGGGACACGGTGCTGGAGTCCAGCAACTCGGGGAATCTTGTTAACTTTTCTGCCGGGACAAAGGACGTTTTTGTCACCTACCCCGCTGAGCGGTCGGTTTATGTGGATGGTGGCGGAGTTACAAGTGCAACGGGCGCAATACTGATTAACAAAACAACCTTGACGTTGAACACAACGATTAACACTGGCGAAAATGGATTAAGTGTTGGACCATTTACGATTTCGAGTGGGGTAGTCCTCACGATTGAATCCGGGCAACGACATTTAATTCTGTGAGGATTAAAAAATGACTGTAATTATTTCAGGTGACAACGGTATCTCGGATGTAGACGGTTCGGCTGGTACACCGGCTATTCGGGGTACGGATACTAATACTGGGATCTTCTTCGGGTCGGACATTATTGGCTTTAGTGAGGACGGGTCTTATTGCGTTCCGTGTGTGCTGATGGCTTGTTAAGGAGAATATCTTGTCAAAAGTAGCCATTGAGGGAAATAGTTCGGGCACGGGTACTTTCACCATTGCAAGCCCTAATTCAAACACAAACCGTACACTAGACTTGCCTGATGCGTCTGGTGTTATCGACAGATTGAATCGTGCTGGGAATGTGTTGCAGGTGGTGAGTACGACCAAGACGGATACATTCTCGACTACTAGCACTTCTTTGGTTGATTTAACGGGATTGTCTGTCTCTATAACACCAACAAGCGCAACAAGTAAAATTCTTGTTTTTATGCAGATAACTGGTAATGGCACAAATTTGCAGTTTGCTCAAATGGTTAGAGGATCAACTGCTATTTATAAAGGTGATGATGCTGGAAACAGAGTGGGTGTAAGTATTGGTAGTTTGTTCTATGGCCCCGGTGGAGAAGCATCAAGTTCAGGGTCAGCAATCTTTTTAGATTCTCCAGCAACAACTTCTGCAACGACATACAAGGTGCAAGTAAGAACACAAACGGGAACAATGTTTATCAATCGCTCTATCGATGACACAAATAGTTTAACTGCGGGTCAAAGAACGGCATCATCAATTACAGTTATGGAGATTGCGGCATGAGACACGAAGCAATTTATAATCTCTACCCTAATGTAGTCACCATTGACGATGGTGCTGGTGCGTTTGATGCGGCTGGTAATTCTGTAGCCGTTGACGAGGCTGCGGTGTCTGCTGAAATCCAACGCTTGCAACCAATCAAAACCGCTGAACAAGCAAAGCGTAATCGCAAAGCCGCATACATATCCGAGTCAGACCCGCTATTCTTCAAAGCACAACGAGGTGAAGCCACTATGGAAGACTGGCAAGCAAAGGTGGCTGAGATTAAAAACCGTTTTCCAAAGGACTAAACCATGCCTTCATCCATATTGAACAGTGACGACGGAGTAATCTCCGGTACCTCCGGGCTGAAGTCAACTGGCGGAGACGACGGGGTTTTAGTCTTCCAATCCAAGGGTACTGAGACGGCCCGGATAAACACCGACAAGCAGATTGTTGCGGCGGCTGGTACTGTTTCGCTTCCTATTTACTCCACCACAGGCGACTTGAACACGGGTATTTTCTTCCCCGGTGCAGACAGAATTGGTTTTGCAGAAGGTGGAGCGCAATGTGGTGAGTTTGATGCCTCTGGTAACTTCCAATTCAACTCCGGCTACGGCTCTGTAGCAACGGCCTACGGCTGTAGGGCTTGGGTGAACTTCAGCGGCACTGCTAATTCAAATTTATCCGGCACTTATACACGAACAAGCCCAAGCACTACTGTGACGGTAACCGCAACCGCTCACGGTCTTATTGTTGGAAACTCAGTTAACCTTGATTTTACAACTGGTACTGGACTTGATGGCATTTACACAGTTGTAACTGTTGCTGATGCAAATACCTTTACTGTTACTACGGTAGCATCGACCACGACTAGCGGCAATGTAACTCTGCTCCGCAATACAATCAGAGCCAGTGGGAATGTGTCGAGCATTACGGACAACGGGACTGGCGATTACACTGTAAATTTTACTAATGCAATGCCTGATGCAAACTTTTCGGCTGTTAGTGACTGTAACCAGACCGCAGGTTCAGTGGGTTCGGCAGATATGAGCCAAGTTTACTCAAGAGCTGTCGGTTCTTGCTCAGTAATTACAACAGGTAATCCAGCCAACGCCAGCACAAGATCAGACGTGGAAACCGTTTCTGTTGCCGTATTCCGTTAATTAAGGAGCCAATAAATGAACTCTCGCATCATCTACCCAACTGCCGAAGGCGGCGTGGCAATCATTATTCCAGCACCGGAATGTGGTTTGAGTATTGAAGAAATTGCCGCCAAGGATGTTCCTGCTGGCAAGCCTTATCAAATTGTGGATGTGTCAGAAATCCCTACCGACCGCACATTCCGTAACGCATGGGAGTATGAATGATTACGATCAACATGACCAAGGCAAAAGAGATTGCCCATGAGAAGCGCAGGGCGGCTCGGTCTGCTGAGTTTGCACCGCTAGACATCAAGGCCACTATCCCATCAGAAGCACAAGCCGCAGAAGCCGCAAGACAGGCAATCAGGGACAAGTATGCAACCATGCAAGCCCAAATGGATGTAGCGCAAACACCAGAAGAGTTAAAGGCTCTTCTTCCGAAGGAGTAAAATCATGGCATCGACCTTTTCAGATTTAAAAATTGAACTCATCGGCACCGGCGAACAGGTTGGTACATGGGGGTCTACAACCAACACAAACCTTGGCACCGCTATTGAAGAAGCCATTGTTGGAACGGCTAGTGTGTCTTTCTCCAGTGCCGACGTAACTCTGACGCTGACCAACACCAACGGAACCCAATCCGCACGGCATCTGCGTTTAAACCTCACGGGAACCAGCGGCGGGGCACGTAACCTCATACTGGGTTCTGGGTGCCAGATCGACAAGCCATACATCATAAACAACGGTCTAGCCGATACAGTCACGGTTAAGAACACCACAGGCACGGGCGTAGCAGTCCCGGCTGGCAAGTCAATGTGGGTCTACAACAACGGAACGAACGTGGTCGAGGCAATGAACCACGCCGCTTCTTTGACCCTCGGGTCGGCTCTTCCTGTGGCTTCTGGTGGTACTGGGGCAACAACGCTTACAGCAAATAATGTCATTCTAGGCAATGGTACTTCGGCGGTTGGGTTTGTCGCCCCCGGCACTTCTGGGAACGTACTTGTTTCTAATGGAACAACGTGGACTTCTGGCGTAGCGTTTGTAACCGGCATGATAATGCTGTGGTCAGGCTCAATTGCTTCTATACCTTCCGGCTGGGCTTTATGTAATGGCTCAAATGGAACGCCTGACCTTAGAAACCGGTTTATTGTCGGCGCTGGCTCGACTTATGCGGTCGATGCTACTGGTGGCTCTGCGGACGCAATTGTGGTGTCACATACGCACACCGCCACTTCAACCTCCGTGGTGACTGACCCCGGTCACATTCACTTTTCTGGAAGTTCACGGGATAACAACTTTGTTGATTTTGGAACTAATGTAGGTGCTAGGGTTGGATCGTCAACTGTAATCAATACTGGTAGTGCGGTGACCGGAATTACTGTTGCAACGACAACAACCAACGCATCCGCAGGAACATCTGGCACTAACGCTAACTTGCCGCCGTACTATGCTTTGGCGTACATAATGAAACTGTAAAGGCACAAAAATGTTCATTGACAAAGATCTACGAAAAGCCAAGATTGACATCAAGGCTGAACTCAACCGGCTAGAGGCTCAACAGACTGCCAAAGAAGTAGCAGGCAAGTCTATCGGGCGGGTGTGAGGTAAATATGATCCCTATCGCTGCGCTACTCTCAATCGGGGAAAAAGTCCTTGACAAGGTGATCCCAGACCCCAATGCCAAGGCAGAAGCCCAAGCCAAACTCATGGAGATGGCGCAGAAAGGGCAGTTGGCTGAATTAGAAGCAATGGGTAAAGAGATGGAATCAGCCCGTAACAGGGAGGTTCAGATTGCCACCAGCGAGTTTGCTCCGATGTTGAGCAAGATTGTGACCCCGGTGCTGGCCTTGGGAACGGTGGGTCTGACTTTTATCCTGTTTGGCGTAATTATCTTTGTGGATGTGGATGCCGAATCCAAAGACATTCTAATTTATGTGTTGGGTGCGCTGACTTCAGCCGTCACGATGGTGCTGGGTTATTACTTCGGGTCTTCTGCCGGTTCCAAGGAGAAGAGCGCTCAACTTGACGAGATACTGGATAAGAGGAAATGAATTTGACCAAAAACTTCACTCTTGAGGAAATGATTAAGAGCGAGACCGCCCTGCGTCACGACATGGATAACACACCCGGAGAGAAAGAAATTGGCAACCTTAAATTACTTTGTGAGAAAGTTCTCCAGCCCGTCAGGGACTACTTTGGTAAGGGTGTTAAGGTCAACTCCGGATTCAGGCACCCAGACGTTAATGCCAAGGTTGGAGGAAGTCGTACGTCAGACCATACACGGGGGCAAGCAGCGGATATTGAGATTCCCGGTGTCCCCAACGCAGAACTTGCCGAGTGGATCAAAGATAATCTGGAGTTCCGTCAATTAATCCTTGAGTTTTATACCCCCGGAGTGCCAGATTCAGGCTGGGTGCATGTCTCCTACGTCGCCGAGGACAACAAGAAAGAGGTGCTGACAGCGACCAAGAAAGATGGTAAAACCGTTTATCTACAAGGACTGGTGGCCTAGCCATGCCGTTTCTTAAACTTCAATTTCGACAGGGTATAAATCGAGATCAAACTAACTATTCTGGTGAGGGTGGATATTTTGATTGCGATAAAATCCGCTTCTTTTCCGGTTATCCGCAAAAAATTGGAGGGTGGCTTAAGTCTACGTCTGAGACGTTTATTGGCACCTGCCGTCAGATGTTTAACTACATCACGTCGTTTACGGATAACTTCCTTGCGGTCGGCACGAATCAAAAAGTCTACATCGAGGTCGGCGGCATCTTTTATGACATCACACCGCTTCGGGAAACATTTACTACCTCTACCTCTCCGTCGTCAGACAACTGTATTGATACCACAAACGCTTCAACCACAGTCACTGTAAACATCGTTGGTCACGGCTGTTTGACTGGGGATTATGTAACTATTTCTGGTGTGACTGGAAATCCGGGTGGAGTGCCTAATGCTCAGATCAACGCCGAGCATGTCGTTACTAGGGTGGACGCAGACAACTTCACCTTTGTAGTCACAACCGCTGCAACATCAACTACAACTAACGGCGGCGGTACAGCCATTACTGTTGCTTGCCAAATTCATCCCGGTTTTGCTTCGATAACTGCTGGTTACGGCTGGGGCACAGGCGCTTGGAACGGGGCTTACGGCTGGGGTCTTGCTTCACCAACGCCTGTTTATCTTCCGCAAAGGGATTGGTTTTTTGATAACTTTGATAACGATTTGGTAATGAATATTCGGGCGGTCACTACCGGTGGCGATGTTGCTATTGGTGGGCCAATCTATTATTGGGAACGTGGGGGTACGCTAAACCCTGCAACTGCTTTAGCAACTCGGGCGGTACTTCTTTCATCGATAATGGGTGCTACGGATGTGCCTGAGTCAGCAACTCAAATACTTATATCTCAGAACGACAAACATCTTCTTGCGTTTGGTTGTCAGCCATACAATGGCTCATCCGGAGACTTCGACCCTCTTCTTATTCGTTGGGCCAGCCAAGATGACCCGTTGATGTGGGAGCCACTACCCACAAACACTGCTGGGTTTATTCGGGTATCTCGTGGGTCAAGGATTGTTCGTGCCATTCCAAACCGACAAGAGATTCTTGTTTTAACTGACGCCAGCCTTTATTCGCTTCAATTTACAGGTACAACAGATATATTTGCTATCCAAGAACTTGCCGACAACATTTCCATTATTAGTTCTCGTGCGGTTACAACGACAAACAATATTTCTTTCTGGATGGGAATTGATAAGTTCTATATGTACGACGGTCGAGTTAAACCATTACCGACTACGGTGAGACAGTACGTATTTCAAGATATTAATTTTGCTCAGTCAGACCAAGTTATCTCTGGGACAAACGAAGGATTTAACGAAGTCTGGTGGTTTTATCCAAGTGGCACGTCAACTTGGAACAACCGGTACGTTATTTACAACTACCTTGCTGACTGCTGGTACTTTGGAACCATAGTTCGCACGGCTTGGCTTGATACATCTTTGCGCCCATATCCTTACGCTGCTACTACGCCCCCTCCAGCAGATCCTGTAAACGCTCCGTTTGACCAAGACCCCGGTATTTTGTATCAGCACGAGTTTGGGGTTAACGACGACATAGCGCCGATGGTGTCCTACATCCAGTCTAACGACTTTGACATTCAGCAAAATGACGGTGAGACCTACATGCTCACCCGTAGGCTTATTCCAGATATTAACTTTACTGGATCGACCGCTCAAGCGCCTGAAGTTGATCTAACAATCAGGTCACGTAACTTTCCCGGTTCTCAGTTCCAAACTGACCCATCTGACAGCCAGCGGGTTATTGAGACTTCTTTTGGGCTGTTTACTAACCAAGTATTTATCCGTGCCCGAGGGCGTCAGTTGGCTCTGCGGGTGGCTTCGGATGACTTGGGCGTTCAGTGGCAGTTGGGTAGCCCCCGCCTAGATGCTCGACCGGACGGCAAGCAATGATAGAAAAAAGATTCGTCGCCCCAGCGCTTCCTCTGCCCCCGAGGGAGTACGACGTTATATCTCAAACCGATTTGATCCGGATACTGCGGCTGTACTTTAACCTGCTGGACAACTACTTAGTTACCCTTGCTACGCCCCCATCTGGACCCACGGCAGCCCGTCCGACAATTAATTTGGCTGTTGGGGACTATTATTTTGATACCGACCTCAACCTCCCAATTTGGTACGACGGCACTGACTGGATAGACGCCGCTGGGAACGTGGTATAGCCAACGCTTGACAAATCAAGGATAATACTGCCATGCAATATCCAACCATCGCCCAACCCCAATATGGCTTCGGCCCGACCATGCCCCCCGGTATGTACGACACCCCTCCTGCATTGATGAACTTTAAAGACGGCGGGATGACATCCAGCGCTCAAAGAGTTCAAAACCAAGGGCGTGGAAACGACACCATGCTTGTGCATATGACCCCGAGAGAGGTCGGAGGTCTACAGGCTCTAGCAAGGTCGCAGGGTGGTTCATTGACCATCAACCCGCAGACAGGTCTTCCAGAGGCTGGGTTCTTGGATAACTTCCTGCCAACCTTGCTCGGAATCGGTGGAACGTTCTTAGGTATTCCTCCTCATTTGACGGCTATGGCTGTTGGTGGAGTCCAGACCGCTCGAACTGGAGACCTTGGAAAAGGTCTGTTGGCTGGATTAGGCGCGTTTGGTGGCGCTAATTTGGCTGGGGGTTTGATGAGTGCTGGTACAGCGGCTAATGCCGCTAATGCTGCTAATGCTGCTAATGTAGTTGGCACCGAGGCTGTAACAGCGGCTGGTTCTAATGCGCTTGAGGCGGCTGCTCCGGCACTTACTCCAACTCAACAACTTACTACTGGGTTTAAAAGCGTTTTTGATACAGGCACAACCGGACAGGCTGCTCGTGATGCGTTTATGGGAAACGTTGGTGGGTACGGTGGTTTGGCAACAAAGGCTGGTATGGCTGCTGCTCCTGCGTTGTTGGCACAGCCAACAATGCCATCAACAAAAACCGAAGAGTCCAACTACGAAGGCCCGTATACACCCACGCCTCGTGAAGTTCGTTTTCCTACTCCAGAACAACAAGCGCAACTTGGCACGTCAGAGTTTACGTATTTCACGCCTTCCAACCCGGTGCCGGGATTCCAGCCTTTTAGTGCTACGCAAACTGCACAACCGACGCAGATGGGTCTTGCTCAGCCGATTGCAACCCGAATGATGACTGACGAGGAAAGACGGCGGATGGGGATTATGGCTATGGCTAAAGGCGGCTCAGTCCCCCAACTTGAAGATGGCGGGTTCGTTCTGACCAAAAAGGCTGTGGACGGGCTTGGCAGAGGTAGTAATAAAAAAGGCCAAGAAAACGCACGTCGTGGGTTGGGCGCAATCCCCATCAAAGGGCCGGGAACCGGCACCAGTGACTCGATCAAAACCAACATCGATAACAAACGCCCAGCACTTGTTTCCAACGGGGAAGCCTACGTGCCCCGTAAAGAAGTCAAGCGCCGTGGTGGTGCCCAGAAGTTTTATGATTTGATGAAGAAAGCCGAGAGAGCCGCTGCGTGATGCAAGTCACGATGGTTCCAAAGCAGTACGTCCCTCAGTGTTGGGATGATGTTAAGCAGTATCTAGCCGATGCCGCTGAGTACACGCATGGTCGGTATGATGTGGATGACATTTTTGACTCGATCATGGACTACGACCACATGCTGTGGATGGCGTTTGACGAGGAAAAAATAAAGGGGGCAGTTGTGACTAATTTCATGGTCTACCCCAAGAAAAAATACCTCTGCATGACTTTTTGTGGTGGTGTGGAGCTGGATAAATGGAAAGACCCGATGCTTAAGCTTTTACAACATTACGCACATGACACACACTGCGATGGGGTAGAAGCAACGGCTCGGCTTGGTTGGGCAAAGATTTTTAAGAATGATGGGCACGTGCCTTTGTGGCATACGTTTCAACTACCTGCTGCGGAAGCAGGGTTAGGAGCACAGCATGGGTAAAGGCGGCGGCGGCGGACAGCCAACACAGCAAAATGTAACGCAGACCAATCTGCCAGAATACGCTAAACCGTATTTTGAAAACATCATGAAGCGGGCGCAGGCTGAGTCCTATCGTCCGTACCAAGCATACGAAGCCGAGCGGCTTGCAGGTTTTACCCCCGAGCAGCTCCAAGTACAACAAGAAACGATGGGGTTGCAAACTCCGGGGGAACTTGGAGCGGGTAGCCAGTTTGCCGCCGCAGGGGGGTTAGGCTCTTTAGGTATGGGCGCTCAAGCTGCTGGTGCTGGGCAAAATTACTTTGGTATGGCGACAGACCCATCTCAGATTCAATCCTTTATGTCTCCGTACCAACAAGCAGTTACAGATGTTCAAAAAGCTGCCGCTGTTCGTGAAGCCCAAATGGCCCAACAGCAAGCCAATCTCGGTTCAGCCCGTCAAGGAACGTATGGTGGTGCCCGTCAAGCTATTGCTCAAAGTGAACGTGAGCGTGGGTTACTAGACCGACTGTCCCAGATCCAAGCCGAAGGTGGTCAAAAAGCGTTTGATGCAGCGCGGCAAGCGCAACAGTTTGGCTCGACTCTTGGTTTGCAAGGTCTTCAAACTGGACTTCAGGGTATGCAACAACTCGGTCAGGCTGGCGCTACTTTAGGTCAACTTGGTACTCAGCAACAAGCGGCTAATCTGCAAAGACTACAAGCGCAAGAAGCGGTAGGCGCTCAACAGCGTGGGCTTCAACAACAAATTCTTGACCAACGATACGCTGACTTCCTACGCCAGCGTGACTACCCAATGGAGCAGTTGGGGTACTTCAGCAACCTTATGCGTGGTATCCCTGTTCAGCTTGGATCCACTCAAACAACCTATGCGCCCCCACCTTCTCTTGCGTCTCAGGTCGGTGGACTTGGGCTGGCTGGGCTTGGGCTTTATAGATTGGCTGGAGGTTAATTATGGCTGGCCCTTACGAACTTCAATCCCCTAAAGATATTGCCATGGAGTACGGTGGCAACAAGCAAAAGATTGCTCAAGCCGCTCAAATCGGCATGATCGACCCCACGGCGGCTGTTTTGGCTGGGATGTTTATCGACCAGATGCGAGCAGCTCAGCAAGAAGAAACCGCAAATAATCTGTCGGTTGCGCAAGAAACATTCCCTCAAATAGCTGGGTTGGGCGCTACTCCTCAAGCGGCTCAAATGGCTGGCCCCCAAATGGCTATGGCTCCACAAATGGCTATGGCTCCACAAATGCCCCCGACCGAGGCTGGTGTTGCTACGCTTCCTGTGCCTGAAGAAATGTTCACTGCCGCAGAAGGTGGGATCGTGGCATTTGACCAAGGTGGTCCTGTTGCTCGGTATCAGACTGCTGGCTTAGTTGACTACTCCCAGTTCGGCCCTATGGGTAAGCGAATTCAAGAAGAAGAACTCTACCGCCAAATGTACTTAGGGAAAGACAATAGCGTTGCGGATTTGATGGGATATGTTCAAGGACTTGAGAAAAAAGCTGGTGAGCGTGCTGAGCGAGCAAAAAATATACGCATGATCCAAGCAGGTCTGGGTGTTGCTGCTGGTGACTCTCCCTTCTTCGCTAAGAATCTAGCCGGTGCTCTTCCTGCCTTAGAAGGGTACAGTTCTGACGTTGCCAAACAAGAAGAAGCAGAGTTTGGACGTAAGAAAGTAATGGCTGAACTTGGTGGTAAAGAACGTGCTGAAAAGATTGGAATTCTTGGCGAGGCTAGGAAAGCACAGCAGGCTGCTGATGAGCAGAGATTTAAAGCGGAGCAAGAAGATCTAAACCGTAAGTCTAGAGAAAGAATTGCTAATCTTCCGCCGGAGATTATTCGTGGGGCTAAGGCAATTCAACAGCCGGGTGAATCGTTAGAAGCCGCTGTTTCTAGAATGGCTGATCTTACAAACACCAAGGATCAATACCACGCTGCGGCAGGTCTGGTTAAGTCTGCATATGACAATGCTAGTAAACTTTATCAATCAACTATTGGTCCCGGCGGTGCTAATTACAATTTATATAAAGCGGCTGACGGAGATAAAGATGCTCTAAAAGCGCTTAAAATGACTCAAAAACAAGCCGAAGAGGAACTTGTTAGAAGAAGAGGAGTTATCTTTGCTGCTGAATACAAATCTATTAACATGGATCCAGAGACCGCTAATCGGTACTTACGTGCTCCTAGAGGCGGTACTGCTAAGAGTAGTGATGCTCCAAAACCGGCAGCATCAGAAGCACCCCCGGGACCTCCGGGATCAAAATATATCGGCACTTCGGGGGGTAAACCGGTTTACGAACTGCCCGATGGTCAACGAGTGATCCTACAATAAGGGGTTCCAGTGTGGCTTTTATACCTTTTACAGGCAAGTTAGATGAAGAAGATAAGGCTGCTCAATTTGTACCCTTCACTGGAAAGCTAGATCCAGCACCGGTAGAAGAAACTTCGGTTGCTAAGAGTAAACCCGTATCTACAACTCCTGAGCCGTCGCCAGACGAGCCAATATCGGTTGGGCAATACGCTTCTGATTACGGCAAACTATTTGCTGCTCCAGCCATTCAAGGGGTGGCTGACCTACCCCAAGGCTTACTTGATGCCTCTATCGCAGTTCCAAGAGCTTTTGCTACCGGAGAAGCATACGAACGTGGTCCTCTAATACCCATGGCATTAGATAAGTCTGTTCAACTAGTTCGTAGTTTGTTTGGTACGTCTTTGAGTAAACAACAAGAAGAGCGGCTTGCAGGGAAAATTGCGACCGACAAGTTTATTACTGAGGCAAAAAGCTTATTTGAACTCCCTAGGTTTTTTGAATACTTGTCCGAAGAGGGTAAGGATGTTGCGGACAAACTACGTAAAAGCGTGAGTTCTAGAACGAAGCAAAAAATAGAGGGTTCTACACCAAAAGGTAACTTCCTTGAAGCCGCAAAAACCGGAGATTTTAGCAAACTAAGCTTTGGTGACGACCCCACGTTAGAGGGCTACGCAGCACATACAGTTCAAGTTTTAGGATCTTTAGCCCCCGTTATTGCAACAGCCATCATAACTAAGGGTGCTCCCACTCCGTCTGCTGTAGTAGGCGGAGGTATGGCGGGAGGAGAAGGTGCTGGCGAAGCAAGGGAGTACGTTAAGAGTTTGTCTGACGGGCAACTGATGGAAATGAGTTCGTACTACGCAAATATGCGTAATGCGGGGGTTGATGAGCAAAAAGCTAGAAAAATTATCTCTGATCGAGCAGCAGAACAGGCAGCTTTCCTACAAGGTTCGGTAGGGGCTTTGGGGGGCGTCTTCACTGGCAAGCTGGTCACAGGTAAGTTAGATAACTACTTTACTTCAAATATTCGTAGCCGACTCGGAAGAATTGTTGCGCTGGGTGGAGTAGGTGCCGCAGAAGAAGGCACTCAAGAATTTTTGGAAGGGATTGCCGCCGACGTCGGTATAGACAAGGAAGTGGTAAAAGAGATTGGTGCGGAGTCTTTTGCAAACCTTATTCTTGGTTCACTTGGTGGTGGTGCGGTAGGTGCTGGTCGAGGGCTTGTGTCTCCTACTCCTGCGGGGGCTAAATCTAACACCGAAGAAGATAAGGCAATCGTCGATCTCGACAAACTAAACGCCGAAGAGATTGAATTAGAAGAGTCCATACTAGCCCGTGCGGGTGAGATCATAGAAAAGTTTAGCGATGCAGGTCAGACCATCTCGATGGATGATGCATATGCACAGGCTAAGTCTGAAATTCAGGATTATCGTCAAATACTTGCTGAAGAAACTGCTAAAAAAGAACAACTTCATAAGGCAATCGCTGAGTTCCCCGAAGAAGCCCAAGCTACCCCTCTTGAATCAAAACAGCTAATTGACAAAACACTTAAGAAAAAATTAGGTCGACCGCCAACTGATATTGAAACGTTAGAGGCGCTATATGAATTTACCCAAGAGAAAGCCAACCGCTTACGAGCTGAGTCCGGAGGACGTAAGCCTCCTGTTTCTGTGCCTAGCGGAGAAGAAGCTGCCGCAGGAGTTACCGGAGCACCTGCAAGAACTGAGCCAACAGGACTGGGTGAGGGTGTCGGGGCTGCTGCTAGCGTTGGAGCACGAAAAGAGCCAACAACAGGTGCATTAAAGCCTGAAGATTTGGAATTAGATGCAGCTATAAAATCAGGCGACATAAATAAACTACTTTCTTCCGGGTTAGTAGGCTACAAAGAATTAGACACGCTTGGGTTACAAAATAGCTTAACACTTGCACGTAAGCGGCTTGACTTAAGAAAAGAAGCAGCGCCGACTGAAGCAGAAACTACTGAAGCAGTAGGAACAACAGAAGAACCAACACAGACGTACGAAGAAGCCCTTGCAGAAGATTATAAGCGTAAGGGGCTTGATAACCTTGATGAAGCTTCTAAGAAAATCCAAGAATCCCGCAATATAAGCAAAAAAGTTGCTGATGCTTATGTACAGGCTTTGCGCAAACGAGAAGCGGAACGAATTAAATTTTTTTATGGGTTGGGCAGCGAACAGGCGTTTAGGGAAGCTCTTGGAGAAGTTGAAAAAATAGAGAACCGCATCCGTGGAGTTGAGAAACGCCGAGAAGGTAAGCAATCGCTGTTGACTGAAAAAGGCGGCGCTACTGTACTGGATGCAACTCAAAAAATTGAAGCTAAAGAGGTAAGAGAAAGAGGAACTCGCCTTTCAAATGATGTTGAGGCTGAAGAAGTTTTTATTGACGGAGACTCAGATGTTTTTTTTGTTGTTGACAACGATGTTTTTCAGCCTACAACAAAAGAAGAATTTGACTCTTTAGCCGAAGAGCTTTTTGAAAAAGCAGAGTTTTATTCAATCCCAAAACAAAAACGTGGGATCCGTCCGGCTAGAGATGAAGATGAAGCACAAACCCCGGCTACTGATCCAGTAGGTTTTGCCCGTGCTCAGGCGCTTGCGTCATTTGAGAATCGTAATTCCTCAGACTACAGCGACCCAGAAGAGGCTATTGATTTCGGCTTAGATAATCTGAACGACACGTTGACTGACTACGGAGTCACGGACCGATTCGTACGTGAACAAGCGGTTGAGGCTTATAAGAACGAAATAGCTCGTCTACAAAACGAAGCTGCTGGAGTCCGTCCGGCTAGAGATGAAGACATCTCTCTACAAGATATCGATACAGGTGAAGTTCCGACTGTAACGCAAGAACAAATTGATGACGGTATTAAGGACTCTAAAAACCAAATCATTGAAGAGTTAGCTTCCCTAGGTCAAAAGAAAGCATCGTTGGTAGAAAGTATTCGCAACTATGGGTCGAGCATTGAAAAACAACGGCTTCTTAATGAATTAAATAGGTTAATTAAAAACTTAAAAGCTGCTCTTAGAGCGTATAGCGATAAAGTAGTATCTGCTGAAAACTTTCTTAATCATGGCCGAAACGCTATGGATGGGACTGGTGTTTTCAGAGAACCAGCTATTTCTTCTCAAGTATTTGAAGTAATTCAAAAAGTTTATAGTAGATTTCCAAAAGTTCTTGAGGGACTTCGTTTATCTGTCGTATCTCCAGGGATAGGCCAAGATAATATAGCCGGTATGTATATCCCGGTTGAAAGGTTAGTTCGTCTTTATATTGGCACAAAAGGTGCGTTTAATCCTTCCACCATACGCCATGAATTGATGCACTCCCTTGAGCAGATGATGACCAAGGAAGCGAAAGAAGCCATAATAAACGCTTATCATAGAGCGTTTCAAAAAGCTATTCAAAAGCACACCGATCTAAAAAGCCAAACGTTTTTCC
>Ga0194130_10004506_pt1 | contig 17662 bp, 18 predicted proteins | sample TA2KigsurfametaG_FD_160084 | JGI IMG/M metagenome (GOLD analysis project Ga0194130, IMG submission 160084) | Freshwater microbial communities from Lake Tanganyika, Tanzania - TA2015050 Kigoma 12 surface | ecosystem: Environmental > Aquatic > Freshwater > Lake | place: Tanzania: Lake Tanganyika... | reverse complement strand
TGAGACCACCAGCGACTTGTGCCGTCATGTAGGCTGAAATCTTTGATGTGCTCCACCCCTTGAGTACCTGTACGTTCTTTGGCTCTGGGTTGGCCTCGGTATAGGCCTGCATGGCAGCCAATGATTCAGGCTTTAAGTTCGGGTTGGATGGGTCGTAATTCACATAAATCGGCGATGAAGGGATTGGCTTGGCCGCGGGTGGCTGCACCAAGGCCCAAATCCACCAAAAGGCGACGATGCTGGCGACCATCGTGATACCGGCAACTGCTGCGGCCACGAGATTAAACTTGGCATCCTCGTTCATTGGTGGGAGACGCTCGGAGTCTGAGACATATGCGTTCCTCTCTGGCAGTAACTTCAAAGGCGTGGGCTGGCGCACTGCCCACGGACGAACAGCGCGCCGTGCTCACTACTTACTGAAGATGTACTGCGACCAATCTTCTGTGGACATCGGCGCCACAATGTTGGCGGCCTGTGCCCATGCATACCAGTCGTCTACTAGCGTGCCACTAATCAAGATGCCCAGTGCACCGGTGATACCACAAAGTGTAGCAAACCACCATGCCCACAAGTGGATGTTGTACGAATTGGCATTGAAGCCCATCGTCCAGCGCCAGAAGAGCTGTGAACGATGCGTACCGGCACCCTCTACGATCATCTCGTCGATTTCGGCCTCAGCACCCCACTTCGAGGCGGCGACGATGGTCGCACCGTGCATCGCCAACAACAAGACTGAACCGAGCAAGAAGAAGATCGAGATCATGTGAAGCGGATTGTAGTAGATGTTGCCAACTTGAATGTTGACGTAGTTGGTCCAGTCCAAAAATGCTCGGAAGCCGTGACCAGGTGCGTCTGCCCAGAACCCACGCCATACCGGTCGGAACAGGTAGATGACGAAGTACAAGAACAATGCTGCCCAGAATCCAGCGGCCAACTGTGGACTCAAACCGGTCTTGCGCGCACGATTGTAGAGGCGGGCAAACCAAGCGAGTACCGAAACGTGCAAGAAGAAGGTTGCTACCAAGTAGTCACCACCCTCGTACCACGGCACATTCCATGACAAACCATGAGCGGCAACTGGCGGCATGACTGCCAAATTCCAGAACTCGCGGAGGAACGAAATCGGGTTGTAACCAACTTCGTACATGTAGCTCTGCAAGATGATGAATGAGGCAACAACACCGGCTGTGACCGAGAGGACGCCCCACACACCCAAATAAATGGGCAATACGCGACCGTTACCAAAGAGCCGATCCATGAAGTTAATGTAGCCAGGCTGACCAATGACGCCCTCGAGACCCTCCTCGAACTCCTCTTTGTGCAGGTCAGGCTCTGGATTGAGTTTGTCGCTGCGCTTTGAGAAGACCAAACCGAGACCAATGAGAACAATACCTGCACCGGCACCACTCCAGACTGGGATGCGATCCCAGAAGGCCCAGAAAGCGTTCCAGTCATACACTAATGTGCCTGACAAGAAGATACAGACGTTGGCAAATAACACTGAGGCTGCACCTGCCCAGAAGGCGAGGCGGTGAATGCCGATTTCGCCGATACTGTAACCGAGAATGTTGCGCCAAAATACGTCAACATTGTGCTCTGTTACTGGTCGTCGAGCTGCACTCAAAATCGCTGCACCGTGCATGTGCAAAAACAGCGTCGCCGCAAAGAGTAAGGTTACACCTATCGCATGGAACGGGTTGTAGAAGAAGTTGTAGTATTGATAACCGATGTTGCTCAACCAGTCGAGATGGTGCGTGATACCCAAGGGGAACCCATTACCCCATGCACCCATCGCTACTGGTCGCAAAATCTGTAACGTCACCCATGACGTTACCACCGCTCCAAAGGCAATCGGAATCTCCAACCCCATCCGCAACTTTAAGCTGATGTCGATCTGTCGTAACAACCAGCTTACAAATGCGATGGTGGCAAAAATCACTGTCCACTGCCAGGCAAATCCTGGCTCGCCATAACCAACTAAGCGCAACCCCGCACTAATCGGGGGTGGCTCTAGGGCAACAGCCAAGAGGTTATAACGCTGCTCAACAAATACCGCTTGGTAGAGGTAGGTCAATACACCCATCACAATACCAAGGATTGCGGTACCACCAAAGAACCCGACGTAAAAGTTGCCAACCCAGAAGTCCAACGGGTCATGCCCGAACATCTTCGCGGCTAGCGTCCCACCTGGTCGCTTATATCGTGCTTCCATCGCTTCAAATGAAAGCTCGCCGGCGCGTGGGCCTGCGCCTGCCGAGCTCGCTGAAGCCATTGAAGCGCGATACTCGCCATCGGGTTGCAACAGTGGCTTTTGTGGCGCATCAGACATCGCAGACACTCGCTTTCTAGCGTGTGGCAGAGATCAACTAAGCACCTGCCATCTCACCACGGGCTAATCCAAAATTCCTGTCTCTAACATTGCAGCGGGCCGAACGGGTTGCCGCTCGACCCGCTGGGCTCTGTCGTACTAACGACATGAGCCATCCAACTAACCGAAAATGCTGCTGTACTTGTCTGAGCTCAATACCACGAAGTGGTTCAACAAGCCCATGACGACTCCCAGCAACGTCCCCAATACGACGGCCGTGCGGAAATCAAGTGGCCGATTTGGCAACATATGCTCCCTCGCTTCGCTCTCTGCTTGGCTCATAGCTCGAACCAAGAATCAAATACTAACCGATCCAAGGCTTCCATGACCACACCAAGATGTGAGCCACAACCGCAATTGCCAACATTCCATACATGGAACGAACGACAATGCCATGTACCAACCACTCCTCATTGGTGAACAGCGACTTCCATTGTGCTGGTACCAGATCGTTGTTTGGTTTGTCTGCCATCGTAGTCACCCCCTTTCATCGGCGGTTCCTGCGGGTGTTACCCCGCTACTGGTCTGCCCTGCCTTCACCCATGTACCCCATTGTCAACGGCTGCTGGCGATGTTGGTTGTTGTATCTGCAGGACTTGTCAGGATTATAGACTCGCTGTAAATCAATAGTCAATCTCAAAAAGCTATACATATCCTTGAATATGACTATGCAAATCGTGCGCATAACCCGTGTGTGACTTCTGTGTATGTGTTGTGTATGAAATGTGCATACTCTGACGATTGATCGGCATACGCACGCTTAATTGGTGATTATATTGCTGAATATATTGGTCTATGAGTAATATGTCTGCACTACACTATAGTTCAGAAACAATACTACATCGGGCAAAAATGACGGCCGCGTTAGCCCAGAACCCGTGCGCGCGTGATTGTGAGTATGTGCTGTGTATGAGATGTGATTTAAATGATAAATATTTACAAATATTCAAATTTTGAAAACATATACACAGTACAACCGTCAGAATGCGCTGGTACGAGGCAGATGGTCAGGTTGACATGGGCATGCATGTGATTGACAACTACTTGACAGAGGTTATACAATTTAAGTAATGACATAACTGATATATTGATAGGGGTAGATATATCGTCAGTGGTTTCGGGAAACATCGCATTCCAGTAGTGAGTTGATGTAAACCCAACAATGTAGGAGGTTGTCGATGATTGACAAAATTCGACACCTACTGGCCTTCTCTGACACTCCACGTTATAACATAAAGGCAGTAGTGCAACAGACACAGGTAAATGTGTCAACGTTGCGGGCATGGGAGCAGCGCTACGGGGTACCACAACCAACGCGCACCGAGCATGGACATCGGTTGTACTCCCAGCGAGATGTAGAAATTATCAAATGGTTGAAGCAGGCAACCGAAGATGGGATTGCGATTAGCCAAGCGGTTGTCATGTTACGGTCGGATCCTGAGGAGAGCATTCACAAATCATCTTCCCCCCTCCCCAGTCAGGCACAACTTCATATCAGTGATGCAGGTTGGCCGGATTTACGGCGACAGCTGTTTGATGCGCTAGTGAACACCAACTTACGTCAGGCGCACGTGCTGATGAATACCGCGGTCACGTTGTTCCCGACGAGCACGTTGGTGTACGATGTCATCCTGCCAATTCTCAGCGACTTTGACAAGCGTTGGGTAGACGAGACTGGCTGTATTGCCGACGAGCAAATTGCGGTGCAATTTATTCGGCAACGCTTGATGAGTTTGTTGCAAATTCATGCGCCGTTTACCAATGGGCCGCGACTCATCTGCGGCACCACCAACGGTGACTTTCACGATCTGGGCTCATTAATCTATGCGGTATTAATGGAGCAACAGGGGTGGGAGGTGTTGTATCTTGGGCCGAACCTCGGTTTGACAGGACTTACGGAGTTCTTGACACGCCAGGCGCCCGCCCTCGTAGTTCTTACCGCAAGCATGGCCGAGCATGTGGTGTCGTTGCAACAGGTTGGCCAAATGGTGATGGGTCTACATCATCATGGTCTGCATTTTGCATATGCCGGTCGTGTCTTTATCACCCATCCCGAGCTCCGGCAACGTATGCCAGGGATGTATCTAGGCGATGACTTCGTTTCTGCTATCGACCAAGCTCATGTCATCAGTACAGAGAATGAGATGACTCCGTGGGCAAGTGCACACGCACACCATAACGGCGTCCACGGGCGTACTCGTTTGGGCATGCAATAATGCAGGCTCAAATAGGCGCCAAGGAGTTGCACCATGCGTGCACTTGAAGGTTGGTTGAATAGCAGTGGGAATCGTGTGGCTGCAGAACTTGAAGAGCGTGGTGAGCAGATTTGTAAGTTGGTCAGCGAGCAGATGATGCGCAGTTTTGCGAGCGTCTGTGATGCGCCTGACCGTGTTGATAATGAGAGCATGCAGCGGGCTGCGTTCATTGAGTCACCCAAACGAGTGCATAGACTGACACAAACAGCGTTGCGTCTACGTGCGGTAGAAATCATCGAGCGAGAGTGTCGTTGGACACTTGAAGTCTTGCCGCGCTACGGGGTGACCCGTCAGCACATGCATGCCATGGTGCATTGGTACTTTGAGGCGGCACGTACCCTCACCAACATTGATTCGGCAGATCGGCGCTCTCTCGATATCATCGAGCAACTCTACATGACTGGACTCGAGTACAAACCAGTCCATCGCTAATTCGTCCGGGGTGAGCGCCTTGCGTGGATTCCACGCAAGGCGCTTTTGTATGGTGTCTCGCTGAGTATAATAGACACCATGTGATGAATGAGAGTGATGAGAGTGATGAGAGTGATATGCAACGGTTGATTTGTTTTGGCGATAGCATTACCCAAGGGCACATCGGGTCAGCATATGTGGAGCGCATTGCCGCCGCATTACCGGGTGTTGATGTCGTTAATGCGGGGATTGATGGAGATACCACGTTGAATCTTGCACGACGTATTGATGCTGATGTGATTGCCCGTCAACCCTCGTTAGTCAGTATCATGGTTGGGCTCAATGACTTTGGTACGGCCTACGGCGAACGCTTGAGTCGTGCCTACTATCGGACGCTCAAACGCGTGCCCATCATCATTGATATCCCCACATTCGAGGCCCTCTATACCGGTCTGATTACCCGTCTACAACGTGCACATATTCCGGTTGTCTTGATGACCCCGACGACACTCGGTGAGGTACCCGATACGCCGGGCCAGATGATTCTTGATGGCTATGTCCAGGTCATTCACACCTTGGCGATGCGATGGCATGTACCGGTGATTGATGTGCGCGCGGCATTCGTTCAGGCGATGCGTAATAACCCACGCCCAGGCCCCGAATATCATCTGTGGATGGTACCGCTCGATCAGTGGCGTATCAGTCGTGGTAGCTCGTATCAGTCCATTGCACAACAACGCGGATTTGACTTGCTCGTGGATGGGGTACATTTGAGTGCGCAAGGCGCCGATCTTGTTGCGCAGACGGCACTCCCCACGCTGCGTCAGTTGCTCACCATTACTGCATCTGTGCGCCCCTAATTGATATCGAGAGGAGTTGGCATGCCCACCTTTGCTGAAGTGATAGCCCATGTGCCCGATCAGATGTATCGGAGTGGTTCTCTCGATATACTGGTCATCAGCGTTGCGTATGATTCACGTCAAGTGCGCCCTGGTGCCATCTTTGTGGCCTACCAGGGGTTCCATAGTGACGGTCATGCGTATATTGCCAGTGCGATTAGCAACGGTGCAGTGGCAGTCATCTACGAGCATCCGCACCTTGACAACACCTTGCCTGTGCCTGCGTTGCGCGTGAGCAATGCGCGACCTGCCTTGGGCTATGTGGCAGCCGCAGTGGCTGGCTACCCGGGCGATAAAATGCGCGTGGTGGGAATTACTGGTACCGATGGCAAAACGACAACTACCTACTTAACCGCCCTGGCCCTCGACAGTGGTGGGCGCTCGTCGGGATTGGTGGGCACAGCAGATTTTAAAGTGGCAGAGCGCATCTGGGCCAACAAAAGTCGCCAAAGTACCCCTGAAGCCCCCGAAATCCAGCAGATGCTCAACGACATGCTGGCAGCCGGGTGTACGCATGCAGTCCTTGAATCGACATCACACGCCTTGTCGGCGCGTTGGCAACGGCTGGCGGGGAGTGGCTTTGATGTGGCCGTGTTGACGAATGTGACCAGCGAGCACCTCGATTTTCATGGCACGGTCGCACAGTACCGTCACGACAAAACACGCCTATTTGAAATGCTCGGCGAACCAAGTGCCGCCCCGCACAAACAGCGCAAGGTGGCGATTGTTAATGCCAACGACCCACACCACAAACAATTCTTGGCGGCGGCGCCCTTGCGCGCTGAGCGCGTGACCTATGGGGTCAATGTGGCGGCCGATGTGCAGGCACGCAACGTGGTCAGTAGCATGAATGGCCTCGAATTTGCATTGTGGTCGCATTGGGGCAACCGGCAGGTACACCTCGAGTTGACGGGTGACTTTAATGTGTGGAACAGCCTCGCCGCCCTGACCGTCGCCTTGAGCGAAGGCGTACCACTCGACGACGCCCTGGCCATCTTGAGTGCGGTGGATGGCGTGCGCGGACGCATGCAGCGCATCAACATGGGGCAACCATTTGCCGTGCTCGTCGATTATGCGCATACACCGGCCTCTTTTGAGAAAGTCATGGGCCTCGTGCGGCCAATAACCCCCGGGCGCTTGATTGTCGTCTTCGGCTCAGCCGGTGAACGTGACCGCGAAAAGCGCCCGCAACAAGGCGCGATTGCCGCCCAGTTCTGCGATGTACTCTACATCAGCGACGAAGACCCGCGTGGCGAAGACCGCATGGCCATCATCGAAGAAATCGCCGTCGGCGCCCGTCAATACGGCCGTCGCGATGGCGTAGACCTCTTTTTGATCCCCGATCGAGCCCAAGCCATCGCCGCCGCCCTGGCCACTGCAGGCCCGGGTGACATGGTGTTGCTCTTGGGCAAAGGCCACGAGGGTAGTATCATCTACGCCGATGGCCCGATTGCCTGGGACGAGGCAGCCGTGGCGCGTGCGGAGCTGACCAAATTACGCGGGTAACTGAATGATGGTGCCGTCGAGGTGAATCAGACCATCGCGCGCCAGCCCGGCGATGATGGTGGTGAGTTTGGCCTCGTCAATGGTTAATCCAAGTGTGGCAAGATGTGATGCGAGCGCCGGCTGGTCGATACCAGTCGGTGTTTGGCGTAAGTGGTCGATGATACGCCCACGGATATAGCGGTTTGAACCGACGAATGGGGCATCTTTGCGCTCGGTGACGCGTCGCGCCGGTCGGGTGGGTAATGGCGCGAGCGCTTGGTCGGCGGCAAGGCGCGCGGCGTAGTCGTTGCAGAAGCCGCGCAGAGGGCAGCTCGGGCACTTGGGCTTGTTGGCGGTGCAGGTGACTGCCCCGAGCTCCATGATGGCCTGGTTCCACCACCAACCCTGCCCGGCAGGCACCTGCATGGATGCCAGCGAGCGTAACGCTTTCTCATCAGGAATATCACCGTGCGGATCGCTCCACACGCGCAGCACGACTCGGCGAATATTGGTATCGAGGAACGCCACATCGTGCTCAAAGGCAAAACAGGCAATTGCCCCCGACGTATAATCGCCGATGCCCGGCAAGGCGCGTAGGGCGGCCACATCACGGGGGAACTCACCGTTGTACTGCGCTACGACGGCCTGCGCCGTGCGCTGGAGATAAATCGCGCGCCGGTTGTAACCGAGCCCCTGCCACGCCGTAATCACGGCACTTGTTGGTGCGGCGGCGAGGGCATACACATCGGGGAACAAGGCCAAGAAGGCGTGGTATTTGGGGATGACGCGCTCTACCTGCGTCTGCTGGAGCATCAGCTCCGAGACCAAGATGCGATACGGGTCGCGCGTGTGGCGCCACGGCAAATCACGACCGTGCTGGCGGAACCATGCGATTAACGTGGTGGCAATGGCGTCAGACATGGATTAGGCACTTGCACCGGGTTCATCAACGACCTTGAACCCGGTGGTAGGTGTGTCAATCCCCATGCCGAGCGTGGTGTCGTAGGAGTCGGGCAACACCTTGTCGGCGGCGAGGACTGGCAATAACGCGGCAATCGCTACGGCCACCATGGCGTCATCGGGCTCGCGCGTGGTCAGGCGTTGGAGTGCCAACGAGGGAGCAACCAGCCAGCGCACCCAGGCACGGTGGTAGTTGGTGGCCGTGATGCGCAATAACTCGTACGACAACCCGGCGATGACGGGGATGAGGACGATCCGTGAGGCGATTTTGATGAGGAGCGTCTGATCTTGGAAGATGGCAAAAATCGGGATGCTGATGACCATCACGACGAGCAAAAAACTAGTACCACACCGGGGGTGAATCAGCGTTTGACGGCTGACGTTGGGCACGTCGAGCGGTAATCCTGCCTCATAAGCGTTGATGGCTTTGTGCTCGGCACCGTGATAGCCATACACGCGCTGAATCTCGGGGATGCGACCAACGAGAAGTAGGTACACGATAAAAATAACCAGTTGGAAGACGTTTTCGATGACAATCACACTAAAATTATCGACGCCGACATACGTCAAAGCGTTGGCGATAATCAGGGGCAAAGCGAAGAACACGATGAACGCAAACAGGAGTGAAATGGCCACACCGCCGGCTGACTCACCCTCGCTGGGGCGCTCTTCGGCCGGCAGACTGGCTGCGGCCGAGACGTTGAGGGCGCGGATGCCCAGGTTGAGCGAATCCCACAGCAACAAGACACCACGCACCATTGGCAGTGACTCAAGGAGCGAGCGCCGCGCATAGTTGAGCTCTTCGTGGAAGGTGGCAATCGTGCCGTCCTCGCGGCGCACCGCTACCGTGGCGCGCTTGAGGCCGCGCATCATCACGCCCTCGATGACCGCTTGGCCACCGTAGTTAATCTTGCTCATCGGATTTATCTTTCGTTGGAGGAGTGGCGGCCGAGACGATGCGTTGACCGAGGATGCTGATGGCGGCCTTGAGCCCGGTCACATAACTACTGACCTGAATGGCCGGCTTGACGACTTGCTCCGAGATGATGGTGACGGTGGTGGCCACCGAGGCGCTGGTCTTTTTGACGTCGTCGGTGACGCTTGCCGTCTTGACCAACAATTCGTCAACCTTGAGACTCAGCTCCTCGAGTTTGGGGATGAGCGTGCCTCGCGCCGTGTTGTCGATGGCTTTGACGGCAAAGAGTAACGCCACGGCTACGAGCGCCATGATGATGGCGCCGATGAGTTGGAACAATGCCAACAAGATGATTGCCAAATCGCGGACGGCCTCGCGGAAGCCGGGGTAGATGACCGACAATACGATGAATCCGAGGCTGATGACGACAAATACGATGCCGCCAATCGCCAACCAGCGATTCATGTTGCTGGGGGGTGGCGTCGGAGTGGAATCGGGCATGTCGTACATTCGGGCCTCCTTAGTCGTGTTTATGCGCTTTGTTTGGTGAATCGAATGGCCAAAAACAGGCCAATCCAGGCACCAATGGATGTCTCAATCAGATGAACGGTTGCTGGGGCCGGTAGTGCACTGCTCAACGCAAGACCACTCGCATGGATGATGACGACCCCAACGAATGCGGCGAGCCAGTAGACCGGCAACTGCAACAAGACGCGCCCGGCCCAAATGTGGGCAATCGTGGCATGAAAGGTCGCAATCATGATCAAAAGCACTGGCACTGGTGACATGGCTTATTGAGCGAGAATTCGCCCACCTCCGATAACTTCGGCACCACGATACATGACGGCCGACTGCCCGGGTGAGATGCCGTCTTGTGGTTCATCAAAGACAATCTCGACGCATCCATCACCGGTCACATACGCCGTGGCTGATGCAGTTGGTGCATGCGAACGACTCTGTACCTCGCAGCGGAACTCGTTGTCGAACGGAACCCCTGCCACATACGTGACGCGGTCAACATTAATGCGCGGCTTGCGCAAATCAGCTTGAGGCCCCACGACCACCGTGTTGGTTGCGGCATCAATGTGGGTCACAAACAACGGCGAGCCGACGGAGATGCCCAAACCACGACGCTGGCCGACGGTGTAGAGCGGGATCCCTTGATGCTCGCCGAGTTTGTTGCCCGCAGTATCAACGATGTCGCCACCGGTGAAGGCATCGGGGCGCTGACTGCGCACGAACGAACGATAATCGCGATCCGGCACAAAACAGATATCTTGACTCTCGGGGCGCTCGGCGGTGGCCAGCTCGAGTTGACTCGCCAGGGCCCGCACCTCGGGCTTGGTCATGCCACCCAGCGGGAACATCAGGTGCGATAGCTCTTTTTGGCCGAGCATGTGCAACACGTATGATTGATCCTTGCGCATATCGGCGCTGCGGTACATGTGCCACTGCTGGCCGTCGTACTCGTTGCGCACGTAGTGACCGGTTGCGAGCGCATCAAAACCGAGCATCTCGGCGCGCTCGAGTAAGACGCGAAACTTGAGGTCGCGGTTGCAGGCCAAACACGGATTGGGCGTCATGCCATGGGCGTATTCGTCAGCAAAATAGTTGATAACGTGCTTTTTGAAGTCTTTTTGGTAGTTAAAGACATAATATGGGATGCCCAACTGTGCACAAACTCGCCGTGCTCCCGAGACCATCTCCATCGAACAACAGCGACTCTCGACCATCTTGTCGCCGTCGCCCTCCCACAGGTGCATGGTGACACCGGTCACGTCATGACCTGCGTGCTGCATCATGGCAGCCACAACCGAACTATCGACACCGCCACTCATGGCGACCATGACTCGAGCCATTGTTTGCCCTCAAAAAATGTACGATACGTACGACATCATTGCACACACTACTATTATACCTGTGTGGTCAACGAAAATGAAAATGTGAAATTGCTGAACGCCTATTCAACCGACTGATATGGTTGCAACTGCGTAATAAACGCCTTGACGGCACCCGCACCAATCAACGCCTGCCGAATGATGTCACCCTGATCGGGCGGACAGACGGCAAACATGACGCCACCAACCCCGGCCCCCGAGAGCTTGGCGCCGTAGGCGCCAGCCTTGAGTGCGGCGGCAACGAGTGCATCAAGCGTTGGTATTGAGACACCAATCTGTTGGAGCAAGGTGTGGTTCTGGCGGCACGCCGCACCGAGCAACGCCGCATCGCCGGCGGCGAGGGCCTGCTCTGCGACCAGAGTGACGGCGCCAATTGCATCAAATAACGCATCGTAGTGCGCAGTGGCCTGCTCGCGCCGTTGACGCACCCCGTCGACGGCGAGATGGGTGGGGCTCCGCTCGCCGCTATCGGCAATCACCAGCGTCATCGGCGCGCCGATGGCGAGGGGCACGATGCGCGGCGGTTGGGCGGTGCCATCGGCACGGGGTGCTTGACGACAAAACGAAATCGGCTGGTCGTAGGCAATCACTGTGTTGTCGATGCCACTCGGCGTGCCATGGAGACGTTGCTCGCTCCGGTAGACAAATGCACCGAGATCTTCGCGAGTCAGTGATTTGTCGCACCATGCAGCAAACGCCCGTACGAGTGCAGTCGCCACTGCTGCGCCACTGCCCATGCCACTGGCAATCGGGATAGTTGAGTGAATTGTAACGGTCACATCGGGCGTCGGTAGATGCCATGCCGTGAGCAGATCTGTGATGAGGTCAATCAGTGGGTGGGCATCGATGCCGACGCGCCCGCGCTGATCGAGATCCGGCGCCTCGAGCCAACAGCCGTGCCCATGCGGCGCCGCCGCAATCTGGACAATGGCCGTAATATCTGGGATAGGCACGGCGAGCGCCGGGCGGCGATAGACGACCGCATGTTCGCCGGCGATGATGAGTTTGGCTACGGCATGTGCGCTGATTGACGACGACATAGGCTGGCCACTTACTCCCATTCAATGGTGGCGGGTGGCTTGGATGAGATGTCGTAGACCACGCGATTGACGCCGGCGACTTCGTTGACGATGCGGTTGCTGACATGCGCCAAAAACTCGTAGGGCAGGTGGGCCCAATCGGCGGTCATGAAGTCCTCAGTCGTGATGGCACGCAAGGCAATCACATCGGCATAGGTGCGCCCATCGCCCATCACGCCGACGCTTTGGACGGGCAAGAGCACCGCAAAGGCCTGTTGGGTCTGGCGGTACAAGCCGGCGGTGCGCAACTCGCTGATGAAGATGTTGTCGGCGAGGCGCAAGATGTCGGCGCGCTCGCGCGTGATAGGCCCCAAGATGCGTACGGCTAAGCCAGGCCCGGGGAACGGATGGCGCCATACCCAATCTTCGGCCAAACCGAGCTCGATGCCGGCGGCACGCACTTCGTCTTTGAAGAGATAACGCAGCGGCTCGACCAATGTCAACGTCATGTCGTCGGGCAGACCGCCGACGTTGTGGTGGGTCTTGATGGTGACGCCCTTTTGGCGATCGGGCGCTTTGCTCTCGATGACGTCGGGGTAGAGGGTGCCTTGGGCAAGGAAGGTGGCGCCGTCAATCTTGTTGGCCTCGCGCTCGAAGACGCGCACGAACTTTTCGCCGATGATTTTGCGCTTGCGCTCGGGGTCGCTGACACCAGCTAATGCCCCGAGGAACTCATCGCTGGCGTCGACGGCAATCAACTTGATGCCCATGCTATCGCGAAATGTGTGGATAACCTGTTCGGCCTCGTTGAGGCGCAACAAGCCGTTATCGACAAACACACACGTCAGATTGTCGCCGATGGCTTTGTGAATCAAGAGCGCAGCCACGGCTGAGTCGACGCCGCCTGACAAGCCACAGATGACTTTGCCGGTGCCGACTTGGGCCTTGATGCGCTCGACGGCCTCAGCCACAAACGACGAGGCTTGCCAGCTCGGTGTAGCGCCACAAATGGTGAGAGCGAAATGGCGCAAAATATCGCGCCCGTGGGGCGTGTGCACGACTTCAGGGTGGAACTGGATGCCGTACCAGCGTTTGGCGTCGTTGGCCATGGCGGCAAACGGCGTGCTCGGATTGCTGGCCAAAGGTGTGAATCCATTGGGCAGACTCTCGATGTGGTCGCCGTGACTCATCCACACCTGTTGGGTGGTTTCGAGCCCTGCAAAAAGCGGGTGGGTGCAGGTGGCGGTGATGCTGGCGTTGCCGTACTCGCGCTGAGCGGCACGCACCACACGCCCACCGAGGGCATAACTCTGGAGTTGCATGCCGTAGCAGATACCGAGGACCGGTACACTACTTTGTAATACCCATTCGGGCATTTGTGGTGCGCCGTCGTCGTAGACGCTGGCAGGGCCACCCGACAGCACGATGCCGGCGAGTTGATCATGGGCAATGGTATGCGCTGGCGCATCATGAGGGATGAGCTCAGAGTAGACGCCTATCTCACGCAACCGACGCACAATTAACTGTGCGGTTTGTGAACCAAAATCGAGTACAGGGATCATCTGCGTCATGCGTATTCGTCCATCTCACTGCGTATTGTTATCTCTCTATGCGATTATACCAATCTCGCTGTCGTTCGGTATCGTGATTTGTGGTATATTCACGCTAACGGTGATTATTACAATATGTCGTATAAGCGAAAGGTGTGATGAGCGCCTGTTTTGGATGATGGTGAGGCAAGCATGGAAATTTACCTGCTCAGGCACGGTATTGCCGAAGATCACAGTGCATCGGGGCATGATGCACACCGAGTGTTGACGGCAGATGGAATTCGCCAAATTAACCATACTGCACTTGTCATGCAGACGCTCAACGTGCAACTCGATGTCATCGTCACGAGTCCGCTCTATCGCACGCGCCAGACGGCCGACATCATCGGGCACAGTTATCAATTAGCGCCTATAGTGGATGATCGGGTTGGACCAGGATTTGAAGTGAACATGATGCAGCTCATCGTGCAACACATTCGTCGGCCACGCATCTTGTTTGTGGGGCATGAACCTGACCTCGGCTGGTTGGTGCTGGCCACGACCAATCAGCGCATTAACGTGGCTCGCTCATCGCTCATCCGACTAGACGGGGAGCCAGGTCGTTGGCAGTTGGGCTTTCATCTATCACCACAGGCCCAGGCAGCCCTCGTCAAATTTTCTTGATGCATGTGAACAGACGAGGGGGGCGTACGCAGTACGCCCCCCTCGTCTGTTGTTTGTTATGGGATGAAGTGAATTGGTGACCCGAGTTCGACGCCGGTTGTTACAAGGGTGGCCGGCAGATTATTTATTGGCCAGAGCCAGAGTTCACCCGGTTCGTCCATGCGCTCATACGGTTCGTTCATGGCGATGCCTGGCGCCCAATCGGGTGGTAGAACCACATAGGCCTGCGTGTTGTCGATCCAGGCGAAGTGTTGTCCCATGAAGAGTGGAATGCTGATGGATTGACCGACGGCCATAAATGTTCCTTCGGGGAGGTACATCTCACGTTGGCCGCCAAAATCAAAGATTTCGCTTCGCCAGATATCCCATCCACCAAATCCGCGTGCGTCGCTGGTATTTTGTGTGCTGTAGCCGTACATGGTGCCATCTGGACTGAGGGCGAGTTGACGCCCCCACCCGGCGAAGGTGCCGAGCATGGTATAGGTGGCGTCATATGCGTCAACCATGTTGATCAAGTTCACGTCTGTCTCGACGCGCATGCCGATAAAGGTCAAATAGAGTAACTGTTTGCTATCGGTACTCCACGTGGGGTGATAGGCGACAAGGCCTGCGTCAGCGGCACCTGGTTCACCGCCAGCAGCGGTCACCGGATTCCAGCCGTTTTCACCTTTCATGTTGATGAGACGAATGTGATTGCCCGCCGTATTCCCGGGGTCAGCGGCTTGGGCGTCACTTCGTGTCGGTCGTGTGCCGTAGGCGATGCGTTTACCGTCGGGTGACACAGCTGGGTCGCATCCCTCACCCATGATTTGGCGCTGTTGATCGGCAAGGGTGAGTTTGATGATGACCGATGCACGGCAGAAAGCCGCCCACTCTAGCCAAGCATGTGGATTTGCGATATCGGCATCGCTGGCAGCAAAGACAATGCCGCTACTGTCGGGTAGCCACTGCAGTGCATCAAGACTTTGCTGGTCATCGGTGAGTTGACTTGCTTCGTTGCCGTCGCGTGATACAATCCACAATTCGCCGGAGGCACCCTGACCACTAATGAGGGCAATCATGGTGCCATCGGGTGAGACTGTAAAATCCGAGACATCGGCGAAGATGGGACGTGTGGTTCCTGTTTGAATGCCGTAGCCGACCAATTCACCTTGTTGGATGTAGATGAGTTCGCCGCCATCAGGTACTTGGTTGGTTGATATGACAGGGGTGGCTGTTGCCTGATCTGCAACTACTTCTCCCGTGGCGGTAGCATCGGGGGGCGGTACGGCAGTTGGATTTGTGTCGGGGGGAGCAGTTGGTGATGTCGTCGGCATCGACGTGCACGATACGAGGATCATCAGACCAACGAGCAATAGACAGAGTGTGCGCATGCGCGAACTCCTTGTGTAGATTCGGTTATCGTGACGTGCGCATGCGTCGCAAGGTGCGCCAGACAATAATGACGCTGAGCATCCACGAGTAGCAGATGGACAAAATCCACGCCGCAGGGACGACGAACGATTGACCGTTAATGCTGAACTCTTGTCCCCACATCTGTTGAGTACGGAGCGCAGAATCAGTCAAAAAAATAACCACAAATGGGTGAATCGAAAGCACCACATGAAAGACGAATTCGCTGATGTTAGAGCGGACAGCGGTCGACAACACAATCTCCGGTAGGGTTAATACTAGGAGTGGAATTATCAGCAAGATGAATAACACTGTTGCCAGTGTGAACCCAGTGGCACTCAACGGTGTCGATGCGCGCACAGACCAGTAGACGCCGATGCAGGTGAGCAGGACAACATTTGAACAGATGACGGCCAACATAATCACGAGTTGTGTCACGTCAACACTGCCAATCAAAAACACCATGCCCATCAGTGGCGTCATTGCGGCGAGCAGGAGCATGCAATAGCTGAGACTTGCGATGATTTTGCCAAGAATAATCTGGCGAATCTGGAGTTGGGTGGTGAGGAGTAAATCGAACGTTTGACGTTCGCGTTCGCCGGCTACGCTACCGGCAGCGAGTACCGGTGCCACAAGCGATAGCGCTATCAGGGCAGTCACAATTAACACCAAGAAGACGCTGCGGCCGATGTCGCTGTCACCGACGATTTGTCCGGGATTACTCGCATAGTTCGCTGTGTAAATCAGGAGTGCTGTGCCTGCCACCATGACCAAAAAGCCACTCAGAAGCCAAAACGAGCGGGCGGTGCGCATGCGCCCTCTGAGTTCTCGTAGGAGGATTGGATTGATTTGATAATTTGTCATGGAACCTGCTCCTACGCTAAATGACACCCTCAGTGACCTGCAAAAATGTGCGTTCGAGCGAGTTGCGTTCACTGGCGAATGAATGGATAGGAATACCAGCATGGATGCATGCCGTCAACAGGTGGGCATGCGTGGCATCATCGCCCGATCCCGTCAGTACATAGCGCAACGGTTGTTCATCGTCGCTGATGCACGTATAGGCATGACGCTGAGCGACCGCTGCGAGTTCCGTGGTCGGTGCCAGAGTATGAATGACGATGCGTCGTTGTGTCTGGCGATTAAGCAGATTGTCGAGTGTATCAAACGCCACTAACGTGCCACGCTCAAGAATGAGCAGGTGCGTGCACAAATCAGCGAGGTCAGAGAGAATATGCGAGCTAATCAAGATGGTTTTGCCCTGGTTGCGGAGCTCGTTGAGCAATGCGCGTAATTCGACGCGTGCCCGTGGGTCAAGTCCGCTGGCAGGCTCATCAAGAACCAGAATCTCGGGGTCGTGGAGCAAGGCGCGCGCCAGACTGAGGCGTTGTGCCATACCGCGCGAGAGGCTCATTACAAGTGCGTCTTTTTTGTGGGCGAGATCAACTAATCCGAGCATATCATCGATTAGCGACGGGCGCGTTGCCGGTGATACACCGTTACAGCGTGCATAGAAATCAAGATATTCGAAGGCCGTCATCGCTTCGTAGACGCCGAACACATCCGGCATAAAACCGATGCGTCGGCGAATGTGTTCGGGGGCGTGGGTTACCGAAGTGCCATCCACCGTAATCTCGCCACTCGTTGCCTTGGTGAGTGTGGTAAGGATGCGCATGGTGGTGGTTTTGCCGGCTCCGTTTGGCCCAATTAACCCGACGGTGGCACCACGTGGGATACTACAGGTCAGACCCTCAAGGGCCACAAAGTCGCCGTATGTTTTGCGGACATTGACAAATTCAATCATGTGGACGTACCTCCACTCGTTGACGAACTAGAGTGATTCATT
>Ga0194130_10004498_pt1 | contig 17677 bp, 10 predicted proteins | sample TA2KigsurfametaG_FD_160084 | JGI IMG/M metagenome (GOLD analysis project Ga0194130, IMG submission 160084) | Freshwater microbial communities from Lake Tanganyika, Tanzania - TA2015050 Kigoma 12 surface | ecosystem: Environmental > Aquatic > Freshwater > Lake | place: Tanzania: Lake Tanganyika... | reverse complement strand
GATCAATAAATACTACACCACTGCGGTTACCGACATGGCGGAAGAATGGATTCAGCGCCCCCATGACGGAAAACCGTGGCTACTGATGATTGGTCATAAAGCTCCTCACAGCTTTTACACTCCTGAGCCTAAGTATGCTCAGTCATTTTCCGATGCGAAGGTACCCTACCCGCAATCCGCGTTTTCGATCAGCGACAAACCAAGATGGATTGCAGAGAGGCGTTCTACATGGCATGGCATTTACGGCCCTCTCTTTGAATGGCGAAAAAAGTTTCCCGATGAATCGCCGGAAGGAGTCAAGGACTTTGAGGCCATGACGCGAGCGTATTGGAGCACGATCCTTTCGGTCGACGACAGCGTGGGGAGGCTTTATGATCTTTTGCGCAATCGCGGTGAATTGGACAACACCATTATTGTGTTTATGAGCGACAACGGATTGCTCAATGGTGAGCACGGAATGGTTGACAAACGAACCTCCCACGAACCCAGTGTCCGGATCGTACAGATCGTTCGATTCCCTGGGCTCACGCGACCGGCGTCTCCCAAGGTTATTGAACAGCAAGTCCTAACCGTCGATATGGCCCCAAGCTTACTGGAACTGGCAGGTGCCACTCCGCTAGAAAACATCCACGGTCGTTCTTGGCAGAATTTAGTTCAGCAAGGCGATAAGGATTGGCGAGATTCGTGGTTGTACTATTATAACTATGAAAAGCAGTTCCCTTACACTCCCAATGTGCGCTCTGTTCGATCAACCTCCTGGAAATACACCCGTTATCCCCATGGTGATGGGACGCCCGACCGACACCTTGAAGAGCTGTACAATATCGAAAAGGACCCACAGGAAAGCTTAAACTTGGCTTCTGTTCCAGAGTATTCGCAAGTACTCAGGCGAATGCAAACCAAACTCGTGGAGGCCATGGAAAACGTTGGTTTAACGCCGGAAAATGATCGCATGCCAATCGATGCAGGGATCCGACCGGAACTCCCCGACCAAAAGATCCGATAATCTTGGCGTGGACCTTCGCCCATACGGACACGGAGGCTTATCGACTGTTATGGATCCTGAGGCATTGCCGGAATGAACGGACCGTGGTGTACCGTCTCATGAACCAGCAATTCGTTCTGGAGGGATCGACTGCTGGTCTATGAAACGGTACTCGCAACTACCTGTGAAGCGGCTGATCCATGAACGAACCGTAGAGAGCTATTTGGAGGTGAGTTCTAAGAGTAGCTGATTGGTACCCGCCTCTGGTACGGATGCAGTCAATTGTGAAGTCGTCATACTTGCATATTTCGATGGCAACTCGTTTCGAAGATTCACTGCTACCGGTTCGTCTTCAGATGCTCCTGGCGGCCGGTCCCCAGCTACAGACTTCATCAATTCGACGCGATAATCACCGGGAACTGCTCCCGATTTTGAGGGAAAAGCTCTCATCGCAAACTTACCGTTGGCATCGGTATTCCCTGTCGCGTGATACTGATGCTTTTCCGATATAAAAGAGATGGTAGCATTCGTCACAGGCGTACCATCCAATGTCACGACTCCTTCTGCTTTCACGGTCTTCGGAAGATTGCTTCGCTCACATCCCATGAGACCTGCGAAGCATGCGCAAACAAGCAATACAATGCAACGAGTCTTCGATAATACCGAGCTATTTTTTATCATTGGTTTTTATTCAATCCGATTCAGTACAAGAGAATTATAAATTCTGCATCGGTTGCAGACATGATTCAACACAAGCCGAAGGGCAACGACACATCGCATCACCTAGGATGATCTGCGCACTACAAAGGTGCAGCAAACGGGCTATTCGTCGCACCGAGTGCTGCTTTAGTGACCTTTCCGTATATCTGAGCGATACTGCGCATGTGCGGTACACACGCGAATCCTATTCGTAATCCCGAGCCGCTTCACCACCGGCTTTCGAGCCCAACGCTCCCCAAACTCCATATGGACTTTCTGTTCCGCGGATGGTTGGTGCGACCGACGCTTGATTGCCAGTATCGATCGAGTCGTTGATCTGCCGAATAGAACCATCACCGAAGGCAGCCATCACCATTCCGCCATGCTCGCTACCCGGGGTCCAAATACCCGCGAACCAGTGCGGAGGCACTGAGCCAGTTCCAACCATGCAAACTGCTCCATTGGGTGGCGTTATGGTCGAAGCACCGTTGAAGAACGCATTACCCGCCCAAGTTCGATAACCTGGTGCTGTATCGGCGAGAAAAATCAAACCTGGGTTTACATATTTCCCAGTCCCTTGATTGAACTGGGCTGTGCAACTGAGCGGAGCATATGCAGCTGGATCAGCAGCAATCAGGACAACCATGCCCTTGCTGTTGCGTGCGACGGGACGCTGTCTTTCCAGCAACATAATCGTATTTGAAAGTCCATCCGCAACAGCCGCCAATGGATAGAAGGTTGCGCGACCGAACATGCCTCGATTGTGAATTGGCCGTTTCTGAAGTGCCAACGCTAAACTAGCTCGCTCCTCTGTTCCTCCCTCGACAACTTGAGACTGTGCCAGATTGTCTCCCGTGCAGAATGCATAGCTTGTCAATCCGACAGTTCGTGCAGAATTAAATGGTTCAACATCTCCTGCATCGCTTGGGCACTCTAACCAAGATGTTCTCTTTCGATAAACATTATTTCTGTTCCAAGGCTCCAACCCGTTGTTGTTATTCAACGCATTAATCGCATCATACTGGACCTGGCCCTCCACAAAAGGCAAGATCGAATACCACCCACTCATGCAAAAACGCTGCTGTGATCGAACAACATTTCCATTACCGGTTTGCAACGAAGGAAGTTTCTTAAACGAAGCTTCATAATTAAGCACACCCAGCGCTTGTTGCCGCATGTTGTTTTGGCAACTCGCTCGACGCCCCGCCTCACGAGCGGCTTGCACCGCCGGGAGAAGCAATCCAACGAGGATCCCAATAATTGCGATAACAACCAACAGCTCAACCAACGTGAATCCAGAACGCAATTTTTTAGGCATGGCAATCACCCCACAACGCACCCTTAAAGGAAAAGAACAGACCGAAACAAATCAGGCCCGTTAAGAAAATGTAACAAAACACCTTGCTACGCGTTGGGAGCAACCACAGGGAAAACCAGAAAAAATGACGGTTTTTTAACGGCCGAAATAAATGTCCGAACCTCTGATGTTCTGCATGAATCCGTCCATAGTTCTCGTAGGCACCGGATGAAAGTTAGCGTTTCAGCACCGACCTAAGCCCCCCCCCGATGGGTATTCCTTTCCTACCGCGTTATCATTACTCACCAAGATCCACCGACAATCGATCTGCCGGTTTTCCGCTGACTCGAGTGACTCGAGCAGTGGGTTTGAGCAACTGCCACAGGACATATTGGAGTACGTGACCGCTGCTTGTTCGGCGTTGATGCGACACAACACATCGCATCGAGCAACATGGTTGCTTGGAAGACCGCAATGTCTTACGAATCCCGATCCCACGAGCCCAAAAAGTTACGCTTCACATCATGCAACCCAATCGAAGTATGATCTCGGCATGATTCGGCATGTCTGGATTGAGTCAAATCCTTTCACATCGGCGTTTCGCGACCGGAATGAGTTCTGTCGGAGAATGCTGTTCTCCATACGATTTCGAATGCCTAATGTGTTACCTTCATGTTCCATCTGCTGTAGATTAGCGGGCCTCCGAAGCTAATGGGTTGCGTCCGGCGTCCGAGCAAGTTGGATCACGAGGAAGGTTTTGCGAAATCACAGGAGTTACGATCCTAAGTAGGTGCCTTACCTATCCGTCAAATCCTCTTTTAAAGCGTCGTTCTCCATGAACCGTCTTCCATGAACAGTCTTCCATGAAGCGTCAGTTTCATTTCGCGATTCAGGAAAAGCATGACTAAGCCATCAATCTTTATTGCCGTATTTTTCGCATCCATCGTATTGGCAACGTCGAACAGCTGGGCTACTGACCAACTGAATGTCTTGTTCATCGCGGTGGATGACTTGAGGCCTGAGTTAGGCTGCTATGGGAATAACATCGTCAAGACGCCTCATTTGGATCGCCTTGCAGCACGGAGCATCATTTTCGACCGAGCGTATTGTCAGCAAGCGGTATGCAGTCCATCGCGCACAGCAATGCTGACTGGATTAAGGCCGGACACGACGAAAGTGTGGGACTTAAAAACTCATTTTCGAGTTGCTCAGCCCGATTGCGTAACGCTTCCGGAACATTTTCGATCTCATGGGTACCACACAGCAGCCCTAAGCAAAATTTTCCATGTCGGCTATGAGGATGGTCGATCCTGGAGTGAACCGCACTGGTACCCGAAAGGACGAACTGTTGATGTCGACCGGAATGATTGGCAAAAGCGGACGGTCACCCGTCATGAAATCAACGCTGAGGAATATTCCGATCCAATCAAGTTTTCGACCGACGATCCCATCAGCAAGGATGCCAAGAAAGGGACTGCTTTTGAGATCAGCCCCAAAGAGGACAACCAACTACCCGACGGTGCGACAGCTACTGAGGCGGAAAGGCGATTGATGCAACTCAGGATTCGTCGACAGCAGACAGGCAAGCCATTCTTTTTGGCTGTTGGGTTTCTGAAACCCCACCTTCCGTTTGTTGCCCCGCGAAAATATTGGGACCTCTACAATCCGGATTCCATCCCAGGTCCGAATACCGACAAACTGCCCACAGGCTGCCCAGAGTTCGCAGGTCACAGCAATGGCGAGTTGCATAATTACCCGGGCGTTCCCAAGGAGAATCCGATTCCTGAATCCTACGCTAAGCAACTGAGGCATGGTTATTATGCATGCATCAGCTATGTCGATGCACAAATTGGTCGTGTGCTCGATGCGCTTGAACGCGAAGGTCTCGCCGACAGTACCATCGTTGTTCTATGGGGAGATCATGGCTGGCAACTTGGTGACCACGGACTGTGGCACAAACACACCAATTTTGAGGTCGCTACGCGAGCCCCGTTGTTGATCCACGCTCCGGGCAAAAAGCCTGCTGGTCAGCATTGCATGGCACCTGTTGAATTTATCGACGTTTACCCCACACTGAGCGAATTGTGTGGCCTGAAAGAACCGTCAAGAATCGAAGGAAAAAGCCTGATCCGATTTCTCGACAATCCCGAAGCAGACAACGACACAGTCGCCGTCAGTCAGTACCCCCGCAAGGATCCGGCTTCAGGACGATCGGTCATGGGTTATAGCGTTCGGACAGAACGATGGCGGGCTACATTTTGGCGTGATCGGTCTGATGCGACCGTGATTGCCACCGAACTCTACGACGAACGCGAGGACCCTCATGAAACGTTGAATTTGGCTTCATTGCCCGAACATAGCCAATTGTTGGACTTGCTGGCGAAACACATCCCCAATACCGTGAAATCAACAGTCACTGGTGAGCCATTGGATTCAAACGTCGCCCAAGAACCGGGTAAAGCCTCAAAAGGCTCTTCAAGCGACGAACGATCCAATCGGTTTGAAAAACTAGACCGATCCAAAGCAGGGCGAATTTCCTTGGCAGAGTACACATCGCAGCAGTCCGATGCAAACGCCGCGATGAATCGATTCAAAAAATGGGATACCAATCAAGACGGTTACCTTTCGCGTGAGGAATTCATCGCTCAGGGGAAAAAGTAATGGAATCCACTATCAATCCGCGCATCCGTTGGGAAAAGTGCATCACGGCCCTTTATTTCATTACAATTTCGCTGCTGGTTCTGTTGCTAAGTGTTTCGACATCGAGTGCAACCATTTGGGCTGAACCACCTAGACCTAATGTCATCTTCATTCTCGCGGATGATTTGGGGATCGGGAATGTGGGATGCTATGGTTCCGACCATTTCAAGACTCCACATGTTGACGCACTTGCCGCGAGCGGTATTCGATTTACCAGGGCGTTCACAGTTCCATTGTGTGGACCATCTCGCGCACTGATTATGTCTGGACGCTATGCGTTCCGTACGGGGGCCACCAACCAAGATGCTTGCCGAGTACTACCCACCAAGGAATTGCGATTAGCTCGCGTTTTCAAATCGGCTGGCTATGCCACTTCAGCGATCGGTAAGTGGGGGCAACTTCCGGGAAGCCCTTCGGACGTTGGCTTTGATGACTATCTGCGATTCAAGGGGAGCGGAGTCTATTGGAATGATAACCCCGATAAAATAATCCAATACAGTATCAATGGTGCCGACCGGAAATTAGGAAAAGACGAATACATGCCTGATGTGATGCATGAGCATGCAGAAAGATTCATCCGACAGCATCAAAAAAAGCCTTTCTTTCTCTACTATTCGCTTTCCCACGTGCACGGCATTATCCAGCCAACTCCCGATAGCATCCCAGGAAGTACCGATTTATTCGCAGACAATATTGCGTACATGGATAAACTCGTGGGGAAACTCATGAGCGTCCTCGAGTCAACCAATCTTCGAGACAAAACCCTTATCGTTTTTATGGGAGACAATGGAACAGCAATTGGTCCAAATCCTAGGTCAACGATCGGAGGAAGAAACGTTTCTGGATGGAAGGGAAGTATGCAAGAAGGTGGCGGCCTCGTTCCATTAATCGCCAGTTGGCCTGGAACCACTCCTACAGGAATCGTATCCAATCATTTAATCGACTCCAGTGATTTCTTACCAACCTTTGCGAGCCTTACAGGAACCCGACTCTCAACGGAAATCACCTTGGATGGCCATAGCTTTGCATCCGAACTGACCGGAATTCCTGGGGAATCAAGACGATGGATTTTCAATCAATTGGCTCGAATGTGGTACGTTCGAAATGAGAATTATAAACTCAATCAAAAAGGCGAACTTTTCGACATGAAAGATGCTCCTTTTTCGGAAGTATTGATCGACCAAGGTAGCGAATCGCACGAGGCCGTTGATGCTCGGAGGGAACTAGAAAATGTCTTGGCAACCCTCAATCCCGAAGGGGGGATCCTTGATCAAGGGGATGGAACGGGAAGGCACGCTAATCGCGGAAAAGCCAATGCGGACAAAGAGTAATACAAAGTCCATAGACAGTCCTTGAATCGTCCGTTCGCAATCCGATTGAGATCGTCCACACTTGTCCTATCCTCTTCAGGATCGAACGCAGACGAGCGTGGGTCGACACGATTGCAAGATTCCCCTCATTTGCATTGAAGGAACGAACGTTCCCGTATTCGGTGCAAAATCGTTCGGCTGGGACTGGTCCAATGCAGATTGTCTTGCAATCCAGACCTGAAGACGATTGAGTTTGTAAATAACCAAACACGAGTAATCCCCACCAAATCCAACGCGGTAAATACCGTAAGACGTTGTACCTCAAATCAACTCCATCGTTGAAAGCAGGAGACTAACGATGCATCACTGTAGATCCACCCCATCCATTCCCTTTCAAGCAATCGCCTTGATGGTTGTAATACTCGCTCTACGCAACGCGCCAACCGCGTTAGGTCAAACCGGCGCGAAAAATCGTCAAGACGAACGCAGGGAAAATGAGCAGGTAGAGAAATCACGCCGTGAACTCAGCCAGACTCAATCCGAATTAAAAAAATTGCATTCAGAAATAGAACAGAAATCAAGAGCATTCATCGATGCTCGAATTGGCTTCCTCACCGCTAAAAAGAAATCCGACGCCGCAATGGAGGAAGCAGAGGAACGGTTGGGTAACGCTATTGGTTTGCCTGAACAAATGCAAACGGTTCGGCGTTTGAGTATTGCATACCAAGAGAAAGCGAAGTTCGTCGTAGATAGGATACAGCATTCTGACGCATACCAAGCTATCGTCGAAAAGGTAACAATTCTCGAGGAGGGCCTATCGACCGGAATTCATCCCGAAACCGAGCAATGGATACTGACGGATTCCATCGACGATCTCGAGAGCTCTCTGGCGAACCTAAAAAAAGAATTACAGGCAATGGAAGAGGCTGCGATCAATGCCGATCCCGCTGCCAACGAAGCATTTACAGCATGGAAGGAGGCCGTAGCCCGTAAGAATGAACTGAAGCACAAACTGGATGCGTCCCTTATCGATAACCATCCAGCGTACAAGAAAGCCAAAACGGAATGCGACACAGCCCTTCGAAAAATGAAGGTCGCCTCTGATGCGATGAGAAAGGTCGAAATTGCACTTCATCGCAAAGCAGCGGAACTCGGAGACGACCAGCGATCCTACCTCAAGGCCAAACAAGCCGATGCCGCAGATCCGAATCGAACCAACAACAAGAAGAAATCCTCACGCAACAGAAAATAACACTCGCCGCACGCAACGAAAGGATCGCGCGGCGAAGCACCTAATCTCCAAGCTCTGTGCCGAGATCATTGAGGTCAGGATGATCGCGTTCTCAGCAATTCGATCTACAATCGTCGAGCTTCGCTGCTTCTGCCAACGTTGAGCCACCTGCCACTAGCCGTTCGGCTTTTTGGGTGGCGTTGGCTCTTTCAGATTCGTCTGGAGTTGTTTTGGTAGCTTGCTCTTCTGTTCATCGGTCAGTAGTTTACCAACGGCAATCCTTGCTTTAGAAAGCAGCTCCTCTGTGTCCAACACAACTTTCTTTTGCTCCTCCGTGGCTTGCATGGCACTGAGTCCGATCTCGCGAACCTCCTTCGGTTTCTTCCCCTCTTCCCTGGCTTGCTTCGCGGCTTCTGTTCGTTTCTTAAGCATCTCTGGAGTTACGCCCGACTTCTTTCGTTGCGCAACCACCTCTTTGGCTGCTTTACCAAAGATCTCTTTGATTTTGTCCGTGGTAGATTGATCCAATGCTGCCGGTTCGAATTGCTTCAGGAACTGATTCGTCATCGCCGTTTCCGGATCGACTTTCCCACCGGACTTCGTGCTCTCCTGAGCAGATGCATGGGAGACAAAGCCCGCGACAATAGCTAATAGGCAGATCGTCCATTTCGGCATGATTCATAATCCTCGTGCGTGAGACAACAACTGGTAGTCAAATCCGGAAGACGGTTAGTATACTTTATGAAGACTTTGTAAACATGGTGTTTTATCGTTGCTGAAGGTTCGTTTTTCAGGATCAACTCGCCATTGCGGGTTCATGGTGTGCAAAGCTGAAAAGCAATTCAGTGCGACGTTATTCGAGGAGCAGCGGTGGTTTCATGGATCTACGGAAAATCTTGGTAGTGTTCCTTTTTTTCACCGGTTCGCCGTACTTCAGCAAAGCCCAAGATGGTGGCGAATGGCGGGTCCCGTCGCACGTGCAATACCGACATATCGTACGGCAGGATCCGAGACCACTCCACATCCATGGACTGACTATCGACCTGCGGACTCAGGATGTGACGTTCACCGTCGTATCAGGGGACGACCCCGATGGGGAGGGACCCACCGAGGCGGTTTTGACCTCACCGAATGAGTTGGCGAAGTCTGTAGACTCGATCGCCACGATCAATACCGCTGCATGGCAGATGCTGACCGACCCAGTTACAGGTAAAAAGCCCGGCTACATTGTCGGAGGCCGTGCGGACATACTCGGTTGGGTACAACAAGCCGATCGAATCATCAGTAGACCGCAACCAGGTTACTGGTCTCTTTGGATGGAGGCATCAGGTACCGCAGCGATCGGAGAGATCGCAACGACATCGGACATTGAAAAACAGCGAATAAATCCGCGTTGGGCTATCTCTGGCTTCCGCGGAATCCTTAAAGATGGTCAAGTTCTAGCCGAACCTAGCGACGTTAAGCATCCCCGCACTGCGGTAGGTCTCAACTCGGATGGTACGAAAATGGTTTGGGTCGTTGTTGATGGGAGGCAGCAAGGGTACAGCGAAGGGGTGAGCGAGGAAGAGTTAGCCAAAATCCTGATCGAGTTCGGATGCCAAAACGGGATCAATCTGGACGGTGGGGGCAGTTCATCGATGTGGTTAAGGAACACGAAGAATGAGCTGACTACTGCAAATCGTCCCAGCGATGCAGCCGGCCCTCGGCCTGTTCCGGTAGTCCTCAATCTGCTCGAAACAAAACCGCTCGAAAAGTAAGGCAAGCGATCGCTAAGGAGCCTGAACTCCATTCTGACGACACATGAAATCAATCGAAAAATGGAAGCTGCTCGGAAAAATCGTAACGAAATGATCGCCTCATTGGACACGACCATTACTGTCGCGTTCTCAATATTGGCTGCTCTTTGTCTGACACTTTCCGAGTCTCAAGCCGCTACAGTGCCGGCAGTTTGTGAAACTATTCGCGATAATGTTCGCCCCCCAAACATCGTGCTGGTACTCATTGACGATATGGGCTGGAGTGACTTCTCCTGTTTTGGGAACACGCACGCAGCAACACCGAATGTTGACCGTGTAGCGAGCAAGGGAATACGTTTTGAGCAATTCTATGTCAATTCTCCGATTTGTTCACCTTCGCGTTGTGCGATCCTAACTTCGCAGTATCCGCAGCGCTGGAACATACACTCATTTCTCAACAATCGAGCGGACAACGAACGTCGAGGGTGTGCGAATTGGCTTGATCCTGCCGCACCGATGCTCCCCCGTATTCTTAAGCAGAATGGCTATGCTACCGGGCACTTTGGCAAATGGCACCTGGGGGGACAGCGCGATGTCGACGATGCACCATCCATTAGCGAGTATGGATTTGATCGATCGTTAACCAATTTTGAAGGTATGGGTCCAAAGCTATTACCAATGACTCTAAAGCCGGGGGCTAGCGAACCTGGTCGTATTTGGAAAGATGCAGAGCGACTCGGCGGCCCTTTCAGTTGGATGCAAAGGAGCGAGATCACCAGCGGTTACGTCGAAGCAGCCATCGAATTCGCAAAGCAAGCCGTTGCGGAGAAGAAACCTTTCTACATCAATCTTTGGCCTGACGATGTGCATAGCCCTTATTGGCCACCAGTGTCTGATTGGAGGAACTCAAAAAGGGAACAGTATCTCTCTGTCCTCGAGCACTTGGACAATCAGCTACAAGCACTATTTGATTTTTTGGAAAACGAAGAAGAGCTCCGAAACAACACTCTGCTGTTGATTTGCTCGGATAACGGCCCAGAACAGGGTGCTGGACGGGCAGATCGCTTTCGCAATGGTAAAACAACGCTTTATGAAGGAGGGATCCGATCTCCACTCATCGCTTGGGGGCCTGGTCTCATCGCTACCGAACCTCAAGGAACAATCAATAGTGAATCGTTTTTTTCTGCCATCGATATCGGTCCTTCCGTTTTGGAAATCTGCGGAATTCAATGGCGGGATCTATCGCTAGATGGTGAAAGTGTTGCTAACACCTTACTCGGGAAAGGCAATCATTCTCGACCTTCACCATTGTTTTGGCGTCGTCCTCCTGACAGAAAGGTAGCATTTCCTGGCTCCAAGGAATTGCTTCCCGATTTGGCAATGCGGTTCGGTAATTGGAAACTACTGTGCAACTATGATGGTTCCAATCCTCAGTTGTACGATCTAATCTCAGATACTCGTGAGCGATTGAATCTACTGGGAAAAAGCGATCCTTCCCCGGAGCATCAAGCTATATTCCAGAAGATGCTGGCTCAGTTGCTCCATTGGAATCAGACAGTTCCAACAGACCGTGGACTTGATCTGGGCAAAGAGTCAGAAGAATCCGTTCGGTCGGCGACCCTCGAGGATGCGAGATGGCCATCCAAAAATTCTGTCACCTTTTTTGCGACATCCGACTCACATTACGAGGCCGTCGAAAAGGTGGATCGGAACTATCGCAATCAACGTACCATCCAACGCATGAACGAACTTCCCGGAAACAATTGGCCCGAGAAATTGGGAGGAGGTTTCATTGGTTTCCCACGTGGTGTTCTCGCTCTCGGCGATTTGATTGATGACGGCGACAAAACAGGACAAACAGATATTGAGTGGCTTCATTTTGAAGAGCAATTTGGACTTGATGGAACAGATGGACTTTTAAGGTTCCCCGTGTTTGAAGGTTGGGGGAACCATGACGGCCCCCCCGAGAAATTCATCAAACAGCGTGTTAGCGTCCAACGCCAAATTCGATGGCGCAACCAGCGACGACTGGATCAGCAGTTGATACCCCAAGTTTCTCCGAACGGATTGCATTACGCTTGGGATTGGAATGGAATCCATTTTATTCAAGCCAATCTCTATCCCGCCAACCGTCAAAACCCCCGCGTTCGGTACTCGCTTCCATGGCACGATCCCCAGGATGCTTTAAGTTTCATCAAAGAAAACCTCGAGCATTCGGTTGGCACTACGGGACGGCCAGTGATCATTATGGCCCATTGCGGATTCGATACCGATTGGTGGGTAATCGAAGATTGGGTGGATTTCTATAATACGGTCAAACCATACAATCTCATCGCCTATTTTCATGGCCACTCCGGTACAGGTGTGAAGACATGGAAACCAGAGGGTGAAGCCAAATCGATCGATATCGTCAACACAGGGCAAACTGAGAAGGGCTTCTTCGTGGTCGAGATCACTTCGGATCGCGTGAGGCTTGGGTTCCAGGCCAAGAAAAACCCATCGGCTACAAGCGATATCGAATGGGAATGGCGCTACTTGCTCGACAAGAATCTGTATCCAGTTAAGGAAGCGATGCCATCGAATCCTTGATTCCCACCATCCATTCTCTTTATTAATTCTCGTTCAGAAGCCATTCCTAACCAAGACTATAACCCCAATTCTGAGAGCGGTTCCCCTTGATCGATAATACTTCTCGGGCGGCCTGTTCCGTCTGTGTATTGAGTATCGAGTGGAACCCCGAAGAACCGATAAATGGTCGCCGCGATATCTCCCGGTTTGACGGCGCGTTCGCGTACGAACCCACCTTCCTTGTCGCTAGCCCCGATGACTTGTCCATGACGCAATCCGCCACCGGCCATCACCATCGACATCACGTTGGGCCAATGATCGCGGCCATCCGTACTCCCTTGGGTACCCATCATCGGTGTCCTACCAAATTCGCCCATGGCGATCACCAAGGTATCCTCAAGCTTTCCTCGTTCCTCCAAATCACTGACCAATGTTGTCAGCAAATGATCGAATAACGGCAGCAAAGGCTTCAGTCCTTTTGAAATCCCACCGTAGGGTGGAATGTTATCACCATGGTTATCCCATGTGCCGCTTGCGGTGTGGTAACTCAAATCGAGTGTTACAAAGGCGGAACCTGCTTCGACCAACCGCCGCGCAAGCAACGCTTGCTGGCACCACAAGTGATTCCCATACCGTTCCCGAGTTTTCTGGGGTTCCAACTCTAAATCAAATGCTTCACGCGTTTGCTTTCCTAGCAGCAATTCATAAGCCTGTTGATTGTGTGAATCGATGGCATTCATGGTGTTGGATTCGTCGAGATCCCGACGCATCGTGTCGAGATCTGCCAATAGCTGGCGTCTGCTTTGGATTCGCTCAAAGTTCAGTCCTTTCGCCAACTGAAACATCTCTCCGTCCGATGATTTTCCGGTATCGTTCCCAACCAAGTCGTAAATGGGTAAACGAGATCCGAGGTTTCCGGGAAATGGGTCATACTGCTGACCTAGGTATCCACCGTATGCAATATGGCTTCGGGACCGAAAGAATCCGATGTACGGTGGAACACCGCTCTGATTGGAACCATGGTGCTTCGCGACGATCGATGCAATCGCAGGGAAACGTGGCGCTTCGGGGTTGGTTCGCGGTTCTGCATCGAGATTCCCGGTCTGGAAGACCATGTTGGGTTCATGGTTGCTGTATTTAGCGTCGACCGATCGAAGGACAGTAAATCGGTCAAGCATCGCTGCTTGAAGTGGCAAGTGCTCGCAGATAACGACACCGGGAATTTTGGTTTGAATGACTCCAAAGGGACCGCGATTTTGGATCGGCTGAGTGGGCTTTGGATCCCAGGTATCGATTTGGCTAGGACCGCCTGTCATCCACAGCAAGATGACACTCTTACCTTTCGGGGCGTCCGATCCCCCTGCCGATCTCGGCGCACGAGCCTGTAGCAATCTTGGCAAACTCAAGCCTGCGATACCGCTGATACTCGTTTTCAGCATGTTTCGACGGCTAGCGACAAAGAGTCCTTCTCGTTCCAAAGCATGGAACGCTCGAAATGCATGCTGATGACGATGCCGAGGATTACTCATGATGATGCCAATTCATTCAGCTTAGTGTTGAGAATTGTTTCCCGTTTTCATCCGTACAGGTCCTGTCCATACGTCGATCACTTCAATGCTCGGGTACCGACGTTCGAAGTATTTTCGACGCCATCTGCCGTTCCAGGCTCGAATCAGTATCCCCCCGCCGGAAACGGGCGAAATGACCTTTTGATAAACCCATTCTTCAAAAGGGTGGACAGGAAACACTTCATTCGCATCGTCAATCTCCTTCCGTTCTTCCTCGCTCTTTGGTGGCGTGAAAGGACATTGCCGATAAAGACTTGATGGCACCAACCACAAACGAGAGGTTCGCCAGCCCAAGGTTGGGTATTCCACAATCAATCGATCTCCGTCTTGAAGTTCGCGAAGCAAGTACCAAGGAACGAACCGGTTTCGTAAGGCCAACTTCAGCGTCAGGAACCATTCTCCAATGAGATTGAGAAGAAAGAACACAATACCAAGAGGCAATACAAAACAGAGTCCGACGACCAACAATCCCGGAATCATCAGCGGAATTGCAACAACCATTACCGCGAGCCCTGCAAGTCGTATCAGGTATTTCATCGCGGCACCCCTCGAATTCGAAGCAATCTCAAGGGGATCATTCGGATTCATTCTTAACCAAACTAGAAATCCATTCCCTAATTAGCAGGACAGCGTGTTCGTCGACGACATTCGTGGCGATCGGGGGCATTTGGGCATTACCACGATGGGAGATTCTTTGAAGCAACACACTTTTTTCGGGCTGACCTGGCGCAACGATCTTTGCCTCTTGGATATCAAGGTTTTGATGGCGGGGTGATTTCCCAATCATCTCCATTTTGTCCAGCGGCGTTTGGTATGCTAAGTCAATGCCTGCGTTCCCACCACCTGCAGGAACATGACATGACGCGCAATTGGCATGAAGATACGATCGAACTCGAGAATCGATCGGTATCGTTTCGTCGCGAGGATCGACAAGCTTAGGCAATCGCTCAGGTGAAGCTGGTAACAACCAAGACTCTGGAGGGATCTGTCGTTGAGGTAATTTTGTTGCGTTGTTGGCATCTCTCGACGAAGGAGCATCGGTAACGCTTTTGATGTCTAATGTATTTACGGCTCTCGTAAACTGCTGTGGTTGTACTTTGAACAGCCCTTTTCGTTCCAAGCTGAGCAATTGGTTCGCCGGCCCATCTGCCATGTCGTGTACTCGATTCATTTGAGCTGTCTGCAAACCGAGCGTAAAGTTTGCGGCACGGCTATGGCAGACCATGCATTCGGCTCGACTCGGAAAGTGCCAAATCCCTTTCCGTACATCTCCCGGCACCGAAGGGTCGAAGCTTCGATACTCCTCATCAGCACCTGCAGCAGCGACCAACTCAGCATCGGTGCCTTCCGCATTCCAACGGTACGAATACCCGGCCCATTCGTTCTGCTGTCGCACCATCAATCGCGTCTCGATCCATCGACGGGAACTCGGGTCGCCGACTCGTGTCTCCAAGGCAAAACTTTTGATGAGGACCGTTTCATTGGGGAACGTCCAGCCAAACTGATTTTGAAATTCGATACGGCGATCTCCTTCGCCTTTCGCAGGGATGAAGAAAGCCCTCTCCTTGTAGGCCCCATCGCTCCAAAGGGGCGAATTCACCGTATAGGAAATGACTCCAGGTGCGAGTCGATGGCTTGCTACGTCCTTAAAAAGTCCTGTCTCACTCAGTCGTCTTGGAAAGTCCTTCGACAAATCGACAGCTTGGTTCGGAATCAGCCGATGGATCGATTTACCCAAGTGGTCCGCGATCCAAATCTCACCGCTGGGAGTGACCTCAAACGAAGTGATCGCATGGGGTGTATCTGCGATCTCGGTTGCGCGATGGACTTTTTCTCCGTCATGCCATATCGCCCAAATTTTGCCTGTCGAGTAGTCTCCATAAATGTATGCCCCAACAAGCGATAGCAGGTCGTGTCGCTCTGCTCGATATACGATCCCGCCAGTCAGCGAACGTGCTTCGCTGTGGTGATGATCCGTTACAGGTGGTTCAAAGGGATCCTCTCCCCGCTCCCGATTCGCATAAAATACTGAGCTACCTTCCATCACGCTCCAGCCGTAATTGGCACCGCGTATGCCCAAGTAAACTTGTTCCCAGAGGTCTTGGCCGTTCTGACCAATCCAGATGCGACCCGATTCCGTGTCCGTGGTAATCCTCCATGGATTACGCAGCCCATAGGCCCATGTTTCCGGTCGAGCGTTTCGCCGATTCAAAAAAGGATTATCCCTGGGTATCGAATACAGACGGCCTTCCAAGGGATGATCGATGTCGATACGCAGAACCTTGGCCGTCAACTGCGTGAGGTCTTGGCCTCGAAGATTCGTATCGGAATCGCTCGTCCCATCGCCGCTGGTGATGTATAGCATCCCATCACGCCCAAAAGTCAACGCAGCACCATTGTGCCCATCACTGGGCCACTCCAAAACCAACTGCTCATCAACAATCTCAATACCTGCTGAATGGCTTCTGAGCTCCCATCTCAAGATACGAGAATGCTTCGTCCCTTCGACGCTTTCATTGAGTCCAACAAACACGTACGGTTGGCGAGGATAGTCTGGATGGAAGCATAGATCGTAATGGACACGATCCGATTGCACTGTGCTGACCAACTGATCCTCGAAAGCATCAGCTTCGGATTTTGGATCAAGTACAACCGCTGGGTCGCCTTCCTTCTCATTCGCACGGAGGGAGAACCGATGAACCACCGAAGGTCCATAGGGTACCGATTGGGTAATCAACCACACGGAATGGGTATCCGGCTCGTGTCGCAACAAGATCGGATGTTCGATCTCGAAATCAATTGGTACACGATGGGTCGTAAATGGGAGAGGTGGTTCCGGAGAACCGTGCACGTACGATCGCGTCGCTTGCGTTTCGGAGGTTGGTTCCTGTCGCTGAGGTCCGACGAATCGGAGACCGACAAACTCTTCGTGCCGGTGGAATGAGGGTTGGGTCAGCGGCGAAATACTGGTTAAGTCGGGTGCTTCGAGAGAACGGTCGTAATCATATCGGCATAACGAGAAACCCCATTCTTCATCCGGGGTTGGGGAGCCGCCCGTTCTGTAAAAATCCTTCCAAGCAATTTTAAACTCGACTTGCCACGAGCGATCCTTATCACTGCGATCTTCCATCGTACCATCGGTCTGAACAGCGCTCGTAAACTCGAAGTCATGAGCCGACTTGAAAATCGCATAGGCTTTAGGCATCCGTTCTGGGATGTACAAATCCATTTGCGTGTTCGCTGGCGTCACATGGAACTCGTAGTACCCCGGGTGTTCCCTAGATGGCTTCAAAAACATCTCAAAGCAATCGTCCAACCATGTTTGTTCATCGCGTTCGGTGAGTGTGGCTTGGAGATCACTATCTTCGAGTTTCGCCCAAACGTAGATGTACTCCCGGTCCCAGAGAAGCTTCGCGACTGTCTGGCTCGCGGGGTTTCCCTCAAGTTGGCTCACACCGTTCGATCCATCGCCTTCAGAGGAAGTAAGCCACGCCTTACGGAAGTTCCGAATGGGTGATGCATCTTCCCAGCATGCATCACTCCCAAGTCCATCGATCACCGGCGGGGAATGGGCAAAGTTACA
>Ga0194130_10004496_pt1 | contig 17687 bp, 12 predicted proteins | sample TA2KigsurfametaG_FD_160084 | JGI IMG/M metagenome (GOLD analysis project Ga0194130, IMG submission 160084) | Freshwater microbial communities from Lake Tanganyika, Tanzania - TA2015050 Kigoma 12 surface | ecosystem: Environmental > Aquatic > Freshwater > Lake | place: Tanzania: Lake Tanganyika... | reverse complement strand
GGTTCGGGCCCGTCGCGAAATGCAAATCCTCGAGAATCGCGGCCCATCAGCCGATCATCCGGTAGCGATCCATTGTCCGGAAACCGATTACCTGAAATGCTTCATCGCTCGAGTCCTCTAGCCGCCGCATTCCACGATGTATCTTGTAGTTGCGTGTGTTCTGCAGTTTCGTTCGGGCTAATGGGGGCAGCCCTCAGGGGTACCTCGGAGCGTGCAAAAAGTACCTAGGAAAGCACCTCGGAATCGAGGGTTTCGGGAGCCTGGGGAGTTTGGTCAGGTCGGTCCGATTGGACTGGGGGAGCTTTTTCGACGAATTGTGAACTTATGGACTTGTCGGATTGCGGGGTCCATAGGTACACTTTCACCCCTATTTTCGTTGCTAAATGTAGCGACAAAAGTAATGCCAAAGTGGCGGAATGGCAGACGCGCTGGACTCAAAATCCTGTGTCCGCAAGGACGTGTGGGTTCGACTCCCACCTTTGGTACTAAACGACATTTTTGCTGTTTTTTCGAGGATACCTCCGACCGAAATCGTATGCCAACCATCAATCAATTGGTTCGTCGCAACCGCGTAGTTCAACGTAAGTCCACCAAAAGCCCTGTGCTCGAGCGATGCCCGCAAAAGCAAGGTGTCTGCTTGATCGTTCGTACGATGACCCCAAAGAAGCCGAATTCGGCTCTCCGAAAGATCACTCGGGTGCGTTTGAGCAACGGCAAAGAAGTCACCGTTTACATTCCCGGTGAAGGGCACAATCTCCAAGAACACTCGATCGTTTTGATCCGAGGTGGTCGTGTGCGTGACCTTCCAGGGGTTCGTTACCAAGTTGTTCGCGGTTGCCGCGACACTCTCGGTGTGAACGGACGAAAGCAATCCCGTAGCCGATACGGTGCGAAAAAGGCCTAGTCCACTGCAGTCTTCGGGGCGGTTTCCGGCAAGTGAAAGTTCGCTACGCAAGACGACCTCGAATTATAAAGTTCAAGTCGAGTTCCTCGGTTTGGACACAGCGACCCACTCAATCCATCCCAACTTAGATCCAATATTTGTTTCGCTATGGGCAAGATTACTGCTTCACGTACAACCCTCCGTCCTGATCCACGACACAACTCGCTGTTGGTTGCTAAGTTCGTCAATTGCTTGATGTACGATGGCAAGAAGACCGTTGCCTACAACGTCTTCTACGATGCCCTCGACGAAATCGCAGAAAAGATCAAGGACCGTCCGTCGGTCGAGGTTTTCGAACAAGCGATCGAGAACGTGAAGCCGTACATCGAAGTCCGATCCAAGCGGGTCGGTGGTGCTTCCTACCAAGTCCCAATGCAAGTGAACAAGAACCGTCAACAATCTTTGGCCTTCCGCTGGATCCTCGGCGCCGTCCGAGAAAAGAAAGGCCGAGCTACTGCGACCAAGTTGGCGGATGAATTGATGGCAGCATACCGCAAGGAAGGGACCGCGATTACCAAGCGTGAGAACACCCACCGCATGGCGGATGCGAACAAGGCCTTCGCTCACTTTGCTTGGTAGTTCTTCGATACCTATCGAGACTCCAAGTCTTTCTCGATCCATTTCAAAACGACGCGAATCCTCGCGTCGTTTTTTATTTGAGTTGGCTACGAACTCGACGTATCTGCTTGCGAATCACGATCGGAAGTCGCTCCATCACGGCGGAATCGCCAAACCTTTCGGCAAATTGGTTCGTGACTTGTCCAAGCCCTGAAATCACTCGCTCCATCATCTCGTCCAAGGCGCATGCCGCCAAATGTGGACGGATCCCGATGTCTCTCGCAAATCCATCAAGGTGCTCTGAGCTGACCAAATCTGGATCGAACATGCCACCGTAGCCCATCGCCATGTCCCTAGCAATACGCTTGTAGTTGCGCGTGCAAACCAAGTCATAGAAAGGGGCTAAGCGAATCCCCCCTTGCTCATCATAAAGGAGCGATAAATTCTTTCCGTGGGCGTCTGCGTTGCCGACGAGCAGATTGAATAACCCCCATTGCATCAGTTTCTGGAGCTCGATCAATGGAAACGAAGCATGCCGACGAAGAATTTCCGCGCATTGTTGAAAACGAGGTCCCCCTTCCTTCTCGTACTTGTTGATGGGACTGATACCCAACGCTTGGCAGAAATCCTCTTGATGGAATCGGCAGTCAACTCCATCGCATTTGAACCGATCGTAGCGAGTGATGATCGCAATACTGGCACGCTCCGTTTTTCGCAGGCTCACAGGTGCGGTTGGCAGGCCAACCGCCGTTGCGAGCATGCTGATGTAAGTCTCATTCTCGGGTAAATGGGAATAAAAAGGAGATGCGAATTTCAGGATGTGAGTGCTCGGGGCATCCCCGAGCGGAACGAGGATGCGATCCGCATCGATATGGACCGGAAGCTTGTCTTGAGCGCCGGCGAGTGAAAGTCGAACTTCGTTGTGGCCCGTCACCGCCGCGAAGGCATCTGGAGATCCAATCGACCATTGTGCTAGTTGGGACTCGGTCACTGGTTCGTATTTGGAAACGGCGGTAGGGGGTGCGATTTCATCGGCTGCTGTGATCTTCAATGCACCCGCGCAATCCCCTCCAATCGCCTTGAGCAACTGAAAGTCATTTCCGTTGGAGATGCCAAGCGATTTGCAAATCTGCTGCCGAACGTTTGCCTCGGGCAACAGATTCGCGAAAAAATGGTGGCTTGCGCTCTCGGATGTCTCGCCTTCGAGCGGCAAGGAAATCGAAATCGGGAACGAAGTTGCCGATGCGAGCCAGTCACGGCTGTAGCGGAATCGAACCTTCGCGGAGTCCGTGAGGGTGATTTCTCCTACCCTGCTGGCCCGCTTCACCGACTGTTGGTAATGGACATAAAGGGTCTCGCTCATTTCGATTCACCACGGTTGGATCCATCTTTGGATGCGCCACGCGTTTTGACATGCAACTCCAAACCGAACAATTGCAGTACCTCGATCACCAGCCCCAGTTGCAACGTGGATTTGCCTCGTTCCAATTCCGATAGAAAACGAACGCCCACACCTGCCATTCCCGCGGCATCCTTCAGCGTTAATCCCGCCTCCTTCCGCCGTTGTCGGACCAGTTGGCCGATATCTTTCACTTGCGTTACCTGGTTCATCCCATAGCCCTCCCTTTCACCGACGATTCCCGTCACCAAAGATTCCCGCTCGGGATTGATAGCCCCGATCCTAACGGCGTTTGAGGTTTTATTCCCGCTCGGGAAATCTAGGCCGCGATTGGGGCTGAGTCAAGCTCGATTTTCCCGATCGGGAATGAAGGGTATCGCTTGAGAAAACGGGTGTTTATGTGCTACTTTCGCTGAGAAACCAGTGAGAAGCAAGCGTTACGAGGCGAGTTCCCGAAGGAGACGTAGATTGACCGCGTCCCAGGGTTCCCCTTCTTCGGTATCTTCTTTTTCCGTTTCGAGATACATGGGAAGCTGTTTTAGGACGCGGTGTTTGAGAACGCGAACGAATCCTTCCCGGCCAATCGTCCCGAGACCGATGTGTTCATGGCGATCGACGCGCGAACCGCAACCTTTCTTGCTATCGTTCAGATGGAGTGCTCGGATAGCATCCAGGATGCAGTGTTTTTTGGCGTCGCGTTCCCATTCTTTGAAACCAGTTTCCGTGGAAAAATCGTAGCCGGCGGCATGCGCGTGGCAGGTATCCAGGCAGACACCCACCATCATTGTTGAGCCGGATCGCTGTAGCAACCATTCCAGTTGTGCCATGTTCCAGCCGAGGCAAGAACCTTGACCGGCAGTATTCTCTAAAAGCAGCCACGATTTCTTAGGTTCGACCTTCTCGTAAATCCTGACGATCGCATCGGCGATCCGCTGAAGACCTTGTTCCTCACTGGAATCGACAAATGCTCCCGGGTGCATCACGACTCCATCGAGTCCGAGTTGTTCGGCCCGCTGCCACTCGATGACCATGGCATCGATGCTCTTTTCCCAGAGTTCCTGCTTGGGAGAAGCGAGATTGATCAAATACGAAGCATGTGCGAGCGGGTTGGTGATACCGGTCGTCGATAAGGCGCCGGCGAACTGCTTGATTTCACTCTCGGAAATGGGTTTTGCAGCCCACTGGTTGTTGTTCTTGGTAAACAATTGGACCACATCCATTTCGAGTTCCGCGGCGGCATCTACTGCTTTGTAGTACCCTCCGGCGATGCTCATGTGAGCCCCTAGCTTGACCATCCTGATCTCATTCCTTTCCCAGTCGGTTGGACTGCCACTCTCTCGAGAAGGTCCGGGCGCGATTCAACAACGCTGAATTGGGCGGAGCTTCGTGGGTTCCGTGCGGGTTACTTAATTTGTTGGAGTGGTTGGCCGTTATCAAGTTGCCAAATCCACAATACTCCATCCTGCCCACCTGCGAACGCGACAGGTGTTTTGCCTGCGACCACGGCGCAGTATACCGCATCGCTAGGCCCACCGATGGCCCGTACGAGCCCGCCATTGGTCACATCGTGGACACGCGTTTGCTGATCGGCGGACGAGGATACGATTTGGTTGGTTCTGCCAACGAACGCTAACGCGGTGACTTCCTTGCCAAAACCAGGAATTGTCCTGGTCGCCGTGCCGGATTCAACATCCCAAACCTTGATCGTATTGTCAGCGCTAGAACTTGCTAAAAGATGTCCATCGTCATGCCATGCTACTCCGAGCACGTGGTGGGTGTGTCCCTCCAAAGTTCGGACTGGAGCATCCGAATCGACCCGATGCAACCGGAGCAACTTATCGGCTCCACCCGTGGCAACCATGGTTCCATCGGGAGAGAAACGAGCGACCAGGATCGTGTCGCTATGGACTTGTCCCCAATCTTTGATGATGGCACCATCGGCTACCCGAATCAATTTCAATTCACCGAAACGGCTCGGGGCACCGCTTCCCGCGACGAGCGTTTGGCCGTCCTCGCTCCAATCCATGGCAGTGATACGATCGCTGAACGGTGAATCGTTCGCGTTGCCGATAGAGCGTTCGAGCGACCATCGGTTTCCCCAATCCCATGCGATCACTCGACCATCTTCCGCTCCCCCGAGAATCCAACCCGTCGCGGTCATGGCGAGTGTGTTGAAATTGGGAACTCCGCCTGTGAGTACAGTCTGCTGGATACCTTTATCGCTGCGAACCAAATGAAGCGATCCATCGGCGTGCGAGGTGATCACTCCTTTGTTATCTGCGGTAAAGGCAACGAGTGTTGCTGGGACATTTGGCACGGCGGCTTTGGTCTGTGCCGCTACCTGTTCCAATTCAGTCAATCGCTGCTTTTCTTTTTCGATGGACGCTTGGAACTGAGACAGGTTCGCAGCGGCTCGCTCGATGGCCTGAGTCGCTCCGGCGATGGTCTTGTCCATCGTCATCAATTTTGCTTCGACATCCGCCTTCGCCTTTTGAGCAGCGAGTTGTTGTGTCTTCTTCGCCTCCAAATCCTTCTGTGCCTGTTCGGCTTTTTTCATCGCTTCTTCGATCGCGGCTTTGGCCGCGACCATAGCTGCTTCGCCGTCGGCGACCATTTTATTGTTCGCCTCAAGTTCTGTTTGCTTCTTGGCGAGTTCCTCGTTGATCTGGTTCCTTGACGTTTGCAATTTGCCTTGAGCATCCATTTCCGCTTGCTTGGCTTTCTCCAATTCAGGAACCTTTGCGGTTGCCCGATCCACCTTGGACTTTTGCCGTGCAGCCATCACCTCGGCAAAATCCATCTTGCGCTGCGTATCGAAGTCTATTTTTTGTTCCCAAAGCATGTTTCCGTCCGCCGTGTTCCATGCCTTGACGGAACCATCAGCACCCACCGAAGCGAGCTTGGTGTTGTCGCTCGACGTTACGACTTGAACAAGAGGGCTACCGTGGTTTATGGTTCTTGGGATCGCACCGTCGGCCGCAATCACAATACGAACATTGCCATCGCCGGTTGCTACCGCTACCCGCGGCGTGTTGGCTTCGTCATATCTCGCGAGTGCAACTATGTCCGCGACATCGCCCAGTCGCTCGACCTTGGTTGCCACCGCGGGGGCTTCGGGGGTCGCTACCGAAATCGACCACCATTGGAGTTTCTTTTCAGCGGTGATACCGACGAAAGATTGCGCATCGGGAATGACTATTCCTCGCAGTGGTTGCTCCAGTTTTTGACTGAATATCGGCTTGATGGTTATCGGTGTCCCCGTTTCGTTCGGTTCAATGGCGAACACGTGCACGGAGGCATCCTCGGTGCTGACGGTCAAACGAGTATTGTCAGCTGACCAAGCCACTCCGGTGACGATACTTGGGCATTCGAGTTGATGGGACGTCGCGGATCGATCGATGCGGACCACTTCGAGGGTCGGCGCACGCGTTGCTTTTGCGATCATCAAACTATTTGGTGAAGTTGCTAAAAGATGGGCTCCGCGAAGGGGCGCGACGATCCCGTCTTCGATGGGACCCACATTGCGTTTCCAAATCTTGATGTCCCGAAATCCCCCCGTTGCGACGCGCATCCCATCGGGACTGATCGCGATCGACTGAATCAAATCTAGATGGGTGACAGGGAGTTGGGTTTGCAACTGAGACTGAACCGTTGGGTCGACTAGAGGGAATGCGTTTGCCCCAGCGTCGATAGCGGGCCAACGATAAACGGTCGCTTGATTACCACGTCCTGCAACGACAAATTGGCCGTCGGTGGTGGCATCGAGTGCGTACATCGGCCGAACGGAATCAGGGACTTGTTTCCACTGCATCGACGCTGTCGGCTTCGCGGTTCCTGCGATCGCTCCCGCATCGACCCATGCGCTGATCATCGCAATCTCCTCAGGCGTCAATCGCTTAGCACCGACAGCGTTCTTTTCGGGCGGCATCATCGACTCATCGGTGGCTTGAACCCTGCGGAGTATTTCGCTTTCTGCACCTTTTCCTACGACCAAGGACGGCCCGCTATCACCACCTTTCATGAGGTTCTCGAGGGATTCTAGATTCAATCCACCTTCCGCCTTTTGAATGTTGTGGCATGCGATGCAGTTAGCCCGAAGGAGTGGAAGCACATGGTTCGCGAAATCTTTAGGGGCAGGGGCTTCTTGGGCGATGATCTTCGAATCGGGTACGACGCCCAGTAGAACGGTGAACACCAGCATCGCGACGCTGGTGGCTCGCGGCGCGATGGTCGCGTGTTGCACGGAACGTGGGCGCGAAGAAACAATTGGGTTCATGATGAGTTCATCCCCGGTCAAAAGGAATGTCGCGGGCGGATGGGTCGGTAGACACGCTAGCTTCGCGAGCATCGGTTCTTGTTTATTTAGGAGTTTCAGGCGGGGCGACAATACGGATTCGCACTGGCGCACAGGTTAGGAAGGTGGGGAAATCGCGAGGTGCAATTTCTTTTGCAAGGGCTTCGATTCGGGTGTTGGTTTCAGCGATTAACTTCTCGGCTGCAGGCCTATCCCCACTCCATGATGGATCAGCCAGCATGGATTGCAAGCGATCGCGGTACGCGACGACCCGGGTGTGGGACTCCGGATGGAGCGACTGCTTGACGGTGATCTCCCCCTGAAACCACAGCGTATACTCGCCAATCGGAGCATCGGCCGCGACTTTGAGTTCGGGGCTGGCCTCCAACGCATTCGGGGCTAGCTCGAACTCGCCGAGTGTTGACTTGGGGGGGAGGTTTTGAGGTCTGAGCACGCATTTGGCCTCTCCGCCAGCCCGCCGAACCGCCTTGACCGGCAGCTTCAATGACGCCCCTTGCGCAACATCGAGGATCTGTCCATCCCCGATTCGAACCTGAATGGGGGCCAAGTCACGGTCGTTGACCCGGAGCAGTAATTCTTTGGAACGCCTACCCTGCGGCAATCCGCGGTCCCCGCTGGCGTTGATTGAGATGGTGGTCGCTTGGACCGGAATCGCCACTTCTTTGCCATCGATAGTAAGCTTTGCAATGGGAACCACAGCCCCAGTCCATGCCGGTGCATCCTCCGCCGCGTAAAAGACCAATTCCGTTTCGGTTTGGCCTGGCGCGATGACGGCTGGAGATGTGGAGATACCGGCCGGCAGTGACTCCACCGCGACGGCGACGGGACCGGTGAATCCTCCACTGCGACGGATACTGACGTGCATTGCGCACTGTCCTCCACGAGCTACCATCGCACCCGTTGTCTTGGCTTGCGCCGGATTGTTGGTGTCGGGAGTCCAGAATGCAATCGCATGTACCCGAGGGATCGGAGGCCCTACTCTCAGAAGCACGTGAGTTCCCGCTGTTGCCGATGGTTGTAGGTTCAAATCCGTGAGGGTGATGCGAAGATTCTTTCCTGCGGGACCTGGGGGAAGTGTTGCAATCGGATCGGCCGACGAAAACCGAACGGCACGCGTACCCGAAGTAGGGCTGTCTTCAGCAATCGCGACAATTTCTCTACCTGTCGAGCGTTCTCTTGCTTGATGCGATTGAATCAGTTGCTGCAAACCTGGATCGCTGAGGGTGGGACTCGGATTCTTCAGTGCGGCTTCGATCGCGACGAGTTGCTCTGCCGCGGGCAGGACTGGTGGTCGATCGATGATCGCGCGAATATCTGACGATTGATCCAGGACTTCTGAAAAAACCTCGCACTCATACGTTTGCCCTTCCACGGGCGTGAACTCAACGGCAGCGGTTCGTTGGTTGGGCATGATTTGTAATCGCGTTTCCCACGGGGGAGCGGGCGCTACCATCGCATGCACACCTGGTGTCGATTTCAATTCCACGGATGGCCAAGTAGCTAACCCGTCCATCGCGATCGATGGAATCGACTTCAGCGACGACGGTTTCAACAACGGGTGCGAGTCAGGCGGATCGACCATGATGGCAAAGAAGGAGTTCTCTCCGCCGCGGTATAGGAAGTCGTAAAGCTTTAATGTCAGGAAGTCGCCCGACGGCGTTTGATGCGAAGCAGGTTTGGTGAATACGATGGGTGAATTCCGGTTGCCGCGGAGTTGCTGTAGCATTCTTCCTTGCGAATCCATAACGGTCATGGTGGGCATCGCAATCGAGTCGAGCGACTCAGCGGCCACCACAATCCGCGGCCAAGCCGATGCGATTGCGATTCTTAGAGTTTGCCTGTCATTACGACGTGTTTGACCGAGGTAGCAAACACCTTGCTTGAGCTCTGGTGGATTTTTCGGATCTGTATTCATAGGAAGCACTTCAACAGGTGTATGGACGACTGCGATGGTCCTCGAGTTGGAAACCCCATATCGCCCTACAGCCCATACTTCGTAGTACCCTTCGGGTACCGAGGGATCCACTGTTACCTGAAAGCTTCCGTATTGCTTCTGCGGCTCGCTGTCCATGGCGAGGTTTGCGCCCGCGACGATGGTACCGCGAATCATCGGGTTGGAGAATATCAGCTCATCGATGTCCTGGGTAAATCGTCCAGCAGTGATCTTCAAGGTGTTGGGCTGAACGGTAGATAGCACCGGCGGGAAGATCGCGTCCACCGCAATGGTGGGGACTTCACCCCAAGCCATTCCACAAGCCAACCAGCAACTGTGCAACCAAACGAACATGATCGCCATGCCAAGCCAGCATCGAGAAGTAATATTCATGGCGCGCTGATGGATCGCAATGGCGTTTGACGAGTCGGTTACATGCGTGCCCGAGCACCATTGGTTCATGATTCGATGGGTGGGTTCAAGGTGTGGTATCACGTCGTAGGGAGTTTGATGGATTGCAATCGCAAGGCGTCGCAATCGTTGGCAGCACAAGGTGTGCTCGGGTTAATGATTGAAAAGAAACTCCTTGCTGTTCACCACTCCCCATAACAAATCTTCGTATGCTTCTCGCGCTTTTTCTGCCCGCTGCATTAGGTATTCGACAGCGACAGTCTGTTCCGACTCCGAGGGCAGTCTGGACAATGCTCGCAAGTACAATTCCCGAATCCGATCGGGGGCAACTCGTCTCAGGTTCTCGGCAGGGCTCAGAGAAGTATCCGATGCAGAGAGCGTTGCCCATTGGGCTGCACGCCCCGAATCATTTCCAAGCTTGCTCTGCATCTCCTTGGAGTTGAGCAGGTGCAGGCTTTGAGCCAAAGTCGACGACGTGCTTCGCTCGCATTCACACGCGGTCGATGAGTCTGGACGGCCGAATACCGAGAGGAAGTACGATGCAAACGAAGTGTCCGGCAATTCCACAGCCCGTGTGCCGGCTGGCATTCCGTCAAATTGCGACACCGTTCCGCTCACATCATCGATAGCGTCGAGCAAGACCTCTGCCGACAGCCGCTTCGGATAAAAGCGGGAGTAGCAGTTGGTGTCACGGATATTGAGTTCGTTGGCCGTTGAGCTCAATTGGTAGGTCGTCGAGTTGCAAATCGATCGGACCAAGTGCTTAAGATCAAACCCGGATTGAGTCAGTTCTTTGGCAAGAGCATCCAGCAATTCTGGATTGCTAGGTGGATTGGTGATCCGCATATCGTCTTCGGGCTCCACCAATCCGCGCCCCAGGAAATGCTTCCAGTAGCGATTGGAAATCGACTTCGCGAAAAAAGGGTTGGCTGGTGACGTCATCCAGTCGGCTAAGGCACCCCGCGGATCCTCGAAGGTGGCTAGATCTATCTTCGCTGCATCTAGACCAGCCGCTGGAAGAGCTTGGCCTGTCTTTGGATGGTTCGCATTTGCAGTGCCCACACGCGATACGAATTTTGGTTCGGCAGGCAATCCGCCTTCGCGTCGATCGACGGTCGAGAAAAAGGCTGCCATCTGAAAGTAGTCTTGCTGTCCCCACTTTTCATAAGGGTGATGATGGCAGCGAGCGCATTGCAAGCGTTGGCCTAAAAACAATTGAGCAGCATCCTCGATCCGCGACTCGGTGTTGTTCACTTGGCGAAACCAGACTACCGCTGGATTCGTCTCAACATCCCCGGTTGCGGTCAATAGCTCGCGAACAAAAGTGCTGATAGGCTTGTTCTCAAAAAGGCTTTGGCGAATCCAATCATGGAACGCGTAAGCACCGAAACGGGTCTCTTCACTTCCATGGTTGTTCCTAAGAATCGAGGACCACTTGCTGGCAAAATATTCGGCATAGTCACCACTGGCGAGCAATCGTTCAACCAACGCGACTCTCCGTTGCTGGCGCGAATCAGGAGACTCTTCTCCGTTGGCGGAAGCCTCTGCAGCGGACTTTCGAAACTCGTCGATCTCATCGAGCGACGGCAGCCTGCCAGTGATGTCAAGCGTCACTCGCCGCAGGTAGGTGATGTCATCACAGAGATCAGAGGGGGGGATACCCAACGATGCGAGTTTGCTGAAAACAGCATTGTCGATAGGGCCTCGGGCGATAGGCAACGGTTGCTGAAGAGTGCCCAAGGGGATACTGGCGCGAAAAACGGTAACTTGACCTTGGTACCGAGCCATGATCGAAACTTCACCAGCCAGTTCTCGTACCTTTACCAGACCTCCCGGTGTCACTTCGGCCATATCGAGATTGTTGGATTCGTACTGCGCCGTTCGAGTAATGTCTTCGACAGTTCCGTCGGAATAGGTAGCCACGACCGAGAGTTGCTGATCGGTCGAGCGATTCATTTGCCGAGTAGATGGCGTCACCGAAATAGAAGTGATGCTTCGGTCATTTGCATTGCCATACGGCATCGCCTGTGCAATCCAGCGTCGCATCAAACGGTACTCGTGCGAGTCCATTTCCATGCGTAGCCCACCGCCGTGCGGTACTGTACCTATCGATTTTTGGAGAAGCAAACTTGAGTCGGGCAACGCGGGAAACAATCGTCGACCCCGTGATTCACGGACGAGATGTTCATAATCCTCACGTGGCTCAAATCCGAGCAACGATAGTCGGAAACCATTTTGCCCCGCAATCTTCCCGTGGCATCCGCCTCCGTTGCAACCGTACTTGGTAAAGATTGGGACGATCTGGTTGGGGAAGTTAACAACATCGTCTCCGTCGCCAACTTGAACATGCACCGTCATCGTCGCGGAGGGTTGGCCTTCGACATGTGCGGCGATCGTTACCGATCCTGCCGCAAGTGGGCTTACGAGGCCTTGGGCATCGATTGCAACAATACCCGAAGGGCTGCATTCAAAGCGAGCTTCGCGAGTCATGTCCCGAATCGGGCCATTCTCTTGGCCTGCACTCACCAACAATTGGCACCGAGCGTCGCGACCTCGAAGGGTAAACTCGGGGCGGTCAAACCGCAGTGTTGCTGCAGGTTGCGTCGCTGCAGGTTCGCTCGTGGCGGTAGCCGGTGTGGTAGGGTCGATCGCGTGAACGAGTTGCGATGCGGCAGCGATAATTAGAACACCAAAAACCGCGGTCCATGAATGTGTTGGCCTTGCTTTCATGGATCGATGTGGTTTTTCGATGTCTCGAAATTGCGAGGTGGTTGCCATGGTAAGTCCGGCCGAATCGCGTGGAAACATCGCTAGATCAATTCCTTGATGGGCTCATGATCCACCAAGAATTGTGGTCTGCCCGTCGGATCGGTGATGGTGGTGCTCGCCACGTTGATTCCGAGGTTATGGTAAAGAGTTGCGATGATCTCCTGCATGTGTACTGGACGTTCCGTCGCGTATTCACCCAAACGATTGGTGGCCCCGATCGCTTGGCCGACACGCATGCCACCTCCCGCCATCCAAGCGCTGCTGACTTGAGCCCAATGGTCTCGTCCCGCGTTGTTGTTGATTTTCGGCGTTCTGCCAAATTCTCCCCATACGATGACCGTTACATCGTTGAGCATCCCGCGTTCCTGCAAATCATCGAGCAGGGCGCTCAAGCATTGGTCGAGCTTCGTGCCATGGTCACGTACCAGATCGAAGTTTTGACCGTGAGAATCCCACCTGCCATAGCTCAAACTAACCACGCGAACGCCAGCTTCGATCAAACGACGTGCGATCAGCAAATGATCGTTGCAGGTCGGTGCCCCATCATATTGGTATTTGTACGGTTTTCCGTCGCCATAACGCTCGACGACCTTTGGATCTTCTTTGCTTAAGTCCAATGCGTCTAGCAACTTGCTGCTGGTGAGAACGTCGAGCGCACGCTGCTCAAAAGCATCCATTCCCGACATCATCCCAGTGGTATCGATATCGCGCCGCATCGTGTCGAGGCTGGTCAGAAGCCGGCGACGATCCTTCAATCGATCCAAAGAGATCGAATGGAGTTTCATATTGTCCATCCCGGGGCCATCCGGCTTGAACGCGGAGAACGCAGCCCCGAGAAATCCAGCTTCGCCCGAATTGGACCAAGGCACATGCTGGGTCTTGCTCGCAAGCCCAACAAATGCGGGAACCGCCGGATCGACTGTCCCCTGCAACTTGGAAACCGCGGATCCGATCGATGGTCGGCCACCCAAGGCTTTCAGGTCATCCGGGAACCAACCGCTCATGCATTGGTACGACTCATGCCGATCTTTGCACCCCACCACAGAACGGATCACTACTGATTTGTCCATGCGTCGGGCCAGTTGCGGAAAGACTTCGCAAATTTGGATCCCAGGGACATTGGTTGCAATCGGACTAAACTCCCCTCGGATCTCCGACGGGGCTTCCGTTTTAATCTCCCACATATCCTGATGCGGAGGACCACCTCCCAAGAAAATATTGATCAAGCCCTTGTGGGAATTGCGTTTCCCCGCGGCTTCTTCTGCCCGCAAGAGATCCGCAAGCGTAAACCCCCCCATCCCAAAGCAAAGGGAGCCTGCCGACAGAAAGCTGCGCCGTGTGATTCCATTGCACAAGCGATCCGAACCACCAAAAAAATGGAGCATGGTGCGATTCCGGAATAAGGTTAGGAGGCGGGAGTGGTACCACGCATACCCAAATGAGCATCGATGGTTCCGACTGTGTCGTTCTGGCAAATTCCCCGGTTAGGGTTGCCTTTGCGGTGGGGGCGTCCAACAACAGCACCAAAGCCATCGAAGTTCGCTACCTCTGTATTATGGATGCAAAGAGGAGCGCTGTGCAAGTCCGAAGGGGGGGAATCCCGGTTTTTGGCGAATGGAAGGGCTTAGAACAGCCCTTTTTTCTCTTGATACCGCCCCCTTGAAAAAAGACCCAATTGAAAGTGGGTCAAAGGGCAGACACGGGGCTCCCCGATCCCTGATGCAGTCAAAGGCATTTCCGTCCAAATCGTCCGATCGTGCACCCCGGGTGTCTATTTCGGATCATGCATCCCGGAACATTGCGATGGGAGTCCGCTCGCTCCCCTGTCGGTACCAGTCCAACGAGCGATCCTTGGGCATTAACGCTTGGTTCGCGTCGGTGACTGCGACGCGGATCGTGACCTTGGTGCTGCCGTTTGAGTTTTGGAAGTAGTCGTGGTTGGCTTGGGAGTGGGCATCGCTGTAGAGACTTCTGGCTTCGAATTTTCGCGTTGGAAAGACGTAATGACCGGATCGGATGTCGTCTCCGTTCCCGATTCGCTGAGCGAAGCCATGCGTGCAGAGTAGAGCGCTAACGCACGTGTCGCGTGCCCTCGAGGGCCGATAGGCCATTTCTTGCTGCGCGAATCGTAAATTTTGCTCAACAAGAAATCGACCGCCTTTTCGACGCGTGGACTTTGCAACTCCTCATTGTTGACCGTAAACATCAACCATTCAAGCATATGGCCTGACGTTTGAACCTTGCGCTCCTCATTCGGATCATTCCCGCGACTCTCATACCAATTGGTGCTGAAACTGCCATCGGGGTTTTGAAGTCGCCACGTGTAGCTGATGAAATCCTCTACGAATTTCGCAGCACGCAAGTACTGTCCCGTGATCGGTTCTCCCTGCAATGATCGTTGCTTCAGTGCAAAAGAAAACCCCATCAATCGGTGAGTCCCGCCGCACGCGGCTCCAACGATCGGTTGCGCTAACTCTTCTTGGATCAACTTTTGGATGCTCCACACCTTGCCGTCATTGGCTCGCCACTGCTTGTTGGAATCCAAGTAGTAAGAGAGACCGATGAGTTTAAAGGTCAACTCGGATCGCTCTTTGCAAGTCGCCATTTCGTATCGAACCAAATCCTGAACAGTGAATCTATTGTTTCCGATTTGGATCGGATAATCCGGGGGGACTTGGCACTGTGCTAAGACCGCCAAAAACTGTCCTTGGTGACCTTGGACTCCACCACCTACATTCGGGATAAAGGTCTTGCCCGAGGGAGTGAACATCCGTTGGGTTCTGCACAAGCCATTGTGGCACATCCAACCGATCGCATTGACTCGTCCATTAGGACCGATCAACTCGTAGTCGCTACCGTAGGCCAAGGTGGCATGCATGACTGCCCATGGGGATCGCTCTGCCGTTGTTTCCGGGTTTTTCAAATAATGATCCACGCATGCATCCACTCTTCCCATGCGGCGATCCTGATTGGGGTTCGTTGCTGGCGATCGGGATGGTTCACTCTGTTTCGGCCGGATATTCCTCGAATTTGTATCGGACATCTTTGTGTCGGACATCGAACCCGAGTCGCGACCGGAGGATGAACCGCTTTCACCGTGATTCCGCGGTTTTTGCGCTCGTTCGGCATCGATCCCTTGAAGGGCCTTTTGCGATTCCCGTTGGAGTTCCTTTGTTGTTGAGGTTGCCGGTGGTTCTTCTTCGGCAAGATATTCTTTTAAATCTTTATCCGGCGTTTTCAATTCGCGTTTCGGTGGGATCTTCGAAGCGGACGATTTGAGTTCCGATGAGAGAGCCTTTGGTTCGACAAGCTGGATTTTAGAAGGGACGGATGCGGAAATATCGATCGAATTTTGTGACGGCGAGGAGCCTTTGGTTCCCAAGTGTGATGATGCCGAGCGCGACAATTCGGATGCTGCATCACCGCAGTCGAGTTCCTCCAGTGCCTTGATATCGAGTGGCTTGCGCAGATTGCGTCCGGTTTCCTTCTTCGGCACAAAAGGCTTGGCACTGCTGAGTTTAGCCGGTTCAGCCTTCACGCTATTACGCGTTGAAACGTCCTTGCTGGGACTGCCGAGCGCTTCATCGGACATCATCGCTGATGGCTCTTCGTTGTCTTCCGCATTCAATGGCAATTCAGAGTGTACCAAAGCAGAATCAGGTTGTTCATGGACCGTGTCAGGCGATTCGGTCATGACGTCTTCGATCACAGTTCCAGCGATACCGGAGGCGACCTCTTGAGTTCCTTCGGTACCCGCTATCCGCTCGGAGTCCTGGTCGTCAATACCTTCTGCGTGCATTGGGACATCGTCGGAAACGTTGCTGCTCTCGGTAAGTGATTCATCAGGTGGTAGATCGGCAATGAGTACATTCTCAATCTCTTCCACATCCGAGTGGGTTTGAGCGCTTTGGGTGACTTTGATTACCCAATAGAAGAGGGATGCAAAGTGGTTCGATCCAAGCGCGGCCATCTGCTCCGCAATCAGCCCTTCCTCGTCTTCCAACTCGGTCAGCGAGACTTCGGATGTCCAAGCTGCCGCAAGCTGGATGCGAGGTTCCTCACGCCACCCCGTGCCATCCGAACCCTCCTGCGACAACCCGCTCCGGGGGAATGCAAGCATCACAACGGCAACCAGAACAAGCTTCCCAATGGAACGAAAACGATGAGTCGACGGCATATTCTTCGGCGCGGAATGAGAGCATTGAAATGCAGGTACGCACGAGGTTGTCTATCGGCCGAGTCATTGCAATCGATACAGAGATAAAAACCGGATTATCCGGAACAGTTACAATACCAGCATTCTTCCGCGTTCGTAGCATGGATATCGATGATGGTCTCCGGCAGACGAACAGTCCACTCCACTTCTACGCTTTCGGGGACATCGGCAATGTCAGGCCGAAACGAATCCTTGGGGCATGGTCGAGGGGGCACAGGCGCAAAAAACAGCCCTCTTCCACTTTCGCGGCCTTGCATAGGTCGCAGAAAGTTTTCGAGGGCTGTTGTGGATTAGCAATCACTTCGATCCGTACTCGAACCACAAGCGGACGAGTACGATCAACCGATGAAGGCCATCACTAGGTTCCGCGAACCGCAGGATAGGACACTCTCCACATCGACTCCCACGACACAGTTCCTTCGAATCCATTGCGGACACTGCTCCATGAACACTGTGTTATGAACACCGTGTTATTGCTGGTCGGCATCTTTGTTAAGTCGAATGAGCAACCACTGTTCTGTGCGATCCTTGCCAAAATGAATCAACGCAGGAGCTTCATCTTTGGTCAGATTGTAGACACCTGTTTCGATCACATTTTCCTTGTTCTCACCCACAGTAAACGCTACGCGTTGGGTCTCTTATCGACGGAGCCTTGGATCACTTGTGTTTTATCCGTAGCTGAGTCGGTGTAATTGCCTCGGATGATCCCTTGCTTATTGACCGCCAACTGCATGGTGACATCCGACTTGGTGGCGTCGTTCTTTGCCAAGGCGAAGACGCCTAGAGGTAACCAATCGGCATCGACATTGGTGACTTGTGCTTGGCTTCCCGTGGTGGCCAAGGATGCGGCTTGGTCGTAGAACTCGCCCGATGTTCCCAGCGATTCTCCGTTGAGGTAGACCGAGTCATCGACGTAGGTCACATTGTTGCCGTAATCGTAGTAGATGGGCTGAGCCGAGGACCAACCCATCCAAGGCCATAGAGACGCCATCGTAGCGGCTTGCCAATAATAAGCATCGGCCCAACCTGCCAAAGCCCATGCGCCTGGGTGAAGTCCGTACCATCCACGACCGTAAACTCCCCAATGGTTGAAGTTTCCTCTTACGGCAGCACCGGCCACGTAGCGACCTGATGGTGAGACGC
>Ga0194130_10004482_pt1 | contig 17728 bp, 15 predicted proteins | sample TA2KigsurfametaG_FD_160084 | JGI IMG/M metagenome (GOLD analysis project Ga0194130, IMG submission 160084) | Freshwater microbial communities from Lake Tanganyika, Tanzania - TA2015050 Kigoma 12 surface | ecosystem: Environmental > Aquatic > Freshwater > Lake | place: Tanzania: Lake Tanganyika... | reverse complement strand
AACCTGCAGTTGCGCTTGCAGGCGTTGTTGATCGCCTGGGCTGGCAGCACAGATCACCACCTGCCCCTCGGGGGTGTGCTCGAGCGCATCGAGCGCCCACAGCAGGGAGCGGGCCGCGAGGATCAGCGTCCGTTCATGGCGCTGCCAGCGGGCCTCGGCCCAGAACCGTTGACGCAACTGGTCGAGCCGTTCGCCCTCGGCGACAGCCGAGCGGGCCAGCCAGCGCTGCAGCTCCGGTTCGTCGGGGCTGACGCTCAGCACCTCGCCCTGCTCGGCGGCGGTTTCGGCCGCGGCGGCCAGCTGGGCGGCGCGGCGTTGCTGCAGCCGCAGCCTGAGGCCCCCTTCCCAGCCCTGGCTACCGGGTTGCCAGAACAGCTGCCCTTGCAGGCTGGCCGGCAGGTATTGCTGGGCGACCCAGTGCTCGGCGTAGGCATGGGGGTAGCGGTAGCCCACGCCATCGCCGAAGGCGGCACCGTCGCGGTTGGCATCGCGCAGGTGAGCAGGCACCTGCTGCCTGCTGCTGGCGCGTACGGCCTTGAGCGCGTCAAAGAAGCCCAGCACGCTGTTGCTCTTGTCGGCGTTGGCCAGATAGAGCGCGGCCTGGGCTAGGGGGTACAGCCCTTCTGGCAGGCCCACCCGCTCAAATGCAGCGGCACAGGCTTCGACCACGACGATTGCCTGGGGATCGGCCAGACCGATGTCTTCACCGGCGGCGATCAGCATGCGCCTGAAGATGAAGCGTGGGTTTTCTCCTGCTTCCACCATGCGCGCCAGCCAGAACAGAGCCGCATCGCTGTCGCTGCCCCGCAGCGATTTGATGAAGGCGCTGATCGTGTCGAAGTGCGCATCGCCCTGCTTGTCGTAGAGCACGGCACGCTGCTGGATCGATTCTTCAGCAATCGCCAGGTCAATGGCGATGGCCCCATCGGCTCCAGCGGGCGTGGTTTCGACAGCCAGCTCAAGGGCATTGAGCAGGCTGCGGGCATCCCCCCCGGCCACGTCGACCAGATGGTCGATGGCGCTTGTGCTGATGACAACCTGACGCTCGCCATAGCCCCTCTCCTTGTCGAGCAAGGCGCGCTGCAGCAGTTGACGCAGGTGCTCGGGCTCAAGCGGTTGTAGGCGAAACAGCCTCGAGCGGCTGACCAGCGCCTTGTTGACCTCAAAGAAGGGGTTCTCGGTGGTGGCGCCGATCAGGTTGACGGTGCCGTTTTCGACCCAGGGCAGCAGGGCATCCTGTTGGGCGCTGTTGAAGCGGTGCACCTCATCAATGAACAAGGTGCTGCGCAGGCCATGGCGCTGCAGTCGCTCCTTGGCCGCATCGACTTCGGCACGCAGGTCCTTGACCCCAGCCAGCACGGCATTGAGGCTGCTGAAGTGCGCGCGGGTGGTGCCGGCAATGATGCGCGCCAGGGTCGTTTTGCCGACCCCTGGCGGGCCATGCAGGATCAGGTTGCCGACCCGGTCGGCGGCAATGGCGCGCCGCAGCAACCGTCCTGGCCCCAGGATCGCCTCCTGCCCGACGAAATCGTCCAGCTCACGTGGACGCATGCGATCGGCCAGCGGTGCCATGCCGGCGAGCAGGCTTTCGGCGTGGTGCTGGAACAGATCACCCACCGTGCAGGCCACTCTGGAGCCCCACCATCATGGGCTGGGCTTCCCCACTTAGGCTTGTTGCAACGGCTGAGCGCGCGGCGGCTCATGCCACGTGACCTCACTGCACGCAAGGTGACCACAGTCCAACGACGTCGCTACAACGCCATCACAAGGCGGGCACACCGGCTGTTGCTGCCTGTCGTGCTCGGGGTGCTGGCTGGCTGCCGCAGCGGGGAAGATGGGGCCCGGCCCCCGCTGCGGGTTGCCACTGCTGCGGTGGAACGTGAGCCGTTCGCCGACCGCATCGAAGCCATGGCCACGCTCGATGCTGAGCAGGTGGTGCAACTCGCCAGCCAGGTCAGCGGGCGGGTCACCCAGTTGAGGGTGCGCCAGGGGCAGCTGGTGCGTTCAGGTGATGTGATCCTGGTGCTCGATCAGGCCCAGCTGCAGGCCGAGCTCGCCAGCCTGCGGGCCCAGATGCGCACCGATCAGATCAATTACGAGCGCTACGACAAATTGGTGCGCGAAGGCGCGGCCAGTGCGATTCAGCGCGATCAATTTCGTCAGACTGCTCTGGCCTCCCGGCAGGCATTGGCTGCCCGTGAGGCTGATCTGGCTTATCGCATCGTGCGAGCCCCTCAGGCAGGCCTGATCGGCGAGCTCAACTTCAAACTCGGTGATGTGCTGCAGGCCGGTGTGCCCTTCACCCAGCTCGTCAGCAACCATGCCCTCAATGCCGAGATCGAGCTGCCGGCCAACCGCTCAGCCGAGGTGCGTGTTGGCATGCCGGTGATCTTGCATCCATCAGGCCCTGACGCTGCCGCGCTCAACACACGCATCACGGCCCTTGAGCCTGCGGTCAATCCGGCGACCCAGCTGCTGATGGCGCAAGCTCCGGTGGGTCAGGCCTCAACGCGCTGGCGCAGCGGCATGCGTCTGCGGGCCGAGGTTGTGCTCTCGACAAGGCAGCAGCTCTCGGTGCCCGCCACTGCGGTCACCCGTTTGGCTGGGCAGAGCTTTGTTTTTGTCGTGGGAACGCGGGCCGACTTGGATCGCAACCCCGGCCGCGTTGATCGCACGCGGTTGAGCCGGCTGCCAGCGCAGAGCCGCTTCGCGTTGCAGGTGCCGGTTCAGTTGGGCCCTCTGCAGAACAATCGTTATCCGGTGCGCTCCGGCTTGAGAGCAGGTCAGCAGGTCATCACCTCGGGGCTGTTGATGTTGCGGCATGGCATGCCTGTCCAACTGAGCTGATCAAGACCTGGCGTTTCCGGGTAACTTGCGGCCAAATGCGCCACGGTTGTGCGGTCAGCAGCGCTTCGTCTGGTCCCATTGCTGCCTTTGGTAGCCCTTGCGTCCTGTGGGCCCAAGCCCCAGGGCCGCCCCCCGCTGGTGGTGCAGGTCGAGCAGGTTGGCGATGCAACGTTCACGCCCGGCATTGATGTGATCAGCCGGCTTGAGTCGACAACCAACGTGGCCTTGCGGCCTGAGGTTGACGGCCGTGTGGTCAAGATCCTGGCCGTGCAGGGTCAGCGGGTCAAAGCCGGCCAACCGATCCTGGTGCTCGACAACGTGCAGCAGACGGCGGCACTAAATGCCAGCAAGGCCTTGGCCAAGCGCGATCGCATCAATGCCGAGCGCTATGTGTTTCTGAATCAGCAGGGCGCGGTCTCGACGCGCCAGCGAGACTACTACGTTACCGAAGCGATCCGCAGTGCCGATCAGGTGAAGGCCGACGCCGCCACCCTCGGCTACAAGTACGTCACCGCGCCCATCAACGGTGAGATCGGCGATCTCGATACGGTCAAGCTGGGCGATTACGTGCGCCAGGGCCAGGCCATCACCGGCATCGTTGACAACAGCCTGCTCTGGACCCTGATGGATGTGCCGGCCACCCTGGCCAGCAGCGTGAAACTGGGCCAGGTGGTGCAGCTCAAGACCCAGGGCAATCCCCCTGTGAGCGGCAGCGGCAAGGTGGTGTTCATCTCTCCCTATTTCGGTGTGAGCGGCGATACCTCCTCACCCAACACGGTGCTCGTCAAAGCGGAATTTCCCAACCTCACCGGCAAGCTCAAGACCGGTCAGTTCGTGCGCAACCGCATCGTCACCAGCACCTCAACCCAGCTGTCTGTGCCCGTGCAGGCGGTGATGATGCAGGCCCAGCAGCCTTTTGTGTATCGCATCGTGCCGCTCTCGAGCGCCTTGCCCAAGATCAAGGCGTCAACGCAGATTCCCGAGGCCACCAAGCAGAAGCTGGAGAAGCTCCCCGCTGCCACGCCGATCGTGGTGCAGACACCGGTGAAGCTCGGTCAGTTGCAGAGCAACCGCTACCCGTTGCTCTCGGGCCTGTCGGCTGGTGATCGCATCGTGATCAGCAACACGGCGTTGCTCAGATCAGGCATGCCTGTGTCGATCGCCAACCCCAATTGAACGCAGGCCGATGTCTCTCTCTGACAATTTCATCAAGCGGCCTGTTCTCACGACGGTCTGCAGCATCCTGATCGTCTTGATCGGCATCATTGCGATTCCGACCCTGCCGATTGAGAACCTTCCCAACATTGCGCCGCCCCTGATTCAGGTCACCGCCAATTACGGCGGGGCTAATTCACTGGTGACCGAGCAGGCGGTCACCAACCCTCTGGAACAGCAGATCAACGGTGTGCCGGGATCCGCCTACATCTCCTCATTCAGCTCGAACACCGGCCAGAGCACGATTCAGGTCTATTTCGACGAAGGCACCGACATCAACATTGACCAGGTCAATGTGCAGAACCGCGTGTCACTGGCGATGCCTCAGCTGCCGCAGCAGGTGTCGGCCACCGGGGTCTCTGTGATGCAGAGCACCCCCTCGATTCTGCTGGCCTATCAGGTCACCTCCAGCCAGGGTCAGTTTGATGCGCCCTATCTCAATGGCCTGATCTACGCCGACCTCTACTACCAGCTCGAGCGGGTGCCGGGGGTTGCCCAGGTCAATCTGCTCGGCGGCAGCAATCCAGCCTTCTGGTTGTTTGTAGACCCCCAGAAGCTGACCGCCAACCAGCTCACGGCTGATCAGGTGGTCACGGCGATTCGCTCCCAGAACAGTGTGGCTATCGGGGGTCTGGTGGGCGGTCCGCCAGCTGGTGGTGATCAGCTGTTTGCCTACCCGATCCTGGTTGAAAACAACGGCAACCTGATCTCTGTTGAGCAGCTCAATGACCTGATCATCGGTAAATCACCCCAGGGCAATCTGCTGCGCTTGCGTGATGTGGGCCAGGCCACCTACGGCTTCAACACCTTCGCCCAGCAGGCCGTGAGTGTCGACGGGTATCCCTCGATCACCGTCGCCGTCTTCCAGACCCCAGAGAGCAACGCGCTTGATGTCTCTGAAGCGGTGGTTGCGGTGATGACCCAGTTTTCCCAGTCCGTGCCACCTGGGGTGACGGTGACCGAGATCTACAACATCGGTCAGTTCATTGAATCGGCGGTTGATGGCGTCACCGATGCCCTGGGGCTGGCGATCGTTCTGGTGCTGGTGATTCTGTTTCTGTTCCTTCAGAACTGGCGCGCCACGATCGTTCCCAGCCTGGCGATTCCGATTTCCCTGATTGGCACCTTTGCGTTCATCAAGGCTTTTGGTTTCTCGATCAATCAGCTCACCCTGCTTGGTTTGGTGCTGGCCACGGGGCTTGTGGTGGATGACGCGATTGTGGTGATTGAAGCCGTCTCCAAGAATCTGGAGAGCGGCATGAGCCCGCGCAAGGCGGCGATGGAATGCATGGGCACCCTGATCGGAGCCCTGATCGCCACCTCGCTGGTGTTGATGGCGGTGTTTGTGCCGGTGGCCTTCTACCCCGGTGGCATCGGCATCATCTACCGCCAGTTTGCGCTCACGATCGCGTTCTCGATCGCGATCTCCACCTTCAACGCCCTCACCTTCTCGCCGATGATGTCGGCGCTGATCCTCAAATCAGAGCAGCCACCCAAGCCCAAGGGCTGGGCCTGGACCGTAGGTGGGGTGATCGTGGGCCTGGCCTTCGGCAGGTTTAGCGCAGCCTCCTTTGGTATCGGCGCCTACGTGTTTGGTGTGGCCCTGTTTGGCTTTGCCGGCAGTCGGTTGGCCGTGATCTTCGAGCGCTTCAACGTCTTCTTCGCCTGGCTGGAAAAGACCTATGCACGCTTGCTGGCTGTGCTGATTAGCAAGCGGCGCTACATCCTGGCCGGTCTGGGCGGGGGGATCGTGCTCACGGCCATCGCCTTCTCTGCTCTTCCTACGGCCTTCATCCCGGAAGAGGATCAGGGCTATGGCATGGGGATTTTCCAGTTGCAGAACGGGGCCTCATTAAGCCAGACCCAGAAGACAGGCCTCGAGATCGCCAAGGTGCTCAAGACCGAGGACGACATCGTGGCGGCTTCGATCGTGAGCGGTTATGGCTTCAACGGCTCCAGCCCGGATCAGGGTGTCTTCTTCTTCGGTCTCAAGCCTCTCGAGGAGCGCAGCGGTGCTGATCAAAAGGCGCCTGCCATTGTTGCTCGCCTCAACGCCAAGCTCGCCAAGATCAGCTCAGGCCTGGCGGTGGCAGCCCAGCCTCCGGCGATTCCAGGGTTCTCGGCCCAGGGCGGTTTTTACTTCCAGTTCAATGATCTGAGCAACGGTGCCTACGCGTTTAACCAGCTCGATGGCCTGGCCCAGCAGCTGGTAGCAGCCGGCACGGCCAGCGGTCAGTTCTCCAATCTCTATACCCAGTTCATCCCCAGTGCTCCGGCGTTCGGGCTGAAGATCGATCGATCGATCATGGGTGCCCTGAACATCGATTTCCAGCAGGCGATGCAGACGATCGCCGTGCTGGCCGGCGGCAATTATTCGGGACTGACCTACGAAAACGGACAGGTCAGAAACATCTACGTGCAATCGGAGGCCAAAGGACGCAGCGCTGTTGAAGATGTTCTCAGTTACTACGTGCGCAACCGCGACAACAAGCTGGTGCAGGTCTCTGAATTCGCCTCCAGTGAGCTCTCCAGCGCGCCACCGGTGATCAGCCACTACAACCTCTACCGCACCATCCTGGTGCAGGGTGCTGAGGCTGTTGGCAAGAGTTCCGGGCAAGCACTGGCTGCCATTCAGCAGATCTTCAAGCAGCAGAACTTCAACAACATCGGCTATGCCTTCACCGGTCTGGCAGCGCTGCAGCTCTCGGCTGGCAGTGCCAGTGTGCTGGTGTTCGGTCTTGGCATCCTGGTGGTGTACCTGGTGCTGTCGGCTCAGTACGAGAGCTATGTGACACCGGTGATCATTCTGATGACGGTGCCTCTGGCCATGCTCGGTGCCCTGGTGTTTCTGGCGCTGCGCTCCATTGACCTCAACATCTACGCCCAGGTCGGTCTGGTGACCCTGATCGGTCTGGCCGCCAAGAACGGCATCCTGATTGTCGAGGTGGCCGAGCAGCACATGGAGGCAGGGATGAGCGCCACAGAGGCTGCCATTGCTGCGGCTGAATCGCGCATGCGCCCGATCCTGATGACGGCGATCGCGTCATTGGCAGGCTTCCTGCCGCTGGTGGTGGCCACAACCGCCGGCGCCAACAGCCAGCAGTCGCTGGGCACCGTGATTTTCGGTGGCCTGCTGGTGGCGACCGTCCTGTCGCTTGGTGTGGTGCCTCCCTTCTACGTGGCGATCAAGCACCTGGAAGCCCGCTGGTTCCCTGAATCCGAGACGGACTCAACGGCCGAACCTGCGCGTTGAAGCCCCGCGAAACAGTCTCAAGTGATCACCGTTGGGCGGTCCATGCCCGTACGGCTCTTGATCTCGGCCAGTTCGTCGATTGCCTTGATCAGATCAGCGAGAGCCGCCTGGGGATCCTGAGCGAGATTGCCGCTCGGGGGTACATAGCTCTCCAGGTACACCCGCAGCGTGGCGCCCTGGGTGCCGGTGCCCGAGAGGCGCAGCACCACGCGGCTGCCGTCATCGAGCAGTAGGCGTAGGCCCTGGCCGCTGGTGAGGGAACCATCCACCGGATCGGTGTAGGCAAAGTCATCGGCAACGGCTATCGAGCGTCCGGCGAAGGCCTGGCCCACCAGACTCGGCTGCATTGTCTTGATGCGGTCGTAGAGCCCATGGGCTGCCTCACTGGCAATGGCTTCGTAGTCGTGGCGCGAGTAGTAGTGCCGGCCAAAACGGCTCCAGTGCTCCGCCATGATCTGCGCCACCGGCTCGCGGCGCTTGGCCAGAATGTTGAGCCAGAACAGCACCGCCCAGAGGCCATCCTTCTCGCGGATGTGGTCAGAGCCGGTGCCGAAGCTCTCTTCACCGCACAGGGTGATGCGGCCGGCATCGAGCAGGTTGCCGAAGAATTTCCAACCCGTGGGAGTTTCGTAGCAGGGGATGCCCAGCTCCTTGGCCACCACATCGGTGGCGGCGCTGGTGGGCATCGAGCGGGCCACGCCGGCCAGGCCATCGGCATAGCCCGGCACCAGGGTGGCGTTGGCGGTCAGCACCGCCAGGCTGTCGCTGGGGTTCACAAAGCAACGGGTGCCCAGGATCATGTTGCGGTCGCCGTCGCCATCGCAGGCCGCCCCAAAGCGGTAGGCGTCGCTGCCCAGCAGCAGCTCAGCCAGCTCATGGGCATAGGTGAGGTTGGGGTCGGGGTGGCCGCCGCCGAAATCCTCCAGGGGCGTGCCGTTGCGCACGGTGCCGGCCGGTGCCCCCAGCAACCCTTCGAAGATGCGCGTGGCATAGGGGCCTGTGACCGCGTGCATGGCGTCGAAGGCCAGCGGAAAGTCGCCTTGCAGCAAATCGGCGATGGCGCCGAAATCGAACAGCTTTTGCATCAAGGCCACGTAATCGGCGACCCCATCGACGATCTCGACGCGCATGGCGCCGAGTTGATGGCTGCCGCTCTGATCCAGATTCAGCTCAATGTCATCCGCGAGGATCTGGTAGCCATCAAGGTTCTGGCTCACCCCGTAGATCGCATCGGTGATCGATTCAGGTGTGGGGCCACCGTTGGCACCGTTGATCTTCACGCCAAAATCACCGTCAGGCCCGCCGGGGTTGTGACTGGCCGAGAGAATGACGCCGCCAACGGCGTTGGTCTTGCGGATCAGGTTCGAAGCCGCAGGGGTCGAGAGAATGCCACCGGTGGTGGTGATCAGCCGCGCCACCCCATGGGCGGCGGCCATACGGGCAATCACGCCGATGGCACGGCGGTTGCCATAACGGCCATCGCCGCCCACCACCAGGGTGCCACCGGCGACACCCGGCAGCACGCGCAGGCTGGCTTCGATGAAACTCTCGAGGTAGTGCGGCGTCTCGAACTGTTTGCTGCTCTTGCGCAGACCAGAGGTGCCTGGTTTCTGGTCGCTGAATGGCTTCTCGAGGCGCACGGTGCGGATCGCTGGGCTGAAGCTGCTGGCCATCGGCAGGGGCTGAGAAGCCTTGGGGGGCACCAAATTAGCCTTGGTTTCTCAGAATCCAGCGCATCGCTCAACCGATTGGTCTGGCAGATCTCTCTGGCTGATCTGTCAGCTGCGTTGATGTGTCGTTGGCTTTATTGGCTCCCGCCGCCACCGGTGCCACCACCACCGCCGCCGATGCCGAGGCCGCGCAAAAAGCCACCGAGGCCGCCTTGCTTCTTCTCTTCTGGTTTGGCGGCCTGGCCGCCGCTGCCGACGGGTTTGGTGGCCGGCTTGCAGAGGGCGATCAGGTCGGTGCTGTCGCGATTGAGGGTTTCGCGACGCTCAAAGCTGTTCTTGGGGGCAACGACTGCCTTCTCGCGGATGTCCCAGAGGGTGTCCTTGCAGGATGCAGGCAGTTTGGGGTGATCCATTAGCGGATCTGCCAGGCTGCGGGCCTTCGCGCAGGGCTCAGGGCTGTTGTCACGGCCGCAGGCGATGGTGCTGAGCTGAATCTCCCGGAACAGCTGGTTGGGGGGGAACGTTGTTAGATCAAGTTTGGCTGCTTGCTGGGCCTTGAGTTCTGATGCCGGCAGACTGCCCACGGCGACGAGCCCGGTGGCCAGCCAGGCCAGGGTTGTCGATGCGGGACGGTAGGCGCGTTGGCGCATAGAGACGGCCTGGTTGGTGTCGCTCAACGGTATCGGGAGAGTCTGATCAGAGGAAGGAGTTGTAGTCGCGGACCGGTTCGCTGGATCCTTCGGTCTCAATCCCCATCAATGTGCTTTTCTTGGCCAGGAGATAGTCGACCAGCTCTTGCTGGACCTCGAGCAGCTCTTTGGTGCAGCCGCGAAAGGCTGCCCGATGGCGAATCTCGTCATGGCGCGTGTGCAGATCGCGCAGCATCAACTGAATGGCATCCAGTGTCGGGCCATGGCTGCGGGCGGCGGTTTGGGGATCCATCAATCGCCTTGGCTGCGGGCGGATTCAATCTGCCACAACCGTGCCGCTGCCGCAGCTCAGCTGCTGACGCTGGAGTTTGCGCTCCAGGCGTTGGCTGATGCCCAGTTCGGCGTTGCGCCAGAGATGATCCATCTCGGCGCGAAAGTGCGCCGCCAGCTGTGGTGAATCGATCACCAGTAGGGTTTCGTCGTTCTGATGGGCGGCGCTGGGGCTCCAGTTGAAGCTGCCAGTGATCACCCGGGCATCGTCAAGGATCGCCACCTTGTGGTGCAACTTGTCGCCGGGGCGCAGGTTGGGTGTGCCGACCTGGGCGATGCCCTGCTGCCAGGGCTTGTTGCCCGCTTCCAGCCGGCAGCGGTGATCAGCCATGGAGATGCCCATCAGATCCAGGGTTTCGCTGAAGCTGCGGTTGGCAAATCCGGGATCCGCCAGCACCCGCAGAGCGACCCCTTGGCGCTGCAGCTGCTGCAAGGTGTCGCTCAGATTCTGGGCTGAAAACACAAACAGATTGAGGTCCACGCGGTTCTGGCTGCCGGCAAGCAGCGTTTCCAGCCAGAGCAGGCCGTTGTTGGGATCGTTGCGGCGATGCGGGGCAAACAGCACCTGCACCGGGGTTCCCTGCACCATGACCTGGTGGGGCTGCCCTTCCCCTTTGGCGATGCCAAAGCGGCTGTCGGCTGCGCCACCGGGACCGTCGCCCCACAGGCGCTCAAATTCAGCTGTGAACACCTCAGCCAGATCAGCGCTGTGGAGCCGCAGCAGATGGTTCACATTGCCGCGTGTGCGTGAATCCTCGGGGTCGCCATGGATGCACGAGGGCGTGAAATTGGCCGATCCCGTGACCACGGTCTCGGCATCGATCACCATGAATTTGTGGTGCATCAGGCCGCTGCCGGCGCTGCCATCGGCGGTGTCGTCCAGCATCGGAACGCCACCTTGCTGCAGCATCAGCACCGCATCGCCCCAGCCCAGTTGCCTGAGCTGCTGATTGCGTCGGCGCAGGTGGGGGCTCAGATCAACGTCGTGTTGCAGGCTCCACGGCGTGCTGTAGGTGTTCTCGAGCACGACGCGCACATCGAGCCCCTGCTGGTGTTTGCGCACCAGGGCAGCGGCCACCTTCGGCAGCGACAGCTCCTGAACGGCCACCAGAATCTGGCTCTGGGCTGCTTCGATGCTCGCGAGCACAAAAGCTTCGAGGTCATCGCCGCGCCGCCACTCACCGTGGATCGGGCTGCGGTAGCGCGTGCGTGGGTTGTGGTTGAACGCCACCTCGATGCCCTCGGCCTGGGGCAATGGCTCCTGGATCTGGCCTTCAAGCCGGGCCTGGGCATGACAGCTGCTCAGCAGCAGGGCCCCGACCAGGCCCAACACGCTGAAGCAGCGGCCGCGAGCGCGGCGGGTGACGGTTGCCATGGGACCTCGGGCAGCGGATGCGCCTCAGAGGCTTCCCACAACCAAGGGCCGTCAGTCGTGGCCGGGCATCTCAGCGCTGCGCAGCATCAGCACAAACCAGGCTGAGGCGAGCACCACCGCCGTGAGCAGGCTGGCCGTGAGGCTGACCTTGCTCATCATCAAGGGGACGACAACGGGCAGGATCACGGCCCCGGCCAGAGGGGTGAAGGCGATCAAGGCGCGTTTGCTGCCCATGACCCTTAGAACCACTCGAGCTGGGCTTGGTCAGCAGGGTTGCTGTTGTCCTCCGGTGTCGTGCGGTTGAAGGCCAGCGTGATGTGGCGTTTCTGTTCGCCATCGGCGGCGATCGCTTCGATGGGGTAGACCTGCTCGCCATCGCGGAAGGGCACCTGCACCCGGAACGTGCCATCGGCCGAAAGCGGCACTTCTTCGCCGCCAATGGTCAGCTTGGCCGCCGGGTCGGTGGCCCCATACACGATCAACTCAGCATCGGCCACGAGCCAGAAGGAGCGTTGCCGCGCGACCAGCCCCGCACCTGATTCATTGCGACCACTGGCCCACAGGCCTGCGCCCGAGGCATTGAGCCCAGCTTCACCAAGAAGACCCTCTTCCATTTCGTGGAAGGCTTCGGAACCGCGTCCGAGACGGCGCCAGCGCGCGGTCGCACTCTGGTAAAGGCGCTCGTGCAGACCGCTGTCAGCAGGTTGCAACAGATCGGCAGTGGCTTCAGAGGGGGCAGAGTCCAGGGAAAAGGGCACGAACTGATCGAGGATCTGCTCGCTGGGGTGCAGCGCAGGAACCCGTGCCACAGATGAGAAAGCCAGGGAGATCCAGCCGCCGCTGCCGCCTTTGCGGTAGCCCAGCTCGACGCGGTAGTCACGGTCGCTGAGCGGCACCGGCAGATACCACTCGGTGGCATGGCTGTCGACCACCACCTCCTGCATGGTGTGTGGGTGCGCCGATCCCGGAGCCAGGTTGGTCACATCGGCGACGCGCAGGCACAGTTGCGTCGCACCGGCTGCCTGAGCGCTGTTGCGATCAGCCTCGGAGATCTCCCAGAACACATAGGCCCACTGGGGATCGCGGGGCAGAAACACCACGTGGGTCTCGGCTGCAGGCCTGGGGGCCGGATCCAGACCCGATTCGATCTTGCCCAGACCAGAGCGACGGCCCTGGCGCTGGTTGATCGCCTCAAGCAGTTCTTCCTTCGATTTGCGGCTGTAGAGGCTGACCCCCAGATCGCTGGCGACCTGGCGCAGCTGCCGCAGGGTCATCATCGCCAGTGAGGAGAGGGACTGCGTCACGGCTTTGGATTTCGTTCGGGATCAGTCTGCTGACTTTCCCACTTCTGGAGAGGTCCTGGCGGTTGCGGTCAGGAACCACTGACGACATTTCGTGTCATTGGACACGCTTGGAGTTCCCATCGCCAACAAAAAAGCGTCCCTGTTGGGACGCTTGACAGGCATGGAGGTTGGTTGCGCCTCAGCGACCGATGCTGCGGTAGGGCACTTTCGAGAGGTAGTCCATCGAGGTGTTGCCACCGGCTCCGCCGCTGGTCCGCAGGGCCGGCAGGTTGCGCACCCAGGGCAGATAGTCCTCGACGTAACCACCACGGCGCTGACGGCTGCGCTCGGGAATCGCCTTGGCGGTTCCGGTGTAGACCACTTGGGGGAAGCCCAGGATGCCGCGGTAGTAGGCGTCGTAACGGGGACTGGTGATGTTGAACGGGGTCTCGCCCAGCTCACGGGAGCCCACCACGCGGTTGCGGTGATAGGGAACCGTGTCGTAGCCGAAGGCTTCGAGATACTCCTGGCTGTCGAGGATGTCATCGACCATGCCCTTGACGCCGCGGGTCATGAGCACGGCTGACCAAGCGATCTCTTCGGACTTGCCATGGGTCTGACGCCCCAGCAGCTTCTCCACCAGGTGGCGGGCGACCTTGTAATTGCTGTTGAGGTTGTAGAAGCTGCGGGTGAAGGTGTCCGAGAGGCACAGCGAGCGAATGAAGTCGCGCACGGTGATCTGACCGTTGTGCAGCTGCGATTCGAGGGTGCGGTCGCGGTCAACCTTGAAGGCGTGGAAGAAGATCTGCCTGTAAGCAGCCTCAATCACGAAGTTCTGGTCTTCGCGGTCCATGGCTTTGTCCATGGAGGCAGCCTTGGGATCCTCATCGGAACCCACCCGCAACGCATTCACGCGAGCGTTCTGGGTGGTGGGTGCGTACTTCAGGAGCGGCAGGGCCACGCGAACTCTGGCAGTCATCGCTGGGGATCGTAGAAGTGCGCCAGGGCACCGTTTCGGCGCTCAGCGGTAGGACTCACAGTCCGTAACGTTCGCTGCGGATGCTTTACCAGCCCAAAACCGACAGGACCGCTGACGCCTGGGGCGCCGGCTGCTGCTGCTGGGCAGCTGCAGCAGCGGTGTCGCCAGGCTCCTCGATCAGGCGGCTTTCGACGCAGAACGAGGCGGTGTTGGACAACCCCTCGACGGTGCTGGTGCGCAGGCGCACATTCGGCCCGGCAAAGCTGAAGCGCTCGAGACTGTTCATCGTCTCGTAGCTGGTGGTCAACAGCAGGTTGTCGCGCTCATCCATCGCGAAGTTGCCTGCCACCGGGGCAGTCTCCGCATACCCGCGGTCACGCAGCAACAGTCCCGCCCGGCCGCGTTCATCGGTCGGGATGAGCCCAAAGACGCTTTCGCCTTCGTGGGTTTCGCCGGCCTTGTCCCAGGCCATCGAGCCGCTCCACCGCACCCAGCAGCCGCCAACGAGGGCAGCAGGATCCTGCTGATGCAGTTGGGCGATGGTGATCAACCGGGGATCATCCCGCTTGAGCTCTTCGACCACAATCAAGGAGCCGCCCGCCTCAGCGCGGCGATGCAGCAGGTGGTGACTGCTGCGCTGCGAGTGCCAGCGGCCGCAGCTCAGGCGAAAAAAGCTGATCGCATCATCGATGCGCATGGCCGCCTCAAGGGTGTGGTGGCTCGATGATCGCAGGGCCTTGCGAGTCAACGTTGTTCGGTGGCGTTCTGGCGGCGCTGGCGGCGGCCCTGTGTTGGACGCTGGCGAGCTTCTGTTGGCGCCGTTTGCCCAGTTCGTTGACGGCGGCTGAGCTGAATCTGCTCAAGAACGCTCTGGGACTGCTGTTGCTGCTGCCTCTGCAGCTGCTGCTGTGGCAACCGCTACCCGCTGCGGCCTGGCTGCTGCTGGCCGCCAGCGGGGTGATCGGCATTGCCGCCGGCGACAGCCTGTTTTTTGCGGCCTTGCGCCGCCTGGGGGCCCGCTCCACGCTCACCATCGAGGCCGCCGCCCCGGTGGTCACCACCCTGGCGGGCCTTTGGCTGTTGGCCGAATGGCCCGATGGGTTGCAACTGCTGGGCGTGCTGCTGGTCAGCGCTGCGGTGCTGCTTGTGGCGCGCCGCGCTGCGGTTCACCCGGTATCGCCCCAACCGGCTGCATCGCGCCTGGGGGTGCTGCTGGCACTGCTCGCCGTGCTGTGTGCCAGCGGCGGCGCCCTGTTGTCCCGTCAGGTGTTGGCCGCTGCGACGATCTCGCCGTGGCAGGCGGCAGCTGTGCGCCTGGCGGCCGCCACCCTGGTGCAGCTGCCGCTGGCTCCCACAGTGCTCGCCGGCGCCTGGCTGCGCCCGCGCCCGCGCCCAGCGGCACCGCGTTGGTCGATGGTGCTGCTGGCGACCCTGCTGGGCACGGCTCTGGGGATAGGCCTGCAGCAGGCCGCCCTGGCACAGTTGCCCGTGGCACAGGCTGTGACGCTGTTGGCCACAGCGCCCGCCATGGCTGCAGTGCTGGCCCCTCTGGATCGGGATCGTCCCGGCCTCAGTGGCGCATTGGCGGCTCTGCTGGCGGCTCTTGGCGTGTGGTGTGTGGTGGCGTGATCAGGCGTTGGTCTGCCTGCTGCTGAGCCCAGCTGATCAGGTGTTCAAGCTCCAGTGCCAGCGCGTCGATGCCGAGGTCACTCGCTAGGGCCTCGAGCTGCCGGCCTGCCTGGCCCAGTTGCACGGCCAGCTGGTGGGCAAAACCCGCGTCGTCACCGATGCCGGGCTGCTGCAGCAGCCATGGCTCGATCGTCGTTGGATCCGGCAGGCCTTGCCGGCCGCCCGGCTGGCCGTGCTGCACCTGCTGCAGGGTGCGCAGCGCGTGGGCCAGCAGCCGCAGATGGTGCCGCTCCAACGCGGGCAGCAGCGTGCTCTCGAGCTGGGTGACCTCGGCTGCGCTCAGCGGGCCCGATGGGCCTGGGGCTTCAGCAGCCAGGGGCCTGCCCGGGGTGCTTGGGCGCCAGCCTGAAGCCACAGGAATGCCCCGATTCGAGCCGCCAGTGCACCCGCTCCACGAAGCAATCGGGAAAGGTGTGCTGGATCAACTGCAGCTCCTGGTCGCAGACGCAGGGGAACTGCTCAGCAATGCGCATGACGGAACAGTGGTATTCGCGCAGGACCCAGCCATCGCCATCGGGGCAGCATTCGGCCACATAGCCCTCGGCACGCCGCATCTCGACCAGCTGGGCCAGGCGTTGGGGCAGGGCTGCAGCGCCGAGTTTGCTGCGGTAGTCATCGGCCTTCTGCCGTGCCTGTTGGGCCAGGAGGTCCCGAAAGGTTTCATCAGGCAGCTGGCCCGCCAGCGAGCTCAGCAGGCCCAGCGCAAACGTTTCACTGCCGTTGGGGAACTGGTTCTGGCCCTGGCGGCTCAGTCGCCAATGGTTGCTGGGACGCCCCGGGCCATCGGCGGATGGACTGGCCTCAACCAGACCCTCATCTTCAAGGCAGCGCAGATGACGTCGAATGACCTGTACCGATAGGCCAAGACGTCGGGCCATGTCGCTGGCGGTCGCCTCACCTTCGCGCAGCAGAATGGCCAGCAGGCCATCCCGGGTCGGCAGCGCACCATGCTCTGCTGGCTGGGGGTTGACCTGGGCGTTGGCGGGCATGGTTGGGCGCATCGTGGCGCTCATGGCTGACCGGGGGACAGGTCGTCGTCACCTCACGATGCCACGCACGGCGCTCAAATGGGGACTGACGTCAGCAAGCGGCGGTTGCGGGGCACAATGGCGGCACATCCCCGCCGCAAAGCCCGGTGGTTTAGCCTTAAAACGAAACTTCGTTGTTTCGTAAAGGCGCCGCCCTGTTGGGGAGCTTCGTTCGCCTCTGTACTCCCATGGCCGATTCAGCAGCAACCGAGCCCAGCTCCGAAAGCCTTGAGGTGATCCGCAAGTTTGCTGAGACCTACGCCCAGCGAACGGGGACGTACTTCTGCAGTGACACGGGCGTGACGGCGGTGGTGCTCGAAGGCCTCGCCCGTCACAAAGACCAGCTGGGCGCTGCGCTGTGCCCCTGCCGCCACTACGAAGACAAGGAAGCTGAGGTGGCTCAGGCGTTCTGGAACTGCCCCTGCGTGCCGATGCGTGAGCGGCATGAATGCCACTGCATGTTGTTCCTGACGGAAGACAACCCATTCCGCTGTGACAAGCAGACCATCACGATGGACGAGATCAAAGCCAGTGTCTCCGGCTGAGGTATGCCATGACGTCGAGTGCTGTTGGTGATCTGGTCTCCCAGCCGTACAAATACGGCTTTGTCACTGAGATCGAAACCGAAAAGATCGCCAAGGGCCTCAGTGAGGATGTTGTTCGGCTGATCTCTGCCAAAAAAGACGAGCCCTCTTTTTTGCTTGACTTCCGCCTGCGTGCCTACAGGCAGTGGCTGCAGATGGAGGAGCCCGACTGGGCGGCTTTGGGTTACCCAAAAATTGATTATCAAGACATCATTTATTACGCTGCCCCCAAGCAGCAGGTCAAAAAGTCCAGTCTTGATGAGGTTGATCCCAAGCTGCTTGAAACCTTTGACAAGCTTGGCATCCCTCTGAGTGAGCAGAAGCGGCTGTCCAACGTCGCCGTTGATGCTGTATTTGACAGCGTTTCCATTGCGACCACCTTTAAAGAGCAGCTTGCAGAGCATGGGGTGATTTTCTGCTCGATCAGCGAGGCGGTCAAAGAGCATCCCGACTTGGTAGAGCGTTACCTGGGCACCGTTGTGCCCAGCAATGACAATTACTTTGCGGCTCTGAATTCGGCTGTCTTCAGTGACGGTTCCTTCGTGTTTATTCCGAAGGGTGTGGCATGCCCGATGGAGTTATCCACCTACTTCCGCATCAATTCAGGTGATACCGGTCAATTCGAGCGCACGTTGATTGTTGCCGAAGAGGCTGCCTCGGTCAGCTACCTCGAGGGTTGTACGGCGCCGATGTTTGACACCAACCAGCTCCATGCCGCTGTTGTGGAGTTGGTGGCGCTCGATGATGCCTCGATCAAGTATTCAACAGTCCAGAACTGGTATGCCGGCGATGAAAACGGCATTGGCGGTATCTACAACTTCGTGA